>OCPW01000009.1_pt1 | contig 114844 bp, 111 predicted proteins | sample 1538761 | NCBI WGS metagenome assembly OCPW01 (sample SAMN04571724, study PRJEB22368) | human gut metagenome | biome: human gut; material: stool | host: Homo sapiens | place: Luxembourg | collected 2012-09-20
TCACTTTGCGAGCAAAGTGAGCTACAATGCTGGCGCCTCAACAGACGATGATGCGAGCCAGCGCAAATCTCCGCTGCGAGGGCGCTGCTGCCTCTTTACAAACCTTGATTTTCATGGATTTTGAACACCCTACCTGAAAGGCAGAATTTTCAAGATCCCCTATAATATCTACATAATTTTTTCGCAAGATTTTTAAAACCCACCCCACAGCCGCGCCCCAATCCCAATATTTATCAGCGCACACGGGAGCAGAGACGAACGATCTGGGAGCAGAGGCATTCGCACACACTCCCACGTTCGTTAAAAAATTATTGCTTCTATATAACAAAGTTCAAATATCATCTGTTTATCCACAATTTGCCAGTTCCGATTCCATACGTTGTAAGCGTTTATGGAGGTATGCGACCTTGTTCTGTAATTCTTGTTTTCGATGATTACAATAAACTTTTTCATTATACTCAACCTTGCGCTGTACCATACAATAGAATATCGATGCCAGTTTCTTTTCAGTCGCCACCATAGCCTGTAAATAACCGCCTTTTGCACGCATATGTCTGAAATAATCTCCCAAAGGATTTTTGGCAGCTTTGAGCGTATTGGCTGTCTGACGGAAGATCATGCCCACCGGATTCTTTTTCTTAGGGACTTTGCTTGATAAAAGTGCTCCACCGGAGATTTTGTTGTTGGGCACCAGATTCGCCCAGCTCACGAAGTGTTTTACATCGACGAACTTTGTTGTAAAGTCCGCCCCCAATTCTCCCACAAGCCTTAATAGAGCTCCTCTGCTCATTCCGGGTATCCGCATGACATTGACTCCCCAAAGTTCAAAAGCAACCTTTTCAACATCAAAACCAATTCGGTTCTTCTTCGCATTATACTTCTCGCTACGCAGTAATTCCGTTTTGGGAGCATCTACCGTGGCGGAGTATTGCATTGCGATTTCATTTATTTTGGCATCGCATTCCGCAATGAATTGCTGGTAGAACTGATAAAGGGAATCGCTTTGTCTCATCTCAAAGAGATGTTCCTCATCCCAGGTTGCCTGAAGGGATTTCTCGATTTCTTCTTTGCTTGTTCTACAGCGTGGGTCTGCCAAATCTGCAAGCACCTTGGGGTCTCTTTCTCCGTTTAAAATTGCCTTGATGACAGACTGGCCTGACTTGCCAAGTATATCAGAGAATACATTATCCAGTTTCAGGTTCATCTGCTCCATTGCTTTCTGGAGATGCAATACCTCACGGCTGGCAGAGCGGATAAGATTGTCTCTGTGACGTACAAGGTTACGCATGGTTCGTGCTATGTTCTCCGGTTGAAAACATGGCTTTAGCAAGCCATAGCTATGCAACATCATCAGCCATTCCGCATCGGAAGCGTCGGTCTTACGTCCGGAAAAGTTCTTTACATCGGAGGCATTGACAAGAATGACTTCAAATCCCGATTCCTTTAATATACGGAATACAGGCAACCAGTAAATGCCCGTTGATTCCATTGCGACGGTATCTATACAACAGACTTTGAGCCATTCCGCAATGTAATGCAAATCTTCCGTATAGACACCGAATGTGCGATTACATTCACCATCCCTGTCTGACGGAACACACACCTGCATCTCTTTGGGAGAGATGTCTATGCCGGCTGCATTTGGATTAACCACTTCAAGTCTTAAACCCTTGGAAGTCTGCTTTCTTTTCGCTACTTTTGCCATAGTGATTAGTTTTGATGTAAACGACCAAGCCCAATATCTCTGACGTAGTAAGCTTCTATAAGGTCTCTTGCGACCAATATCTTGTCTACAGATATTGGAACCATACTGTCCGATAGGATAATAGCCTATTGTAAAAGTTGGTTTACTTGCTTGGACTTTCAAAACTAATCATTTTTTTGAACAACACCTTGCTACAGACATCTGAATTCAAGGTGAATGCGATAACTGACGCTCTTTTGTTATTATCTCAACTTGTTTGCCATTCTGGCAAAGGGAACTGTCCGGTAAAACTTCAAAGAACACAAAATTCCTCCCCGAAGTCCCGTAAAATAGGACTTCGGGGTTTATTTTTTCAAAAGTAAGCCCCCTTAATCGAAAAGACTTAGTTCTGGCGGTGCTTTTTGCTCCTCCTTTGCAAGGAAATCATTCCAAGTTTTTTCGGGGTTTTCCATAAATGCGATAAAATCGACGTAGTACATAAGCATAAGTCGTACCATGGTAACAACTTGCGAGAATGCACAGTGTCTCTTTATGCTTCTTGACAGAACCGTTATCAGCAGATTGGCTATCAGAACCACCCATGTCTGTATTTGTATGGCGTTGACGCTTTCCCCATAAAAGAAATGAAGCGGGAAGTTCTGTTTAAGTTGTTTGTATAACGACTCGATAGCCCATCTTAAGCGGTAAATTTCAGCAATGTCCTCAACCGTGAAGTCAAAGTTGTTAGTCAATAGCACAACTGGTTTCTTGTTCGCATAAAACATCTCCACCCTTCGTGCCTCATGGGTGAATTCGCCTCTTGTAAAAAGCACTTTCTTGTCTATATGCGTCACCAGTCCCTGCGGGTTGATATAAGTAAAGGATTCAAGTTCTTCGTACTTAAGGTTTTTCTTCATTTTGGTCACGTAGCACACACCTTCTTCGGTAAGACGTTGGAATTGTGCGATGTCGACGTAACCACGATCCATCGCCAAAGTGGAGTCTTTTGGCAAATGTACCTCCTTCAGCAGGTAATGATCGTGTTTTGCGGCGGATGTGAGTTGCACCACCATTGGCACGCCGACATGATACTTCATTACCGAAGACATACCTAATTTTCTTTTCCGCTGAAAATAAACGGCTTACAAAGACTTACAGTTTGAATGCTAACGATTTAGAAACGAGCAAAGTTCCGTATCTTACCTTGTTTTGCATTGAATCAAAAGAACACTTTTCTTGTTTGCAAAGTTAATGCATATTTCTTTAACCTCCAAAACAATAGTTTGAAAATTAAGGAAAAGCGAACGACTTTTCAATCATCGGAAAATTTCATATCTATCAACGAATTGATGGAAATTCTTATAGCCTATCTCACTTTTTTGAGAATTAAAGAGCTTATTTCAATTATTATCACTATATTTGCATCAGAAATCAAAGTGTTGTAGTTATCAGACAAATTGCGAACTCATGGAATCTCAAAAAATAAACAGGCTAAAAGTTGTGTTAGTTGAGAAAGGCAAGACCGGCAAATGGCTGGCCGAACAAGTTGGAAAGAATGAAGCTACCGTTTCACGATGGTGTTCCAACAAAATGCAGCCATCCCTCGATATGCTTGTAAAGATTGCAGGACTTTTGAATGTAGACCCTCGCCAGCTGATTAATGGCGGAAATAACGATTGAAAATGAAAGATATTCTATCATACGAATCGGAGATTTGGTCGTGTGCCGACCTATTGATCTCTTCTGGAATCAAGCAGAGCAAATTCCCCGACTACATGATGCCCTTCTTTGCACTCATCATGCTTGAAGGACGCATGCGTAATGAGATGCGCAATATTGAGGAAACAGAAGGTATAAACCCTGCCAGCAATATCGAAGATTTTGTCGAGGCTTTCCGCGACCGCGAATGTGGCTACAACGATTATATCGTGAGACAGGGTAAGACACTCTCGGATATTTGTGACAACGACAAGACCTTTGAGCAAGACTTCTCGCAGTATCTTGCAGGTTTTGACGCTCAGCTTAAAGAACTGTTAGGCATTGAACGAGGTTCTGATGACAGCAAATACCTTAACCTTGACGGTATGATTGCCGAACTTCGCAAAAAGGGTATTCTCATGCAGTACATTACCAAATGGACACAGATAGACCTTTCTCCATACAATAATTCCGAAATCACTACACTTGAAGAACACATCAAGCGCAAATGGGCCGACATCTCTGCTGAAACCGCCGGAGAGCAGTACACGCCCGAAGATATTATATCGCTTATCGCTGAGATAGTCGCCGCCAAGATTGATATATCAAAACACGACTTCGTACACCTCTATGACCCTACCTGCGGCGGTGCTAACCTGCTTTTCGGTGTGGCCGACCGTTTGCGTGAGGTTGCTGGCTATCAGTACATCGCAGCCAATGGCTGTGATTGGAACGATGCGTTATATGCCCTTGCTAAAATCGAGTCGCTTTTCCGCGAGGACGCTGAAATCAAATATGGTAACACTCTAACAACACTTCCTTTCAAGGGTAAGGAATTTGACGTGGTCGTTGCCAATCCTCCATACGGTATACCTTGGAAAGGATATGAAAAGGAAATACGTGATGATCAGACTGGCCAATTCGCGTTTCTGCCGTCGGTAAGCGATGGTCAGCTCCTTTTCCTGCAACACAACGCCTGGCATCTGCACAGCAATCGTGGCATTGTGGTTGAGGTCAACAACGGCAGCTCGCTGTTCAGCGGCGATGCAGGTAGTGGCGAGAGCAATGTGCGCAAATATCTTTTCGACAACGATTGGGTTGAAGCCATCATTCAGATGCCTTCCGACGAGTTTTTTAACACTGGTATCGTGACCTATCTGTGGATTCTCAACAAGAACAAATCCGAAGACCACCGCGACAAAGTTATACTCATCAACGCCTCCGACCTTTGGCAACCGTTGAAGAAGAACAAAGGCTCCAAACGCAAGGAGATGAACAAGACACACCGCGCCGACATAGTCCGCGCTCTTGTAGAGTTTCGCGATAGTGAAATCTCCAAGGTCTATGACAAGTGGCACTTTTACTTCAACAAACAGCAAATAACCCTCTATGAGGTAAGCGAGGACGGCCTTACAGTCAAATCGGCCCTTGATGAGGAACCTGAACTTGCCAAACCCAAACTTCTTGAAGTTGTCAATCTTTCTACTTTGGTAGACGAAACATTCAATCTCGGTCTTGAAGAAGCCGAACGCCTGTGCAATCGCTTAAATTCGTGGGCTGACGGTGAGACATCGTTCTCTTTGAACTGTGCCAAGCACACAAAGTATGTTTACAATTCTCTTACTCGCAATATTCGCTACCATTATCCTGATGGCAACATGAAAGACCTCGGCTTCGGAGAGTTCCGCTTCTCGATTAAGAAATCGCGCTCCTTGCCTCCGGTATGCGAGTTGAAAGTAGCCCTGGTGCCTGTTGGCATCAAGGATACAGAAATCATACCATACAATCCTGACCCAGAAAAGAATCAGCAGGGCATTCTCGATTTTCTGTTGAAATATGTCTCTAAGCCTTTTGCTTTAGGAGAGAATACTGTCGGTGTAGAGGTTAATTTCAACAAGGAGTTCTACGTTCCCGAAACCGTTGAACCGGTAGAAACCATCCTTGCTGAAATCACAGATATTGACCGCGACCTCGCTAACCTCGAAAAAGAACTGGGATTATGAGTGAGTGGCATCCTTATCGCATTAAAGACATCGCACAGCTCATCAGCATTAAGTCTGAGGACCTGACATTGCCATACATTGCTCTTGACAATATCATCAGTTGGGATGCTACATTCGTTCCTTCGGACTCCGCAACTGATGGCAATAGTAATTTATGTGAAGCGGGCGATGTTCTGTTTGGCAAACTACGACCGTATCTTGCTAAAGCATATATACCAACCAAGAAGTCAATTTGTTCTCCTGAATTTTTGGTGCTCCGACCTAACGAAGGCACCAATAACAAATTCCTCCTCTATTTCCTCTTATCGAAATCATTCATTTCTCACATTCGCAATCAAGTAGCCGGAGTGAAAATGCCTCGTACCAACTGGTCGCAAATCAGTTGTTATCCCATTCTAATGCCGTCGCCAAAAGAGCAGGAGGCTATTGCTGAATATTTGGATAAGAAGTCCAAGAAGATAGGCCACAACATTGAGTTGCTGGAGCGCAAGGCCGATGCTTATAAACGTCTGCGTCGCTCTATCATCAATCGTGCCGTCACGCGAGGACTCAATCCTGATGCCACTATGAAACCTTCGGGATTAGGATGGAATACTTTTATCCCCGAAAATTGGGGCGTTGGTAGAATTAGAAATTATTTCGAGTTCCGTAACGAAAAGGTCTCAGAGATTGATTATGCTCCATTATCAGTCACGAAGAATGGTGTAGTACCTCAAATGGAAAGTGTAGCAAAGTCAATGGCTGAGGGTGATACTCGAAAGAAAGTTTGTAAAGACGATTTTGTTGTTAACTCTCGTAGTGATCGAAAAGGCTCTTGTGGAACGTCCCCAATGGACGGTTCGGTATCTTTGATTTATATTGTATTAAAGCCTACTCAAATAAATCCGAACTTTGCAGATTACTATTTTCGCTGTAATGATTGGGTTGAGGAGTTTTATCGCAATGGAAAGGGAATAGTTGCGGACTTATGGGCAACTAACTATTCTGTAATGCGCAACATCGAAATCGCTTTACCTCCATATATTGAGCAGCAGCAGATAGCAGCTTATCTTGATGAGAAGTGCGGCAAGATTGACGCTATCATCGAAAAGATAGACACCCAAATCAAGCGTCTGAAAGAACTTAAACGCTCACTTATAAATGAAGTAGTAACCGGCAAACGCGCCATAACAACCTATATGCCATGACTGAACTTGAACTACAAGGCGAATATGTAATGGACTTCTTCTGCCGACGCAGTGACGGTCTTGGATTCCGCGAGGTCAAGAACAACGCTGTATCTTCTGACCTTTTCATCCCTGCCGACTTACTGGAGTTCCTGAAAGAAAGCTCCCACAAACAGTGGCAGAACCTCCTTCGCAAGAGTGACTATAACGGTGACGAACAGAAATTGCTCCGCGCCGTCATGGACGCTATTCGCGAGAAGATAGAGGCAAGTGCCAATGTTGCCGTGTTTTTAAACAACACTCTGCGACAACGCCCATTTGTTTTTGAGGGTGAAACTTTGAGGTTACTTTATGTCAGTGGAACCGAATTAAATGGCGATGAAGATTTCAAGAAGAATATATTCTCCGCAGTCGAGGAAATGACCTACTCTTTCCACCACGAGGGGAAGAAGATCTTTGCTTTCCGTCCTGACCTCTCCTTCTTCATCAACGGCATTTTCCTCGGATATGCCGAGCTGAAAAGTAACTTCACCAATCAGACAGCCCGCGCCAACGGTCGCAATAAGGTGACGACAGACTACCTCGAAGCCGTTTGGGAATATACCAAGATTGCAAACAGCAACGATGTGTCGCAGACACTTCGTCGCCGTATGCTCCGACCTTTCGAGAAGTCAATCCATCTCGTAACTACGGACATCAACGACACTTTTGTTCTCCGCAACCCGGGTCAGTTTTTTGACGATGCCAAACGCGGTTTTCAGGACAGTACTATCTCTATATCGTCTTTCCGTCCGATAATCGAAGACGTATTCAAACCGCTGCCGACCGTAGCAGATGCGGAGACAACCCCACGAGTGCGCTTCGAGGAAGCAATGCGTTCGCTATATTCCAAAAAGATGATAGAGAAAGAAATTCTCTATTACAACTTCATGGCATATACCTATAAAACCGTTACGGTAAAGGAGAACGGCAAGAAAGTTCAGAAGAAGGAGTACAAGGATAAGACAGGCAGGCTGATTTGTCCTCGTCCTAAGCAGAAATTCGGCTGCGACCGCATCGTCGAACGGGTACAGGAATTTCTCGACCATGAGAGCGAGCCGAACTATTTCATCAACAAGCTACGCGCAGAACTTACCGCTCTTGACGCTCCGCAAGAGTTGATCGACAAAGTCGTTGCAGAACGCGAAAGCTACTGCAACAACAAGTACGTCTATTCACTCTTGCTCCAGTATGCCGCAGGTTTCGGCAAAAGTAACATCATCGGCTGGACGGCATTGCAGCTCAAAGACCTCCGACACAACGGCCAGTGGGTATATGACAAGATTCTTCTTGTTGTTGACCGCCTGCAACTCCGCGACCAACTCGACTCAATGATGCTCAACATGAACATCGACAAAGCAATGTTCGTGGAGGCTACCGACCAAGAAACCTTTATCGCGGCTCTCAAAGACAAACGCCGTATCATCGTGGTAAACATTCAGAAGTTCTGGGAACTGAAAAACGCCATACAGAAAGCCGGTGGGAACTTCACCGACAAGCGCGTGGCGTTCCTTATCGACGAGGTTCACCGTTCGAACACCGACGATGTTCACCAGGAAATGTTCTCAGCTTTCGATGAACTGCAAGACATCTTCGACGAGAATGGAGGCTTCATCACTCGCGGCTCAACCAAGAAGAATCTGATTGTCGGTTTCACTGCCACCCCGAGCGACCGTGTGCTCGCCCGTTTCGGTGAGTTCCACCGGGGCAGCAACTTCAATCAGTTGTGGAAACCGTTTGACACGTACACCATGAAAGAGGCCATAGCCGACGGCTATATCCTCGACCCAACAAAGCACATCATTCCTGTTCCGGCAAAGATGTACTTCGAACTTCCTGATGGTGTATTACAGCTCGTAACAGAGGCTATCAATTCCGGTAAAGACGAAAAGATTGCCTTTGCCAAGAAGCAGATTTACGAGAACGCCGACCGACGCAAGGCTATCGCTCGTTTCATTGTCAACCGTCTACTATCACAGATTTATGGCAAAATCCGTGGTCAGGGTAAGGCGATGCTGGCCGTTACCTCTATCCCTATTGCAATCGAGTATTGCAAAATCATCCGCCGTCTTATGGCAGAGAAGACAGCATCCGGCACTTTTGCCAAGTATGCTGATGCACCTGTCGCCATAGTATATTCTGACAGTCAGAAGTATGAGAAGTGCGCGTCGATGAACGACGGTGTAGCCGAGGATAAGGTTATCGATAATTTCAAGACCGCCAAGAACGGCCTTATAATCGTCGTTGACAAGTTGCAGACTGGCTTCGATGAGCCAAAACTGCACACCCTTTTCCTCGATAAGGAAATCCGCGATATCAACGCTATTCAGACAATCTCGCGAGTTAACCGTACAACCAAATACAAGGAAGAATGCCACATCATTGACTTTTCCTTTGGGAATGTCAATGAGAAGAATATCCGCGAGGCTTTCGCGAAATTCTGTGGCATGGTCGTTACGGATTTCGACCCCATTCGCGAAAAGGCGGTTGTCTCAGAAATATATCGCAGACTTATAGAACAACCCATTTTCAATAAGTGGTTTGAGCGTTACCGCTCAACTAAAGATGATAAAGAAGTCAACTCTGCTCTTTGCCTTGAAATGGATGCTGACATCCGCTCATGGATTAAGAACATGATAGACGCTCACGCCCGATATGTTCAAGACGTAGAAGCACGGAACGAAGAAGTAGACCCGTCAATGGCAGATGATGCCGCAAAGGCCCTTAAAAAGGTCATTGGACGTTACAACTCTCGAATGGTACTTCTACAGGGTGTTATTAATCTTGAAACAAAGTTCTCTGATGCTGATTTCATAGATTTCTGGCAGCGTTACTGCTATATCTATAATGCCATGTTCAAAAAGAAAGATGCTATAGGAACAATCAGCACAACCTTTGACGGTGAACTAGGTCTGCTCGTCGGAGAAGAAATAGAGGTAGAAGAAACTGGCGAACCCGGTGACGGTGAAGACACTCCACAGAAACCAGGCAAGCCTGGAAAGAAAACGGGGATTGCGGGAATCTTCGACACGCTTGCCAAAATGAACGCCAACGAACAAGAACGCGAACAAGAAATGCAGTTTTGGCTCGCTCAGACCGAGGAACTATATTCTTTTTTGAAATCCGAAGGGAAATTCATGGCTATGCTCCGCAGTGACAACTTCACTCGCGAGCAAATTGAGAAAGAATATAACAAACTTATTCGCCGCTACTTCCGTCAAACCGAAGATGTAAAGGTGAAGAAATTAATCGATGAAAACAAAGAAATGTTTCTTGAGGAGTTTAAGACTGAAGTTTTAAAACCGAAAGTATCATCAATGAAACCATATACAATAGTTGAAGGGGATTATTTATCAATGGTTGCGGAGCCCAATCTCTAATTAAATTTCTGATTAAAAAAGCTATATGACAAGAGAGGAATTTATTGATAAGTTACAACAAAGTAATAGTGCGCCTTTTCTTTTTGTAGGTTCTGGATTTTCAAGGCATTATCTTGACTTTCCTGATTGGAAAGGTATTCTTTCTATGTTTGCTCCCAAGCATATAAATGAATACTACACAAGATGCAAAACAGACAGTTTGCCACAAATAGCCTCTGAAATAGCAAAAGACCTCACTGCTAAATTTTGGAATTTAGACGAAAAGGACACGTTCCGGAAAAAGCATCAAGACAAGGTGTCAAAATTCGACACCGTTTTTAAATTAAAAATTTCTGAGTTTTTAATAGAAAAATGTCATGACGAATTTCCCGAAGAGTGGAAAGAAGAAATATCTCTGTTAAAGAACCTTGTTATAGATGGTATAATTACAACAAATTGGGATGATACCGTAGAACGTATTTTCCCGACCTATAAGCCATATATTGGTCAACAGCAATTAATCTCCGCTTCAACATTCAATATTGGTGAGATTTATAAGATTCATGGTTGCATGACTTCTCCGAATAGCCTTGTACTCACGAAAGAAGATTATGACAATTTTAATGAACGCAATCCTTATCTTGCAGCTAAACTTATCACTATTTTTATTGAACATCCGGTTGTTTTTTTAGGATATTCAATAAATGACGATAATATCCAAAAACTAATGGCCTCCATTGTTCTGGGGCTAGACGAAGATGGAATAAGCAAATTGCAATCAAATCTTATTTTTGTAGAATGGTCACCTACGCCAACAGAATTAAGATTTGAATACCTTGACATGATGATGTCAAATGGAACTCGTTTGCCAATTGTAAAAATAGTTACACATGATTTCTCCGAAATATATAAATGCTTATCGTATTATCAGCGACGTATTCCTGCTAATGTTTTGCGAGAGTATAAAAAACAATTTTATAATCTTGTAATTTCACAGAAAGCGGATTCTAATTTATATGTTCTTCCAGAGAACAAGATAGACGAGAATAAAGATATTCAGTTTGTTTACGGATTTGGAGCAATAAAGAAATTTCGTGATGCAGTCGGTTACACCGGCGTACAGGCCCTAGATATCTATTGGGATTGCATAAATGATGATAAAGATTTTGAGGCAAGCAAGATTCTTCAGTACACTATACCACGTATTAGGAAATCAAGCAAAACGTCAATACCTATTTTCAAATATCTTCGAGCAATTGGAATAAACAACGATGAAGAGTATCGAAACAATCCACTTGGATTAAATTTTTTATTGCCTAAATCTAATGATTTCATTTCATATAAATCTTTTAGCGATACAGAAAAACGTTATACTCTAAAACAGGCAATAGAAGCCTTCCATGATAAAGGAGTTTGGAAAGCAGTTGCACTTATTCCGTATCTAAAAATACAAACAGAAGAAGATTTATCAAGCCTTCGTCAATTTATATCTGACAATATAACAGAATTTTTAGTTCGGAAAAACTCATATTCTACTTATATGAGAAAATTGATATGCTTTTATGATTGTATAAGATATGGTTGGAAAGGTTGAACAGGGAATAAATAAGTCTGCATATAATTTTAATTATGACGATTGATGAAATAAAGAAACTGACAGCCTCCGATGAGTCACGGACTCTGGAATTGAAGAAGACCACCGGCGAACTCAAAGACGGTATGCACTCAGCATGTGCATTCTTGAACACCAAAGGAGGCTGGCTGATTTTCGGTGTTGCGCCGAAATCACTGAAAATAATCGGGCAAGAAGTGACCGATAAGACACAACAGGAGATTGCTCAGGCTTTGGCAGGACTGGAACCTGCTGTAGATGTGAGAGTGGTGTATGCTGATGTGCCGGAATATCCGGGCAACAAAGTTATTGCTATGCACTTTGACGGCTGGGTATGGGGTGAACGTCCGCATACTTTTCATGGTTGTCCGTACTACAAGGTTGAGAGTACTACAAAGGTCATGCCGCAGGATATGTACGATGAGCGTATCCGCGCCCACCAGCCACAAGTGTATGCGTGGGAAAGACTGGCAGCTGATGGTGTGACATTGCCAGACCTTGATGAAAAATTGGTTCGTAACTGCATTCGCCGAGGTATTGACGGCGGGCGTATTCCCGAAACTGCATTGTATGAGCCAATCGGGGATATTCTTTCAAAATGGAAGTTGCTTAAGAATGGAAATCCGACCAATGGAGCGGTTTTGCTCTTTTCCAACAACATTGACGAATATCCACAGTTCACTCTGAGGATGGCGCGATTTGTGGGTACGAATAAAAATATGTTCCGTGACAATCAACGTGCCGAAGGCAATTTCTTCCAACTTTTAGATGCCGGAGTTGCGTTCTGTTTCAAGCATCTTTCTCTCAGTGGAAGAATAACCAATCATAGTTTGGAGCGTGAAGAACAGCTCGAAGTGCCTTATCATGCGTTGCGCGAGGCACTTATCAATGCACTGTGTCATCGTCATTGGGAACGGTATAATCTTACGATTAGTCTTGCCATCTATGATGACCGCATCGAGATTGCAAGTCCCGGCACATTTCCACCCCAAATTACCTCGGAGAATATAAAGGAACCCCATGAGTCATATCCGCACAACTTAAAAGTGGCGGAAGCTCTTTATCGAATGACTTACTTGGAAAACTGGGGAAGCGGTGCAAAGCGTATCATGGATGCTTGTGAGGCACAAGGAGTGGAAGCACCCACATGGCGTTCTGATGGAGGTTTTGTTACCATTACATTCAAGCGACCTGATTTTACGTCCGATACAATGAAGGCTGACAAAGAGGATAAAAGGACAACTAAAGAGGACAAGTACCCCCTAAGTACCCCTCAAGTACCCCCTAAGCATCCCCTAAGTACCCCCCAAGTAGAATTGCTCATTCAAAAAATGGGAGATTCTTATATGACCATGAGGGACATGGCTGATATATGTGGTATCAAAGACTTAAAGTATTTCCGTGAAAGTTATATTACTCCTGCATTGGAAGAAGGATTGATTGAACGGCTTTATCCAAATCAACCGAAGCACCCGAAACAGCAATACAAGCTGACAGAGGCGGCTAAAGAATGGCTCATGACAAATGCCCAATAAAAGAATTGCCCATGTAATATAGCTGCATCGGAATAGAAGTGCCATTCCGATGCGATTTTTATAGTCTGTATTTATCTGCCTGACTACGCGGTCGATAACTACTTGATGCTATGTCTGTCGGATTTTGATTTGATACTTTCCTGCATGATGCTGTCGGAAACGGTTTTCAAGGACGTGTCATATCCGTCCGCCTGTTTCCGTACCCATTCGATAGCTTTCTCGTCCCGATGGATGTCGAACACTTTGTTGAGCCAAAGCACATCGTTGGCATCACATCCTCCCCATGCACGGATAGCTCGGAACTTCAGCGCATCGTCCGCATATTGGCGTTTGGAATTCCATTGTTCGATGTTGCCCCACAAGGAGAAAGCGCATAACACACCCAGTCCTACAACGAAAGAGAGAACCTTGCTCGATTTAATGTCGAAGCTGTGCCTGTGGATATGCTCCTGCGGTTGCTGCTCTTGTTGCTCCCCTTGCTCATCTTGCGACTTCTTGATAGCATCAAGTTGTTGCAGGGTCAAGGTGGAAAGCTGTGCATAAGCTTTCCATTGCTTTGCCAACAAGCCTTTAATTTCCTCGGATTGGGCTTTTGTCGTTTCTGCAACCGCTTCCTTAATCGGGGACAAATCCTGCTTGTCGTTCCCGTTCGTTTTTTGCCTGTCAATCACTTTCGGAAGCGCTTCCAATTTACTTTTCATGCCTTCAAGCATGGTCTTGATTTCCTCGAAGAGGATGAATACATTGTTGTCTGCCATAATTACCAGTTGATTTTACGTTGTTTCTTCTTTTTCTTGTTTTTCAGATATGGGTCGTAAGGCTGCTGCTCATCCGGTGCATTGCTTGGTGTGAACAAGCCTAATGAACCACTGATAAACGCGAGTTCGGGATAAGGATTGCGTAAAAAAATAGGGTAAAACGAGCTAAAATAGTTCGTTTTACCCTTTGATAATACATTGATTATTAGTAACTTTATGGTGAAACAAAAAACAAATTACTAATGATTAGCAAGGACAAAATTACTGAAATTTTCTGCATCGCAGACGACTTTTGCAAAGAACTTGAGAAAGAATTCGCAAAAAAAGTACTTCCAGATAGTGATAATGCGCCCAAAAGGCACCGCAAGCGTATGATGTCTGATGCAGAAGTCATCACTATACTGATTTGTTTCCACTTTAATTCTTTCCGCAAGTCTATACTATGGTTTTGTAACCCTTTGAAAACCAGTTGATATATAAATATATATCTTTTTCAAGAAACAATACAGAAACAAAATGTCAGAGAAACAACATTTTCGCATTTTCCTTGTTTCCTATTGTTTCTTTGGTTTCTGTTGGTTGCATTTTAAGGCTTAGCTGAAAAATTCATCAGTCTATTTCAACCGTATACAACCTTCAAACAATCCCAAATGATTTACAATTGACGGAATCATTGATATTTTCATGCTGGCAAAAAGAGAGATAGATAGATTCCAAGAATCCTCTTGGTTTACGACAATAACAATGCCATTTCATATCTATGCTTCACTTGCCATACTGTTGCAAAGGTACATAAATTTCTCCATATATACTTTACTTTGGTTTAGCCTATATATAAAGGCTAACCCGTAAAGTGAACTATTCCACATAAACCATACTGCCATTTGTAGAGTCGCAGCCAAAAGAGAATATGCGCATAATGCTTGTGCGTACCTTTCTCTTTTCACTGCAATCATCCCATTTTACACCCTCATCCCCACATTTACAAAAATCACTTCACATATATACTTTACTTCGGTTTAGCCTATATATAAGACTAACCACGTAAAGTGAACAATTCCATATAAACCAGATTGCCATTTATAGGGTTACAGCCAAAAGAAAAAGCTGCACATAATGCTTGTGTGCAACTTTCTCTTTTGGCTGCAATCGTTCTGGTGTACGGTTGATATTCCATCTTTACACTGACCACCTTTCTTTTCGCTGCATACTTGGGGACTTGTAGATAATAATTGTGTTGCAAAGGTACTTCTCATGTCTTCTGCCTTGCAAGGTCTGCGCCTTGCGGTTCATCGGAAAAATCTCCACCTCGGTTGACACTGAGGTTGTATTTTACCATGAAACCTTGCATGCAGATACATGAGACCTTTTGAGGCAACAAAATTTTATCAAATCCCCAAGTAGCTGTAGCTATAAGAGGGAAGTAACAAAACTTAAAAACAAATGATTATGGCAAACTTATGCGACACACAGTACAAAATCACAGGTGAGAAGAAAGCCGTTGCCGACCTGTGGAACACGCTTCAAGAAATGAACGTAAACGAAAAGAATATCTGGCTCGGTGATTTGGCGAACCATTACGGCATCGACTACAAGGCAAAAGGCTTTTCCGTTCGTGGTGAAATCTATTGGGCGGAATATGAAGAATATAGTAACTATGCTTTGCTGTCGTTTGACACGGAAACGGCTTGGGCTGCTTGCAACGACTTCTTCGATGCGCTGAACGAGAAGTTTGACGGAGCGTTGTCTATCAGCTATCGGGAAATTGAATGTGGCTGTGGCATTTTCTATGTTCACGACGAGGGTGAGCATTTTCCCGAAGAATGTTGCGTGAGTGCGTACGGAGAACCGTTTGAAGCAATGAATGAAGAACCTTTTGACACCGTGGCTGATGCAATAGAGGTATGGTGCGAGAAAACCTGCATCAATCGTGGCGAACGCTCTGATGAAGAAATGCTGGAATACATTGCCCAGTACGAGTACAAAGACGACAATACATTATTCTTTATCAATAAGTTTGAGTTTGAATAATATTATAGGAGGAACAAAATATGATTGATTACGATGAGTTGGACGGAATTGTAGGTTGCTATTGCACCTTAGTTTATCCGTATCGAGGACATTCAGAGGGTACAGTTGTTGCCGATTATGGGCAAGAGATTATTGTTAGGCTGAATAACGGCAAGGAATTGACCGAGTATCGGAGTGACGTACTGATTTACGAATAAAATCTAAAAGAATAGCCTGCTCACATTCTGTGGGCAGGTCTTATTATCCAAAGCAATAGCCTTTTTTATCCTAAGAGATTTGGGCAACGCTTGTCTGCGTCGCCTCTTCCTTTTATACTCATATCTGTAAATCCATTCGCCAAACGCAAAAGCGTACAAAACCGCCTTATACTTTTGGATGACATTCTTCTCTTTTTAATGCGGCTGCAGCTTATTGCAACTCCACTTTTCCACGACGCTACTTGTTTTGTGAATCATACTTGCTTGATGTGCAATGTCAATGCTTACATCTATTCATTATTGTACTTGTACGTCTCAACTGGAGTTTCCCCTTTTTCATGTCAGCACCAATGTGCTCTACGTCATGACTCATGTTGATGATAAATATCTGCAATGGTTCTCTCCATTCTTCTGGTACGGCTGCTTTGATAACTGCTTTACGCTCCATAGTGTACGTCTTCCGCAAGCCTACATTCCGTTACTTGTTGTTCATGCGCCTTTTCTGAATTTGTTCTTCCGAAGCCACTCATTTTTTCAGTGCAAATTTAGCGTGATGCTACGATAACTGCCATTATCTTGTGAGGTCGCTTCGCTGTGACCAATAAAATAGTCGATAATCTTCCTTTTTCTCCTAACCGCCAACAGAAAACGAGTATTATAGCCGATTTTCATGGTGCTTTCCTCATGTGCCACATCTCTGCTTTGGGTTGCATGTAAAAATTAAGTTTAACTTCAAAAGCAAATTCAAAATGAAAAAGATCGAGAACAACTTCACAGTAACAGGTTTCGTAGGCAACAATGCGGAAATCCGCCAGTTCACCACTGCAAGCGTAGCTCGCTTCTCATTGGCAGTAAGCCGTCAGGAGAAAAACGGAGAGGAAACCAACCGTGTATCGGCTTTCATCAGCATGGAGGCATGGCGCAAGAACGAGCACACCGAGTCTTTTGACCAACTGACCAAGGGAACTCTTTTGACAGTTGAGGGTTACTTCAAGCCTGATGAATGGATTGATCAGCAAGGCACCAAGCACAATCGCATCGTCTTCATCGCTAACAAGTTCTATCCAGCTTTGGAAAAGGAGGAGCCTGTTGCAGAAAGCACTGAGCAGCCTACCACTAAAACAAAGAAGAAATAGTCTTCTTTCTCACCTACAGACAAGGCGGTTTCGACCGCTTTGTCTTTTCTCATGTTTGCATATTCCACTTTTATCAAATCCTTCTCCTCTTGTACATACTACGTACCGCCTTTTATAATCAGTCAGAAATATTTTGTCCCAACAATCTTGCCTTCTGTGGCATCCACAACGGATGCTACTAAAGGCAAGACCATTGCGCCAAAGGTATATGCGGAAACACACTTGCCGTAAACGTCAAGAGAGTTTCCTTAACGCATATACCGCATATTTCCAACTGTCCTATCTTTTATATGCGGATAATCCGTTAGCCTATATTCATACAACTACGTCCCACACCATAAGCGAAACCGCACATACTGTTTGTCAGAAAGGCTTATCAGCCAATCTTCAAAGGCAAGCATGCACAGATTGTGGTTATTGACAACGTGAAGCGACATATGCCGTTTTCATGTCGCCAATAACCACAAACAGTGCATCGAGAAGCTTGCTGGCAGTAGCGCAGTTTCACACCCGCCCTTTTCTCTTTTATATTCTTCATCATCCTTTTTCTTTTTACTGTAATATACCCCTGTTATAGCCATATTGGTTTCCTGTCAGCTTTGCCACTTCGGATATTTACCGCAAAGGTACAAGTTGTCAGGCATACGTCAAATCGGGCATCTATGGATGCTTCCGAAAAATCTTCCTCTGTATGTGCCATATAGAGTGTATTTTTCTCTTCCGATTTGTCTTAATGCTTTCCAACTCCTTTGCGTGGCGGAAAAATATCCCTCGGACAAGCCGAAAGGCTCCGAAAAGAGGGAAATAAAAATCCCAAGACTATGGCAAAGGTAATAGACGAGAGTATCAAAAAACAACTTAGCAAGAGTATGTATTTCTTCTTGAAGTATTTTCCCGTAAGGGTTCGCAACGTTGGTGAGGATGCAGTGGAAGCACGCCAACTGATATGGGCTTTCAAGGATGCACGTGACAACGCTTTTGAGAAAGTGGCACAAATGACGGCTACACACCTTATCAAGATATGCGGTGAGAAGATTAAAGACATTGTGTTTGTGTGCGTCCCTGCAAGCACGCAAGATAAGAACGAGAGCCGTTACAAGGCTTTCTGCAATCGGGTAAGCGAGTTGTGCGGCATCCTTAATGGCTATGCTCATGTTTCCGTTTCGGGTGAACGCCTCGCAGTGCATGAACACAGAAATGATAAAGAAAAAACGCTCGTCAAAACACAGGTGATTGAGTTTGACGAAGATTTTTTCAAGGGCAAGGACATTTATGTCTTTGATGATGTGGTAACGACCGGCGCAAGCTATGCACTTTTCGCCAATCAGCTGGAAACATTTGGCGGAAACGTATTGGGAGGGTTGTTCTTAGGACGTACACACTATAAATACAACAAATAACATGGAACAGACTTTTTACATAAAAGCCAATTCAGTAGCTTTTACGGGACATCGCTCAGTTCCCGAATCCAAGAAAGATAATTTGAAAAAGAAACTGAGGGGAAAGATTAGATTGCTTTATGCAATGGGTATACGAAACTACTATTGTGGTATGGCTATCGGTTTCGATATGCTTGCAGCTGAGGTGGTTTTATCGCTAAGGTCGGAATTGCCATATCTGAAGCTTATCGCTGTTGTTCCGTTCAAGGAGCAGTCAGTGAGATGGAATTATCAGGAGCAAGCAAGGTATAAGAGATTACTTTCTCAATGTGATGATGCTATCACGTTGAGCCAAGTCTACTATAACGGTTGCTTGTTAAGACGCAATGACTATATGCTTGCCCATTCATGTGGCTTGATAGCGTTCTTTGATGGCAAAACGAAAGGCGGTACATTTTACACTTACCGAAGGGCAAGGGCATTGAGAATGGATATTATAAATCTGTTTTAGTTCATAAATTCATCTATGGAAGGTTCTTCGTCGTGAGATGCGGAGCCTTTTTTCTTTTCATCTTCATGATGACGCTTACATAGTCCACGTATACGTGGACATCCACACTTCTAACACAATAACCAGGGCATTGGTTGTTGTCTTGCTTTTTTCAGCGGTCTCGTCTGTAGTCAGATGCCTTGAAACCGCCCCACAATGCACGAAGGACGACTCTACCAACATAGAAGACTACAATCATGATTAGAATATCTCCCATAATCGTAATTTGTTACTGGTTGAACGTGTTGAAATACTTACCAAAGATACTAATAATTATTGAGGATAAAGATTTATTTACGTTAATAATCAATAAGTTAGACGCATAATCTTTACTTATTGGCAGTCGGTACAATCACACTCTTGTACTCTTTTAGGCAACATGCTTTTCACCAAGTCGTATGACTCTTTTATCCATTCCTCAATCATGTTATTTGGGAAAGTCCCATCAATAAAAATGTCATTCCAATGCTTTTTGCACAGATGATATGCCGGGGAAAACGCATTGTATTCCTCACGCAACTCCTCGCCACGTTCTGGCAGCAGCTTTACTGCTATGGTCGGAATGGGTGCTTTTAGCCATATATGCAGATATATCTTCCCACCTATACGGAATACCACCCAGTCCTCACCGTATGGCATGGCTTCCTCTGTGTCTGGCAATGACAGGCAATATTCTCTTACTTCTTCTACATTCATTATCAGTCTTGCTTTTCGTTATCGTTATTGTTTCCTTTTACATTGGCATCCTTTGGTTTGCGTTTTCCGAGCGGTCCGCTGAAATTACCACGATTGAGCTTCACCCCATACTTGTTGAGTATGCGGAATATGGAGCTTCTACTCTTAAAGCCGCATACCGAATATATGTCATCAAGCGTATGCCCATTGTTATACATGCTTACAATCATATTCTCACGTTCCGCTTTCTCCTTGGCGGTAAGCGTTTTGAACTTTGAGGGTTTCATATGTTGCTGCAAATACTGTACATGGGCTTCGGCACGACGCAATACCATCACCTCTTCTGGTAAAGCACCAAACATTTGTATTATTTGCATGGTACTTGTGTTTGGGAAAAGTTTATCCGCTGTATCAATTCGGTCTCTTATCGAAATCAAACGAATAACCTTGACACGGCAATACTCGAACAAAGTGGATAGTTCACGTAGCCCTTGTACTGCATTGCTGAACTTAGAGACAACCAACTCGTCACCTCTATCCAGATTTGCCAACAGTTGCTTCCATTGCGGGCGCAGCTTCTCCTGTGCCGTTTCTTCCTCGACAATCTGTACACATCCATAATCAGCCATCCAAGCCTTGACTTCGGCTAAGCTATCATCATGCGATGTACAATATATGTAACCTACTTTTGCCATTCTTTTCTATTAGTTTTGGAAAACAAATGCAAAGGTACTTGTTTTCTCCGTACTTCAATCATACTTGCAATTAAATTATCAAAATCGCACTTGTATCTCCCGATTTTTTTCACTTGTTTTCAATGCAAATAATACTTGCAAGTATGATATAGAAATATGCTTAAAGTTTAGTAGAAATGACTTGAAATACAACTATGTATGCTTATCTTTGCACCGTTTAATTCCAATTTACAAGAAAAAAATAAAGCATCATGCAAATGAACATACACCACTTTCAAGTACGAAAAGGAACAAGTCGTACAGCTCATAAGCCAAGTATGAAATCTGTTCGTTTCAACTTTTCTAAACGCATCACAGCAGCATCTGCCGTTTTTGCAATCATACTTGTGTGTACATCATGTGGCAGCAGCAACAAATCACAATCGTACAATACAAGCCAAGAGGCTGTCAACGCCTATAGTTCCTATCTGTCAGAAGTTAAAAACAAAAAGGAGCTGACTTCCGACAAACTATTTGTGGAAGTAGAAAAATGGCGAGTAATACGCGACTCTGTTGTTGCATGTCTACGCAAAGACACCACGTCAACCTTACACCAGGACTGGCATCAGACCTATCAGGTGATTCACGATTCGTTACGGAAGGAGTTCTGCCGCGTCGTATTAACCAAACCACGCACATACAATGATGTGCTTCAGCTGAAAGAGGTTGCTTCATCTTATATGCAGGACGAGGACTTGAAACAAGCAAGAATTGAGGCGCAGCCATTCTTCGATTCATTGAACGCAACCCCAGTTTACGGCATCACTATGGTAAATCTGATGAATCGTTACCGCAACTTCTTGGCTCATGTGCAATCAAAAGGTATTCACAGCAAGAATGACCTTTTGGACTTTATCAAAGAGGAGGATCGACTTTTTCGTTCAGTACTATCGCATCTCAGTGAAAGTGACAAACAGAATATGCAGGACATCATTCAAGAAACCGACAGATGCTGTCTGCAAGTCTTCCGCTCTGCCAACCAAAAGGAGTTGTCGCACCGTGATGCTTTAGTGTACATGGCTATGCGTACTAACCGTCGTCTTATATTGAACGCTGCCCAGTGTGTTGGCGATACCAAAGCAGGCAAGGTAAAGAACGAGAGAATTGCCCAGGCTTATCTTTGGATGTTGGTGCAGCCTTACACTTCCATTGACGGTTTGAGTTTTGCCATATTGTCGAATAAGGACAAGAAACTCATTTACAAAGTAGCAGATGAAACACCTGCTACTATCAACAAACTGGGCAAGATTCTACGAATGGACAAAGAACGCACGAAGGAACTTCCTGCACTCTTAATGAAAATAATCGTCACAACTTTCTAAAATTGATAATATGCTTAGACACTTCTACGATGAATTCATGGCATTTGTCCCGTTGCAACTTCCTCAGTTACTCAATGTGGCGACAATGGAACAACCGCAGTTCTACAATGACTACGTGTTACTTACATTTCCATTGTCAACGCCGATCGATTTGGAGGAGGTTATGGATATACTGGAGGATGACATGGAGCTGATCATGTTGTATCATCATATTCCGTCACAACACACCAAGTTTGGACAAGCCTCATGTGCTTATTCCAATCCTTCTTTCGGACAGATGTTCAAAGTAAATGTGATGACTGACGGTAATGAAATGGTGAATGCCGTCAAGGTTACTATCTATGATTCACTTGAAAAAATGTGTGCGGATGTCAATCTTGATATGCGTTTACATTCCAAAAGCGGACTCTTTCGTTACAAAAGAAATGACAGTGAGGTACTGATGGACTTTTTATGAGAAGTGACATTTACCGCCGTATCGTCTTTCTGATTGACGAATACCGCACCTGGGTCAAGGTAGACAATGCCAATCATTACGAGGTCTGTTCCGTCAAACTGGACGAGCGTCAGTTTCCATGCGTATGCCGTACATTGGCTTTGCGCTCCATGTTCCGCTACCGACACTACCGCAAGGGAACCATTTGGCTAATCCCGGAAACGGAACTTGACCTTGCGTTGAACAGGCTCAAACTGCATGACATAAAATTTGCCAGACGCTTGAAACGTGGAGCTGAGAATATTGGCTACAATGATGTCAACGCCCTTATACAATACGCCACCTACGGCATCATCAATCTTGAACTCTCCGATTGTTGACACGACAATAATTAGAATATACAATTATGACTTGGATTTTACTTCAACTGATTTTTCCATTGCTGTTGTTACTCGTACCAGTCACATTGTACAAATGCGGCAACCGTTTTATGACACGGTTTTACATGGCAATGCTCCGCAGTTCGGCAGCACGCAAACTGTACTTGCAGACATTGCTCATTGTACTGCTGTTGTTCCACTATATTTATGTCAGTGGACATTTCGGTGAATTTGGAGTATTGTTCTCCACCATTCTCTGTGGCATACTCTTCTCACATAAACGTGCGGAGCGTTGGCTGCACTTGACGAAAGCACATCGGCAACTCTATTTCAGAATGGCGGTGCTATCAATGGCTATGGTAGTCATACCGCATCTGTATACAATGGCTGTAACTGTTGCGTTTCTTCTTTTGGCTGCTACATTTTATCCGTCTGCTTCCATCTTGTATGAATGGAACGACAAGGAAAAACAGGAGAAATGGAGAGCCGACTCTCGTGCACTTGCCGAACATTATTTTTAACTCATCACTCTTTTGTGCCAGAAGATGTGGATAATGGCACTACTAATCAATCCACAGCATTATTCAATAATACAGATAAAACAACATGAAGCATAACAAAGAAAAACCTACAATCGTATCGGTAGACATCGGCTTATTTATATATCTTCAGGAAAAGGTATGTGAACGTAAAACAAAGACGGAAGCCTATTGTAATTTGTTGAAAAAGGCATCTGAGAATTTCGTATCTCCCATTTTGAAGAACCGCAATCAAGAGCTCAACATAAACCAATGTCATGTGACCATAACAGACCTGTCGGTGGAATGGCATTGGCATCGCTCCACTGTTCGCTCATTTCTGGAGACATTAGAGGAATATGGTCAGATTGAAATCATCAGGCTTCCCAAAAGTTTTCTCATTGCAATGCCTGTCGGTATCAACGGCAATGCCGATACAACAGACACAGAAGACTTTGGACTTACCAATAAGCTGCAAACAGTTCTGTCTAATTGGGAATCGGACAACATGTCAACTTTGGAGGCTGGAGAGAAATGCATGAACCTTCTCAAAGAGGACATCAAGCATTTCACCGAAGTTTATCAGGCACAACAGACGGATGCAACCGGCAATCTTCAGCAAGCTAAAGAAGCCCATTTTAAGATTGCAAAGCAGCAGTATCTGGAAAGTATGGCTATTGCGGCATACCGCAAAGTCATCCGTCGTTCAGCGAACAGTTCAACAGATGCAATGGTTCAGTTCTACGACAATGACCTTGACGGTGACTCTTCTGCTCTTTTAGAGGCATCGCAAGTACTTGCTGAGCTGCTGATATACGGTATGTCTTCGTCGTTGACGAATGAAACATCGCAAACCAAGGCGCAGTTCCGCAACCTGCTTGACGCATATCGTTCTCTTTTAGCCCAATCCGTTGGACATGCAGACCATCTATAGTTCGCATAACCCGTTATAGTACGTTACCGTCTTGCTGTTATACCATTCCAACACTCTTATACCACACCGGGCTTGCCCAGTGTCCAAATAGAGGGAAGTAGAGGTAGCCTAATACCCCATGCATCTGTCGATGATGGGAGGGGTGTCCTCTTAACGGCAAGCCGGGACAAAATACATGTACAAACAAAAAATATAAAAGGTATGGCGAATAATGCGAAACAGGTTATGGACATCCGTGTTTCCAAGGGTATAACAGTGGCACAGAGCAATGAGCATCTGCGCAACTGGACGGAGAAGGGGTGGAACCATGCAACGCAGACGGGCAATTACGACCCGACTCGTGAACATCTTAATTTTGAAATTGTCAAGGGTGGCTTGGTAGCTCCAATCAACAAGGCGAAGAGCATTCCAGAACGTATGGCTGAGAACTTACGTGAAAGAGGCATCAAAGATCCGAATGGTGGACTTTTGGAGCCCAAATACCGAACTGTTGTGAATTGCATTTTCGGTGGTTCAAGAGAGCGTATGCACGAACTTGCGTATGGTACGCAAAAGGTAAACTTCGAGCATGGAGCAGACAATAGCCACATTCAACGATGTGAGGACATAGAGAAATGGGCGAAGGATGTTTATTCCTTTGTCTGCGAAAAATATGGAGAAGAGAATATCGCTGCTTTTATTGTACACTGCGATGAACTGAACCCTCATATACACTGCACTCTTTTGCCGATTAAGGATGGACGTTTTGCGTTCAAGCAGCTCTTTGCAGGAAAGGACAAATATGAATACAGTGCCAAGATGAAGCAACTACACAGCGACTTTGCAGAGGTCAACGCAAAGTGGGGAATGTCCAGAGGAACATCTGTTGCAGAAACTGGTGCTCGCCATAGAAGCACGGAGGAATACCGTCGGCATCTATCTGAGCAATGTACAACTATAGAACAACAGATAGTGCAACACAAGAAAGCTCTTTCAGACCTCAATAAGGAGATTGACATTGCACGGCGAAGAGTTAAAGGACTCTCTTCTATGGTGGAAAATCTACTTAGGGAGAAGGCTGAAAAGGAGGCACAGCTTGCTAACTTGCAGCAACAGATTCTTGAAGGAAAAGCAAATCCTGAAGTATTGAAGGAAGCAGTTGCTAAACTTGAAGATGAATTGACCATTGTACAAAACAAATTGGCAGACAAGCAAGAGAAACTGCTGATGGCTCACCAACAGCTTGAGGAACTGAAAAGTGATATGACCGATATTCAGCAACGTACAGACGATTTGAAATCGGAGGCGCAGGAATATGCCCGTGATGTTCATTCCAAAGTGGACAGTCTGTTGAAAGATGCATTGCTTGAAAATCTGGTAAACGAACAACAGCACAGATTGGCAATGCTCAACGAGACCGATTTGAAAATGTTTGATGGTTCTCTTCTTCAAGACCTTGCAGAGCGAGGAACGGAAATCATGCATTGCGCTACACTTTTGTTCCTCGGTATGGTGGACAATGCCACAACTTTTGCCGAAGGAAATGGTGGTGGCGGTAGTGGTAATGATATGAAATGGGGACGTGATGATGACGAGGATAACCGGGCTTGGGCAAGGCGTTGCATGATGATGGCATGCAAAATGATGCGTCCATCAATCGGCAAGAAGCCAAAACGCTAATCGAAATGGTTTCCATCTCACTCCTTTTCTAATGACAAAATCAAATAAGAACATGAGAAAGAAATTTATACTTATGCTTGCAGTGGCGTGTACACTGCAGATGAAAGCAAGAGTGCTATCCACTTGCATGGATTCCACCAAAATAGAAACGAAGTATTGTACGAAGAGCATGCCTTTTGGAAGTCCGTCAAATGAAGATGCCGTTGCTATTGGTTCTATATGGTCAGACAATTGGTTCGTTGGTGTTTCTGGAGGAACGAATGCTTTCATCGGCAAACCATTAGGTTGTGAGGATTTGTTCGGACGTATCAAGCCGACATTCGGATTGACATTCGGCAAATGGATTACGCCAGCTGTCGGTGGTCGCTTATATTACCAGGGTATGCAGTTCAAAGACTGTAATCTTGTCGTTCAAGACTATCAGCATCTTCACGCTGATTTTATGTGGAATGTGCTTGGCAATAGATACGGCAAACTGGATGATGTCCGTTTGGGTATCGTTCCTTTTGTTGGTGTCGGTTTGCTCCACAATAAGAGTAATGGACAAAAACCTTTTGCAGTCTCTTACGGCATTCATGGTCAGTATCGTCTAACGAAACGACTATCAGCAACTTTGGAGATTGGCAATACGACCACCTTTCAGGAGTTTGACGGCTATGGAAAAGTCGGCAGATTTGGTGATCATCTGATGTCATTGACAGCAGGATTATCTTTCAATATTGGTAAAGTTGGATGGAAGCGTATCGGCAAATCTGCTCACACAGATGCCGAATATACCTATTCTAATCATAGTCCAACTGTCAATAGCAATGTTGGTGGTCACTACACTCGCAATGACTACAGCGGTTTGAATTCACTCCGTACAAGATTAAACAACAAACGTTGGGACGGTAACACGCCTGTCCAAAATGATAGCACTTCATTGTTCGATAGGAATGAACACGGAACCTTTGGCTATTTTACAGAAATGCAAAATGGCAATGTTTGTATTGGAACACCCGTATACTTCTTTTTCGAGCTTGGCACAACGCAGCTTGTCACTCCGTTGCAGTTACTGAACTTGGACGAGATTGCACACGTCGCCAATGAACATTGCTTAAGAGTAAAGGTCGTCGGGGCAGCGGATAGTGCTACTGGTTCGGCAGAAATAAACAAGAATCTTGGAACTTCCAGGGCAAAATTCATTGCCAAGGAATTGAATAAGAGAGGGGTGGCATCTGATTGTATCACTCTTATAAACGAAGGTGGAATATCCGATTATACTCCCAACGAGGCAAATAGGCAGACGAAAGTGATGCTCTATCATAGATAGGCTTTTATAAATTCATACGACAAAACAATCAATTGCAAGAACAGCCGGCTCGTGATGAGTCGGCTGTTACTATATAGGGTCGTTCCATTTTATATTTTACTTCGCATAAACCGTTCTGCCATCTCTTTTCTTCTTTGCAGCATTTCGTCAAATTCATTGCCAAGTGTATTCAAAATGTCTTCCGCAAGAATGTGCATTTGAGTAGAATAGACATCAGGAAGTCCATTACACTCCTTATAATTGGCTTTACTGTTCGCAATGGCAATACGAATATCTGCAAATGCGTTAATTGGATTGATGCCTCCTGGCACCAAGGTATCCAACTTTTTCTTTAGCCATTGACTTCTTTCACTCAGAGGCTTCTTCAAGCCTTCATCCAAATATCCTTCCGGTGTATCGAAATTATGGTAAAACAGCCATATTTCTATTGAAGGATTGCTTACTATCCATGTTGCCTGTCGTATCTCATCACCCTTATCAAACATAGCTCGTATATCAGCCTCAAACTCGTCCATGTCTTGAACAAGGTACAATGTATCGTTAGCATCGATACCGAAACTGTCTGTTTCTGTTACGAACCTTTTGTTGAAAAGGTATTCCTTTGCAGGCTCGAATATTTGGCTTGGTACAAGACCTTGCCCTTTCTTGGAAACAAAGGCAATTTTCAATCTTCTGATATGGCGGTCTTTCATCAGCATTTTGAAATAATCCTTCTCTCGCTTGTCGCCACCCGAAATGATGAAGACGATTTTAGTCTCAATGGTCGCCTCACCTTTTGAGTAGTCTGAAGGCATTTTGCCGACGGACAATGAATTGTCTTTTTCTAAAACAGCTACTTTTTCCGTTTTATTGGAATGCGCCTCCATATCCTTAACAGCAATAGTCTTGGAATATCGCAATTTGTTTAAATCCATATCTCATGCGATTATAATGTTCCAATAAACGGTATGGCTCCAAACCTTCCGTCAAGATAGCCGTTCTCTATGGATATTGTCTTATGTATCTTGAAATCATTGAGTGAATACATTTTGGTACATCCTTCCACTTTTTCTACGAACCACACTTCATCGGGTCTCAAAAGCTCTTGCTGATTGAGCAATGCCGTTTCATGGGTTGTATAAATCAACTGCCCATTAGACTTCGACTCTCCGAAGAATTTTACCAGATTTTTTATAAGCATCGGGTGAATACCATTGTCTATCTCGTCAATCAATACCGTTTTTCCATTATTGATTGCAAAATAAATGGCAGGAATCAGCGTCAGCAGTCGCAATGTTCCAGTTGATTGTGACATTACATCCATATCACAAACGGATCCGTTTCTGCCTATCTGTTGGAATACAAATTCCCGAACAAGGCGTTTACCATCTTCTTCCGTTACTGTAAGCATAGGTACGTCATCTATCATTTTTGACAGAGACAAACCTTTGTTGGTCATTATATCAGCGACCTTTCCTTCTTCCTGACTGACATTCTTCAGCCACTGGTCAAAGCTTTCATCCTTTATATAAAGGCTCTGTATGCCTAATCCCACTTTCGTGAATATTTCTCCGACAAAATTCATCATGTCGGCATTATCCTTGAAATGTTCTATCAGCCAAGGTATGTCCCTGCTAATCTCTATCACTTCAAGTTTTTCCAAAAACCACAGGAAAGCATTCCGCATATGTTCGTCCTCTACCAGATGCAGCACACCGTTTATAGCAAGTACAGATCCAAACGGATTTTCGGCAATTTGTCTTTCAAGGATTTTCTTGATGCTTTCTACTACTCTGGCTTTCTTGAAGGCAACGCTTTCTCTGTCTCTCTGAAAAACGACATGGTTGCTCTTGCCTAATCCGGAAAGCAACAGACTCTCTGACTTTACGCCATCGATATCTATCTCTATGCAATAGATGTAGGCTTGCGAATTGTTTTCAAATTCAACGACCATCGTGATAGGCTTGTTCTCATCTTCCACAGGCAATTTGAATCTGTTGTTAAGATACCAATTGCGCATTTTCTGTGCGTCCTTACCAGTACTCATCGTGGTCGTAAATTCTTTGATGAACTGCATACCTTTTATAAGGTTAGACTTTCCTGCGCCATTGGCACCGTATATAGCCGTACTTTTCAGCACAGGTGTAGCACCCTCACCATATACATGATTAGGGAATGTTTCCCTTTTAGGATTGGGAAACAAATCAAATGCCGTTTCTTCTGCAAACGACTTGTAGTTGTCTATTATAACCCTGTATAACATAACTTTCCATTTTTGTTTTGTACAAAATTACTATGTTTTCATGAGAATATGCTATGTTTGACGTGAAAAGTTCACGTCAAACCTTAAAATTCCACCTTTTTATGCCTGTTTTATGAACTTTTATCCATATCTGCCTTGCATGTCGCTCTGTTTTTCTTTGCAAATTTACTGCGTCCAGTCAAGCGTCAAGTACCGCTGTGCTAATGTGCGGTTGATTTAACGACAACCTTCCCAAATCGAAGATATTGGGTATTCCATTAAATCTTTCGCCATTTACTTGCCTTTTTTCCTTTGTTCACGCCGTTCTGTATTGCACGAAAAATCTATCCCGACAAGCAAAGCTGATAAAGGCTTTAAAATAAGGGAAGAAAAAGATACTGATGTTTAATGCAATAAATAGATTGATACAATGAAAGCGACTGAACATTTCAAACAGACAATCAAGGCGTATTTGGACGAGAGAGCTAAAAACGATGAACTTTTTGCCGTGTCGTATGCCAAAGAGAACAAGAACATGGATGACTGTGTGACATTTATCCTAAACCAAGTAAAAAGTAGCAAATGCATGGGACTTACCGACGAGGAGGTGTATTCTCTTGCCGTGCATTTCTTTGATGAAGATGACATCGAAATCGGCAACCCTATTGCCTGCAATGTGATTGTAAACCATACCGTTGAACTCACAGAAGAAGAAAAGGCACAGGCAAGGCAAGATGCGTTGAAAGAATATCAAGCCGAGCAACTGCGCAAGATGCAGAAGCGTACCAACAAGCCGAAGACATCCAAAGCGCAACCCGAAATAACAACTCCCTCACTCTTTGACTTTTAAGCGTATGAAACCGAGAACAAAATTAGAATACAAGGTCGTGGCTGCCAATGGGCAGTTACAGCCTATCGGACAGGAACCTGTGGAATGGGCTTTCAAACATTGCGTAGAACACATGGCTTTCCGTACTCCAAGCGGAATGACTACTTGTATGGACTGCGGTCACCAATGGCGGAACGATACTAATAATAAAAATTGCCGTTGCCCCCATTGTCATACAACATTGGAAATCAAGGACACACTCAGAAGAAATTACAAGGAAAAGATATATTTCTCCGTGATTGACATACAAGATGACTTGCAGTTGCAGCGTGTCTTTCGGTTTGATGTGACATTCCACAAGAAAAAGAAGCCTACGCAATCACTTATGGAAGTGGCAAGAGTATGGATTGACGAAAACGGCAATACAGAAGTGACAGGTCTAAGGCGCACAATGGGATGCTATATGGACAGTTTCGCTTGGAACAGCGAACTTGAACTACGGCAATACAAGGAAGCGTATCTTTATATCGCTGATTGCTATACCTATCCCAAGTGCAGGGTAATTCCTAAGTTAATCCGTAACGGACTGAAAAAATCATTTTTTGACATTGCCCCTCAAAGATTGATGTCTGCCTTGCTGACGGATAGTAGAATTGAGACCTTGTTGAAAGTGAATGATATAACAGCATTGCGTCATTTCGTTATGCATATGGATGATTTGAATTTCTGTTGGGCATCATACAAAATCGTATTACGCAATGGCTACCATATAACAGATATTCAAATGTGGGTGGATTATATCCGTATGTTGGCGAGAAACGGAAATGACATTCATAACGCACATTATGTATGTCCTACAAATCTTAAAAAGGAGCATGACAAGGTACGTGCGAGGCTCAATGGTATTAAAGAGCGAGAAGAAAGAGAACGGCAACGAATAGTAGCAATGGCTGACGAGGCGGCATTTGAGGAAATGAAGCGCAAGTTCTTTGGCTTGTCCTTCACTGACGGTATTATTGTCGTAAGTGTTTTGGATAGCGTGGATGCCTATTACCAAGAAGGAAATGCTTTACACCATTGCGTAGGACAATGCAAATACTATAAGAGACCAAACTCACTTGTCTTGTCCGCCCGAATTGACGGAGAGCGCATCGAAACCGTGGAACTTAGCCTTGAAACATTCAAAGTGTTACAGTCTCGTGGTATTTGCAATGGCAATTCTCCTTATCACGATGCCATTATCAATCTCGTACAAAAGAATGTCGGACTGGTCATGGAGAGAATGACTGCATAATAAATTCGTGTTGCAAGCTGACCTCATTATGGTTGGCTTGCAATACCCAATTAAAACCAATAGCAATGACAACAGAACAGTACATAAACCGTTTATGCCGTAATATTAAGGCAGAACGCTTTGCTTGGGATAAATATCTTACACCGCAGATCTATTTTGGGAAGGAATTGTGTGTGACACCCTTACACGCCTCCTATGGGCAAATCGGCTACACGATACATTTCCCATATTCACGAGAACCGATGCCTGAATTGGAATATGATTGGGAATTGGACGTTTTAACAATTGACGAAATGGATTGGAAAGAATGGCTGTCACAACCCGAATAATCGCAAAATCCAAGATGCAGTACGAACAAGTCTGCATCTTGGATTTCATCTTATACTTTATCCTGGGAATGTGTCTGCTTCCTTCTTGCGACCACGTTTCTTGGGCATTTCGACATCTTTTTATCTAAAGCGTTAGCCTTTTGTAATTCCAGTGTAGATTTCTTCCGTAAATCTCCATGTATACAGATATAGGTCTGTGCAATATTCTTCGTCCCACTCTTTATACTTCTCCAGGTTCTATTTTTATCGACAGCCACATAATACGTTTTCTTGTCCATTTTTATAATCATTATACCTTTTATATATAGGCGAATGATTATCAGACACATTCCGCATCACTTGTCCGCACTCATTTTTCTATGCAAAGTTACTGCATTGAGTGAACGTCAAGCATCGCCTTTGGGCTAAGCACTTCGGAATGGAACGGCAGCCTTCCCAAATCAAAGATATTGGGTATTCCGTTCAATTCCTTGTCATTTGCTTGCCTTATCACTCTTGTCATGCAGTTTAGAAATGCACGAAAAATCAAGTTCCCGACAAGCGAAGCTGATAAGGCTTCAATCAAAGGGAAGAAAATAAAATTCAATTCAAACGAATATGAAAGTAAAAAGACTGACAAAAGAACAAGGCAAGCGGTTTGACATCTGTCGTTTCCCTAATTTCCACAAGACAGGCAGTGTGAAATGCATGAAAAGCCTTTATTATGGCAAGGACGCATTGTTGGTACGTTGTGGTGATTATATCTACAACGTGACAAGCGAACCGAATATTTATGAACAAGCAAAATAGTATTGATATGACGAACAAACTGATTACGCCTCAGTTTATGGAGGCAATAAAAAACTTTCCTCTTTACTCTCAAGAGGAAAAAGGCAAAGACGCTATTTGTGTGGCTGTATTTACTATAGGACACATCAGATGGTTTGTTCTTGAAGGACAGACTGAAGGAAATGACTTTATGTTATTCACTATTGTATGCGGATTGTGCGAAACGGAATACGGCTATGTATCAGCAAACGAATTGGAGAAAATAGAGATTGATGGCACCAAGTATGGGATTAATGACAAGTTCCATGTATGTCAGGTAAAAGGTTTTACACCAACCAAACTGAAGAACATACAAGACAATGAATTGCGTAGCTTTCTTCATCGCCTTTACTCAAAGCCCCCAAAGAACTAATTTGCAACATCTGCCGTAGGCTGCTCAAACCAGTCTACGGCACAAAAACTATCACAATATGGAAAAGATACAAGACATGGTTATCAGTGTAGCCGAAAAAGAAGGTTGGACTGTCACTATCGAGGAGCAGAATGAATTACGCATCACTTTCAATTTTGCAAAGTTCACGCCCAAAGGACAGGATTTTTCTTTCTCAGCCAACACTTTTGACAACGACCCCGATGTGCTTTTGGAGAATATCTTTGGCTATTACCAAGACTACGACCCGGATTACGAAGCCTACCTGTGGATTGGCGAAGACGGACACGGACATAACGGTGCGCCATACCACATAGCCGACATCGTAGCGGACATGAACGCTGCTGAGGATATGGTCTATCAGTTGCACACGGCACTCAGTAACGCTTTCAACGCTTAGACCAAACAAAAGCCAGCCGTAAGGAGAGGACAATAACTTCTCCCTACGGTTGGCTTCTCTTATCTGCGGAACGTAGCCTTTGCTACATTTTCTTCTTCCGCGTTTTCCTCTTGTAACTGATAGTCTGGCAACTCACAAAGCGTGTTATACACGTCCTCGATATTGTCTGCAAGTGACAAGCTGTGGTCATAGCTGAGAATATGCTGCACTGCCAACCCGGCATTGGTAACAGTTCCGAGCTCAAAACTGTCGTGCTCACGGTCGTATTGCAGATGCAGCACATCGCCGTTTGGCATTTCAAAGACTGGAGCTTTGCGCTTAGACAAATCAGAAAAGTCTTCTGCAATCATCGACTTTGCCACCTCTTCTACATCCTTTGATGCCTCAGAAGGCAATCCGTATCGAGTAATACTGTCACGAACATCTTCCTCTGTCACCTTGCGCATCACCTCATAGGTGCCGCCAACACTACCATTATATACCACAGTGTAATGGGCATCGTCTGCCAATACATCGTCACCACAGTTCTGCACGGCACTCTTATATGTGTGTTCCAAATCAATGGCATCGCCTTGGTCATATTCCTTTGCCTCTTGCAGCAGACGGTCATAGTCACCTATATCTTTCAAACTATCCAATACACTTGTGTCATCGGTACTCTGCAGATAGGCAACAGAAGCGTAATAGGGTGCAACAGTTTTATTATCTGCAACTTTCTGGTCTGCTTCTTTTACAACATCCTCCGTTTGGGCTTCTTCCAGTTCGAGCGACATCTTATCAATATGTTGATTGATGATTGATGTCGCTTTCTTCACATCAAGTAGCGTGGTCTTGATGAATTGTGGAGACTCCTTCAGACTCTGCAACCATGATTTCAAATAAGCTGCACTATCTTCTTTGATATGTTTTGCCATTCCATATCTTTGGGCGACAAGCGCACTGCCTAATTCAGCCACCAATTCCTCACGTGCATACTCAGAAGAGCCGAATGTTGTAGGTTTGAAACGGTCGAGTACTGTCTCATGTCCAGTCGAGTGTGCCATCTCATGAAACAAGGTTCCATAGAATGATTCTCCATCCACAAACTGTTGCTTCTCTGGCACTACAATCATATTCTTGCTAATTGAGAAATATGCATTGTTTCCATATTGTGGCTTGATGGGACAGATCCAGCGGTTGTCCTTAATCATTGCATCGATAGGAGCGAATGAGAATTGTTCGCCTTGTTCCTGCACAGGTTTTACATACTCTGTTTCCAACTTTGCCCACATCTCGGGACGAGCTTCCTGCAAGTTGGTTTGCTGTACATTGAAAACTCTATAGACTTGCAGTTTCGGATATACATTGTACTGCTTCCGCATTTCTTCCGACAGTTGACGGTAGTCATCATATTTGATGCGTTCCCTGGTGTCCTTATCAACGCAGGTAAAGGTGGTTATAAAAACAGGAAACGACCTCTCACCCTTCAACACAGACACACGTGGCAATGCTTCTCCGTTGGCATCCTTTTTCTCCGTATTGTTCAACCGCTGCACACAGTCGAATGTACAGAAACGGGGTATTTGCCAGCCTTGTTTCTCGCACTGAAGGAGCAACATAAGAGCGTTCATACCATTATAATCTCTACCATTAAGGTTCTTCGGCCATTGCAGTGCACCATCTGTAAACCAAGGCTTTTTCCAGTATTTGTCAATGCTTTGGATTTTTTCTATCATCATCTCAGCAAATAGGTCCAAAGCTTTTTCCTCACTACTCGGACCATCACTGGTTGGTTTGTTGTATCTTGCCATAAGCGTCAAGCATTAGGGTTATACGGCTGTGGTACGTATTCCGCCAATTCGTCCACTTTACATGAGAATGTTAGTCGGTCGTTATAGGGTGACAACTCCAGTTCACCCTTAGCCGTTATTCGGCATCCTGGTACTAGCCACGCCTCACGCTCCTTGTTGAAACGGACAAGTCGTACCCAGATGTATTCAAAACCGTTTTCTGCTTTAGTCGCTGAATAAGCTGAAAACATTTGGTACGGCTCACCCTTCTTGCTTTTTTTCTCGTCGATGGTTTTACCTATCTTTCCACGGAACTCCAACTGTCCTACAATGCTGTCTGCCTTTACAGTTGTATCGGTATTGACAGCTGTTGCATTCATGTTGTAATACATGTTCTCACCATGTTTCCTGGGGATAAGCACACCGACTGCTTCTATGCGCTGTCCCGTCACAATATTGCCTACTTCCGTCAGTGTTCCATCCTTCAATACGCTAACTTCAATTGTTTTATTGTTTCCGTTCTTGGCAGGGATAACTACTGCAACACTAAATGTTACAAATGGCTTCCCTTCTTTATTCGTGCGACATGTGGCAGCTTTGCTCACCACACCGCAAATAGTTACATTACATTTCATCATAGTCTTTTACTTTTTAAAAAGTTATCTCAATCATCACACTTCATTTATCTGTGCATGCTTTCGTTGCGTCCCTGCTGTTCCTGCATTCCTTGCTCAAAATTTTGCGAAGCCTGCTGACTGATGACAATGCTGTTTACCATTCCTGCTACTCGCAACCGTTTGGTCTCTTCGCTCAATCCTTGGTCGTTCAAGGTGGCAGACAGTCTGCTCAATTCTGCTGATGTCAGTTCACGGCTTACTTTGACATTGCCATTGTCTGCCGTCAGTATCGCACGACCATTGTCACCAATACTCAGACTGCACGTTTTCATGCCTGATACCAGTGAAGTCAAATCTACAGACCGTTCACTGACAGATTGACTGATAGCTGCCTTCTGTTCCTCGGCTTCTTTGTTATCTATTTTCACAGCCAATATCATCAACGATGAGAAAGCTGTCATTGCCATTTCCAAGATAGGGTCACTGCCAACTGGTAATCCTACACCGCTATCTTCAGACGACAGCAACTTCTTCATCCATGCATCAGGTGACATGCTTTCTGTATTGCTTGGCACATCGGTTTTGTATTTTGCCAACAGGTCATTGCCATTATATAAGGCTTGCTGTTTGATGTTGCCTTTTTGTGCGATTTCTGCCAGATAACTGGATGGATCCACGTCCCGACTTGTCCCGTCTGCTGCAATTGTTTTTACTCCAAAATGCAGATGCTCTCCTGTGGTTCTTGTTCCAGTATTGCCTGTTACACCTATCTTTTGTCCAGCTGACACGGCATCGCCCACTTTTACATTTGCTTCCGACAAATGCATATAGGTAGTTTGCACCTTGCTGCCGTCCTCACGATTGTATTCCACCGTGATACTTTTTCCTCCTGCTGTATTCACATTCTGGTTGACGGCTACCACCTTACCGTCATTTTCGGTTGCTAATACGGCATCATGCTTACAACGGATGTCTATGCCTTTATGCATTTGCTGCTTGCTCTTGTCCATTGGATCTTGACGCATACCGAACGGAGAAGTGATGAATAGATAGGTTTCACGGAGCAAAGGGAATGAATACTTGCCATTTGGTCGTTTGTCTTGTACTTGTTCTTCGCTTGCTGCTTGTCTTGGATTGTTCTCCACTCCGAATGACTTCCCTTGCGCCTTCATCTCGCTCATCACTTGCTGGTCATACTTCTGTAGCCCATTCCGCTCGATGATGTCCTGCAAATGTGCCGCATACCCCATACCTGATGCGTACCCGGCTTTGGCTATCCCTTTAGTCCAACCCTTATAGTCATCTGGTGACAGCTGAAAGCACTTGGCATAACGCTGATTATTAGCGAGGAACTTGGAATGATGCTCGTAGCTGTCTGCCACAGAACTGTATTTGCAAAACTTTTCATTTGGCTTATCATCCGTATATACCAGATATTCACCTCCGTTCTTCAACCACGAAGCTGTTGCTTTGATGCCAAAGTGATTATTCCCTAATCGTGATAGTTCACTCTCTCCATTACTGCTTTCCAATATGCCTTGCGCTAAGGTAACGGAGGCAGGAATGCCATAACGCTTCATCTGTTCCATAGCCGCCTCTGCATATTGGTCGGCGTATGATTGGTTCTTGCTCATTATTCTTACTACTTTTTGTTATCCTTTTACTGTACTTAATCTCATTGGTATACCTACCGCTTCATTCCTCTCGATGGTTCTACCAACTCTTTCACTTCCTCCTGCTTGTGCCGTTTGGGCTCTTCCAACATATCGCAGATGGCTACTCGTTGTCCTTCCCGTATCAGTTTGGGCAGGTAGGTGTCAAGGGCATGGTATGGAAAGCCTGCCATTTCTTTGATATTGCCACTTGTTCGTCTGGTCAGCGTGATTCCTAATATCTCAGACCCTTTGCGTGCATCTTGATTGTACATCTCATAGAAATCACCAATGCGGAACAACAATAATGCATCTGGGTGCTTGGCTTTCAAGTCATCCCATTGCTTTTTTATGCCAGATGATTTTTGCTCTTTCTTGCGTTGGGTTTCTTGTGCTTTCTTTTCCTCAGCAGCTTTTTCCTCCTTGGCTTTCTCCTCGGATTTGTCTTGTTTGTCTTCTTCCTCGTGATATTCCCGGTGTTCCTCTTCGTGCTTCTCTGTGGTTCCTTGCTGTTCCTGCTTAACTTCGGTCTCCACTTCCTGTTTCTCCGATGATGTCTGTTCTTGTTTTTCTCCAGCTTTCAGCACGTCAGCAAATAGGGTTGCAGCCAAATGGGTTTTATAGCTGTTTCTATCTTCTGCTACCCATAACCGCTGCCATTGCTGTGGGGTAATGCATCTGGGCTTCATCTTCTCTCCGTTGATGGTTGCTGAACAAAGAATGCCATTTTCTTTGGTCTTGAACACGCATACACGTTCTATGCGGTTCATATCAATGTCCTGGTCATTGCTCCCGAACAGGTCCACTTTCAAGTCAGGTTGTACGGCTGCACGGTGGTGATACTTGTTTGCCAACTCCATCTTTACTGCCTCAAAATTGTCCATCGACTGCTTCAGTGTACTAAAGAACTGGTTGATGTCTGCCTTGTCTGGATATATGCTATATCCGTTCTGTCCCTCGGGTTTGATATACAATGCCCAACGGTTTTTGTCGTCTTGTATCATCTGTACTTGACTGAACCCAACATCCTTGGCTCGCTCTACAGCAGGACTGGCATCTAATGTGGATAGATGTTCTAACGACCAATTTTTCAGTCGGGCGATGTCCACTTGCTTGTCCGCAAAGTAACTGTCATCGGGGCGATACCCCAATGCTCCGTCAGGATTGTAGAAGCGTACGTTTTCTATGCCTTCACGTTCCAATGCTTTCTGGATGCGCTGCTTGCTCATGCCCTGTATCTCATTGTTCACTTCTAATGAGGCTCCTGACGGCATAACCACGTCGGCTGTCTTTTTATCCTTGTCGATGACCAATACGATGGTCTTGTTGTCTTTGTCGGGATGCTGTTTGATTTCATCCGCAATTAGATAGTGTTTAGGCAACTGGTCCATCAGTTCTTTGGTCTCTCGCTGATTTCGCATGGTGGAGTATTCTATCTTTTCTCCTTGCTCTGCCTTGCGCATAACTAAAAGGGCATTGTTTACATCACTCTCTACAGCATCTATCAGGCAGGAATTTTCCTTCAACTCACGAACCCAGTAATCTGTCAGATGCAAGCCTTCTTCTGACAATCGCGCTGGCAGTCCCAACTCCAACATTTTCACTCCTGAAGCTAATTCTGCCACCAATCGTTCTCTTTTTATGGCATCCTCCGATGGGGCTGTACCATTTTTCATCACCATGCCTTCACGTGCCAACCGCTGCTGATGTCCTGTGGCAGAGACAATCTGGCGCAATGTTTCTTGCACATAGTCATTGTAATGTTCAAAGTCTTTTTGGCGTGGCATATACACTGCATCCTTTTCCGTGTCATAATGTGCGACACCGCTGCCGTCCGTACGTATGGGTACCAGATTGTCACGCATTTTCAATAGGAAGTCATTGAAACGAACATGCATGGCTCGCTCATCTCTTTCTCCCTGACCTCGCTCCTCAGCTGTGCCATAATCTGCCAACAGTTTTTTGTATTCTTTCTCATTGGCAAATGGCATTGTGGTCTGGTCAATGCAAAACAGTGTGCGTATCTCTCGATTGTGTACACCTTTATATTGCTTCTGCTGTTCTACATCCAATGCCTGATAGTCGTTTCGACTGATAATATCCTTTGGATTGTTACGATTGACGTATTGGTTCCAATTATAGAAAAGGAACGGTACTCCTCGTTCATGCTCCCTTACCGCCACTCCTTGTCTTTTTGCCTCACTGAAAGGCATAAAAAGGTTGGTCTTGCTACCTGACTTGTCCGAATGCAATGACATGATCAATGCATTGAACGGACTTACTGTCAATCCCTTGGGATAGAAACTTGGATAGGTCTTACCCGATGCGTTCAACCAATATCCTTTTGCTGATGGCGCACTGCCCAACGCCGTAGAGAGTAATTCCACTTGTCTCTCTGCAGCCGTTTTTTCTGCCTGACTTTTGTCTTTCATATTGTGCTTTTATTATATTCTTATTGTATTCCTCTTGATCTGCTGACTGTCTCACGCTCCTCACGACCATTTTCATACTGCTGCATGGCCACAGATTGCATCTGCTCATTTTTTGCAAGTATTGCATTGGCAAGGGTATTCAACGGCAACGCCCCTGCCTGATATGCATCCACCACGGTTTGTGGCAATTGAATGGTACAGGGCACTCGATCGATATGTACTATCAAACAACTGCCTTTTAGCACTGGATTGCTTAAACGTGGATTCAATGGCTCGTCTGCATATTGTCTGTATGCGACTTGCCGATTACTTGCTGCACATCTATCTGGCACTGAGCCTTCATTGGCTTTCCTCTCCAATGCTTCATGCCCGGCTTTGTTTATCAGATTGGCTCCTCCCATACCTATCAATAACATTTTAAGTATCGGATTCTTCACGAACATTCCTGCCACAATACTTGCCAATGGTATCATGCTGTTGTCCATGTTCAAGGACTTTGTCTTGCCAGTAAGCAATCCTACTAACATATCTGGCAACATGGCGAGCACATAGCCAAGGTTATGGGTGATGTCGCCGAAACCGTCTAACCCGAAATTTGCCAACAGTCCTTCCCAACCGTTTTCATTGGCTTGCTGCAACTGATTGGCTTGATCCTCATCTGCTGATGCGTCAACAGATTGTGCTTCTCCTGAACTGTCAGTTCCCTGTTCTCTTTCCGTACTTTTGCGCTCTGCCTCTTTTTGTTTTGCCGCTTCTTGCTGAGCTTTTTCCTTCAGATAGTCATCTTCCTTTCCTGGTGCTACAATCAACGGAACGTCCTTGTATTTTGGATCCTTACGTATATCTTTGGGCTTCAGAAAGTCCGTATTGGGTGTAAACACAGGAAAAGGGGATTTGTTATTGCTGTTTGTTGTCCATGTCACAGGCTTGTATTTTTTTGTTGGTAACTTGATTTTATGTGATAACTGTCCGTTAAGCGTTTGCAGGAAACCTCCAGATTCTTCAAGTTCATTGGCATGTTTACGAAAGCCGTTGAAGACATTGCTGTTACTGCCAAAGATTCCTTTGCTGATGCTTAGCTCCATTACCTGCTCCTTGCGGTGCTCTGTACTGCCAACGGTTTTGTCTAAGGCATATCCTAATGCTACATCGCAGCCAACGAACTTGGCGAAGGTTGTCCAACCATTAAAAGCTCCCATCGATACGGCATCTACTGCAGAACCTGCCACTCGTCCCGTAACTTTCTCTGTGGTACTTGGCTTATAGGCTTTCTCGCTTCTTGCCTCAATCTCTTTGGTTAATGGGGACTTCATCAATTCCTCAGTAAATCCCCAGATACTTTGCTTGGCTGCCTTTCGCATGATGTATTCCATCGATGATTTGGGGATGTCATCCACAACCAATTTGTTGATCATCAGGTCTTCCATCCGCTGACCGATATAGGCATATGCCAAATCGCATCCTATTTGTTTGGATAGAGCATCGTATTTTGTACGTCCGATTTGTTCCACCACGGCTTTACGCCATTCTGCTGACAACAATGCGAAGTCACGCTGCATCGCTTTGTCGTTTTGCATTTTCTCATTGCACATCTTGAGATAGTCCTCGGTGGTCTTGCTGTTCCACTCGCCAGCTGTGCGCACTGCTTGCCAACCCATGTCTATCAACATAGGATTGGATGATGCCATGATACCTGCCGGACTACGCTGGTAGTCTGCCAGTTCCTTGACTTGCTTGGCGTTCAATGTCTTTCTGACTTGTTTCATTACAGACAAGACACTGCCTTCAAAGTAATGTTGCAGACTATATTCTATCTCCGCAAATCGTTTGCTGTTCTTTATGCTCATTGCTTTGTTACTTACAGGGTTTGGTTCAACAGTTGCTCTTTGGTCTGCTCTATCGCATGATGGTATACTTCCATCTGCTTTGGGAAATATTCAGTTAGCCACTCGTCTTTCTCTATGCGGTCAAGAATAAACAGAATGGCTTGCTGACGTTCTATCTCCACAGAACTCTCTCCGTTCTCATGATTGTTGAACCAGGCTTTGGTCCACCATCTTACTCCTGCGCGGTCGGGGTATACGCTGACAATTCTCGGTATGTCGAAGCTCTGAATGTCCACCTCCAAATTCATTAATGGATCGATGACTCCACTACTGCTCAGGAGGTCGCTGTGGACTTTTTTTTTAATGCTTCATTCAATGTGGATAGGAACACATTGTGGCGCAACGCCAAATAGTCAAGAAAATCCCCAATTAGGAGATTCTGTACCTTACATGCCAATGGTACACTTCTCTGACTGATACCCAACGGATTGCTCATGCTTGGCATAACCTCAAAGAAGTAGCGTTTCATGGCTCCCAACGAGAAAATGTTACGTAGCGATTGTTCCCGATGGGGCGACAATGCGTATTGTCCATGCCGTAGGTCATCCATATATAAAGGCAGATAACGTAGCATCAATGACTCGATTTCTTCTCTGTCGTTGTCATATTGTGTGGCGATGTTCATGTCAAAATCGTCAATGTCTATCGCCCCGATCCTTCCTTGATGTTTCAAAGCCTTGATATTGCCATAGAGCATGGTCAGGAATTCCAACGGATTCAGTTCCTCTCCGTCGAATTTTACACTGATATGCAATCGGTCGCTGCTCAGGCTTACTGCTTGTCCTGCTACTACTGGCTCCCCGAAGTTGGCATACACATTGGCAAGGTGTCCGTAGATTACCTCGTATTTACCATATCGTATCGTTTGGTATATGCCGTGTATGCTGTCACTGCCAACTCCAGATACGGTGCCACTTGCCACTGCGGACAGAGGATAATGGTTGACCATAAAGTCCAGTCCGTGATGAAAGAACTTTTCTCCTGTAGATGGATGTGTCTGTTCTCCATATCCCAATGTCATTGCCACTTCTTTACCAGGCTGCTCCTCAAACGGCATACAATATCCGCTCTTGGACTGTAATATCATTTCTTCTGTATATTGCATACTTTTTCTGTTATCTTCTCATTCCTCTTACTTGTGTGTCTTCGGCAGTAGCCACTGATGCACTACGTCTTTGTCCTGCACTGTCACTTCCCATCATCTGATTGAGGTTGGCATTATTGCCCACCAACATCATACCGAGCATGGTTCCTGCTATTTTGCCCAACCATCCGAAACGACCAAAGATGAGATAAGCTGCTGCCACCAGTCCAGCCAGACTCAATCCCGACACTTTGCCTTTGCCGAGGTTACTGAAGAAACTGCCGAACATATCCAGTCCGTTCCCATTGAAGATATTGCGGAAGAACTTGCTCATGCCGCTCCACTTGCTGTTGATGTCGCCCATGGCATTGTTCATGCTGTCTACCGCTTCTCCTGCCTTGTCTTTCAATTCCTTTACATCGCTGGCTGTTCCTGCAATGGCGTTGGTTGCTTCTTCTCCGATAACGGCATCACTTACAATGCGTGTCACACTCTTGTCTGTGGTGAGCTTTTCCCAACCGACATATCCTACAGCTCCTCCTACAGTGGCTGTCTTTACCGCTTTGCCAGCGTGGTTCAGGGTTTGTGACGGATGAATCACAGAATTGCCTATAGACTTTGCAGAGGCTTTCGCTCCAGTCTTTGCGGCTCCCAATGCCTTGCCACCTACTGTTAATAGTTTACTCCAAAATGACATATTCTATCGTTTTTTGTTATTTCATTATTTATTTGGCCTCATATCTGCCTTATCCGACCTACTATTAATAGCCTTACAATTCCCTACGAAACTTACTATGCCTACCTTCATCCTCAACTTAGAAAGGCTTAAAGAGGCTTATCTCAGCTTATTGCTAAGGCATCACGTTTCGTCCAGCTTGTTTCCATCTTCTTTTTGCAGCATTCACGATTTCTTGTTTGTTGGCTTTTTGTGGCTTTGATCCTTCGTCTATTTCCAACCATATATCACCCATACTTGTGTACTTCACAGCTTTTGTCAGTCGTTGCAGTTTCTTGTTCATCACTTTCAATTTCGGACGAATTCCAAACACTACTTCCATGCGTTCTTTCTCTGTCATCTTATTCTTTGACAGACATACTGTTCGTATGTCATTTACGATTTCTACGCTGTTCAGTATCAACTCACGATAGATTTTATTGCGCTTGGTGGATAACGCTACGGCCAATCCATTACTCGGATGGGCATCCAGTTGCTTGATTAGTCCACCCATGTTATTTGTGAGCTGCGTCACCTCATGATAGAATCCGTATACCTGCGCTGCATAACATACAATCGAACGAAACGAGTCAAGGTAGTTGTTGAACTCTCGATGCAAGTCTGTAGTTGCCTTCACTTCTTCCTTTGTCCAGATATGACCAGTGGTCATCATCAACATCACTTGTTCTTGGTTCTTCAACTGTTTCTCTGCCTTGTTGGTGTACATCAGTATCATTCCCGTCAACGTCGGGTCTGACTGGGCATAGGTTTTGTCAATGCTCAGTAGCATCACTATCGCCACAGCTCCTATATATTTTACAACTCCCATTTATTCCATTGCTCTTTTGTACAACATTGTATTTGTTCAATCCTACTTATTCGTCCAATCCTGTTCATTGCATAAAATTTTCCATCAATGGCTTAGTCGGCATAAAGAGGCTTAGAAAGGCTCATTCACCTACAAACAGCCAATTACACGCTATGAATCAGTCTGCCTAAAAAGGCTCAATAAGGCTTATTCCAACAAAGTGTTCTTATTCTCCTGCCACTTGTGCTGCTCTTCGCCATCGTCCCATTGCTTGCCTTGCAACATCTGCATTGTTTCTGTCTATCATTCCTGCCGTAGCATTATTCCATACGTCATTGAATGTATAGTAGCGTATGCTCAGATACAACCGATGGAGTTTCTTGCTGAAACAGCTGAGTTTGTCGTTCAAAGCCCAAAGGGTCTTGCTTCGGTCTGCTCCTGTTATCATGTTCTCGTTACCTCCTTTTGATACGGCATCGTTCAGCAAGGTAAAGACTGATACCAATTCTGTAGCTGTCTCAATATACAGGTTGTTCATTGACATACTGGCAACAATGCCTTGCGGATTATTGTTGATGGCTTTGCGCAACTTGCCTAAAGTGATGAAGATTCTCACTCCATCATCATATAGATGGGTACAGGCTTTCAACGAAGAGGCGTAACCGCTGATGTCTTTCAAATAGCTGTTGTATTGTTTCTGCCATTTGTGCATTTGATTGAACTCTGCTGCAATGGTATTCTGCAATATAGCTGTTTTCTTCTGACCATTGATCTGACTATCTATCTGCTTTTCCAACAGTTCATTACCCTCTGCCAGTGCCATCCATTCCAATGGATTTGATGCAGTTATCTGTGCCTTTCCATTCATGGCTGTTCCCAGAGCTATTCCCATCACCAATATCACTCTTCTCATTTTTACCTCCTCATTCCTCCTGGTTTTCTTTCGTCTGGTACTCCCAATGGCTCAAATTCTCCTTCCAATGATTTGATATGCTCCTCACTTGGTTTGTCCAACAACACATCATTCCAATCTTTTGCCCACATGGGGATTGGCATGACTCTAACGTTGTCTGGATTTATACCTTGCTCTTTCGCAATTTGTTTGAATAGCTCCACAAATTCACGTCCTGCCTTATCGTTATCAAAGCATAGATAATGTTGAGCTTGCGGTGTGGCTTCCAACATTCCTTTTATCTGTCCTTTGGTTGGTGAACCGCCAGTAGATACGTATATGCCCTTACGGGATAGCTCGGGATTTTGCTTTATTGCCTCACGGTGTAACTGATAAAATGACATTGCATCATAGGCACTCTCAAACCATCCGACACCACCTACACGATCCAAAGGTTCGTTCTTCAAGTTGGCTATCCACAGACCTTCACTTCCATTGCTACCCTCGGCCTTGCCTTTATATGTGCTGCTTCCATCCATTCTTGGACGACCGCGTTCTTCCAGTCCGACAATGGTGTTGTCTCCCGGTTTGGTCAACGGAAAAGCCAAATTGGTATATTTCAGTCCGTCGTTCCTGTGTTTGGTCGCAAGAACAAAGTGCTTATTAAAGGCATACTGTGTATACAGGTCTATACCTCTTGGCTTGAAGTAGAAATAGAATGGCTTTTGGGTGTTTCTATCTCCAGTGTCAAACTTCAACAAATCATAGTCTTTTAATGAGAATGGCTTACTTGCAGCTTTTGGTGCCAATATCGGGTTGTAGTGCTCTTGCACTGGATTGTTCAACAAGCGGTTGCATACCAAGTTTACCAATCTGTCCGTGGACATTCCTGCTCGATATTCGTCAAATTTTTCTGGATGTTCCTTGATGAAGGAGATTACATTATACAGTTTCTGACGTGGTGGCTGAAAACAGCATTGACCGTTGGGTGTCACCAGAAATTTATCCCCATGCACACGCCTTCCGTCACTGTCTGTCCGCACATACGACGGATAGCGCAATCCATCTCGTTTATTCAGATGATAACCTGCATCCACGAGTACGTCTTGTATGCGCAATCGCTGCAAGAAGTCATTGTATGTCAAATCTCCGTTCATTAATATCCTCGTCGTATTTCTGTTATTTCCTGATTCATCTGTGCTTCGAAATTTCTCGCTGCCACCTCATTGGGCATGTCTACTCCGGGCTTGAAGTAGGGGCGTGGGGGATGTCTTCCTTCCGTGCAATCTACATAGATTTCAGGATGGGAATGATGGCTCATTCCATGCGCTACTTCTGATGTCACTACGGTTCCTGCTGCCAAAGCTGCAAAGATTTTGGTTCCCAATCCAGTGCTGGCTTCAGGACGTGACTTCATGTCCACTTCCTTAAAGATGTTGGAAAAGAGCTTCATACGGTGATAGTCATCCACTGCCATAAACTTGTCATATTGTTTCTGGCTTATTTCATGACTGATGGATTCTCCGTTGATAATGGCTGTCATGCGGTATTTCACATCGCTCTTTTCTTGTTGCTTTGCTGATTGTCCCTGCTCTTTTGCTTGCTCGCTTGCTGCAACTGGTGCTTCTGTGTTCTGTATCTTTTCGACATAAATTTCGTCCACTTGCACCTCACGTCCGTTCTTTATTTCTCGGTACCAACCTTTACTTTCGTCCAATAGGTTCAGGTCTTGTCCGTTTACCGATGCGTCACCATGAATCTGTGGCTCTCGCTCCACAGTCAGTTCTTCGTCTTGTCCGGCTTCAACGACTGGTTGCTGTCGTTGCTCCATTTCTTGCTGCACTTCTGGACGCAATACTATGTTGATGCGCTCTTTGCTGTTCAGCATATCCATGGTAACCTTGTCTGCAAAGTCATCTTTGATTACATTGTTCAGTATGTCCAGTCGTTTGTCTATTGGCATTTGCTTGATTGAGTTGTTGGTCAACGCTTTCAACTCGTCTTCTTTCAAGTCATACACCATGTCTACATTCGTGGCTTTTGACTGGATGGTAAGTGTTTTGCTCTGCTCATCAATGATGATACCATGCGATGAAAGACATTCCTGCCATTTCTCGTTGGAGAAATAGACTGGGGATGTTATCAACTCCTTGTAGGGTTTGGCTAGTTCATTACTTCTTGGTCTGCTTACCACTGGTGTTACCACTGCTTGCAGATTTTGCAGTACATCTTGATTTACAACTGGCTGTTGTGCTTGTCCCTTATAATAGAACCCATAACCGCCTGATTGCAGTTCACCTGGATTCATTCTTCTGTCCCAACGCTCTGACACCATTGGGGCTTGCGGATAGAAAAGTTGACCGCCGACTCTTCGGAGATGCCAGCCATCCTGCATTCTCGGTGTCCATCCCAAAAAGTGAGGAGGGTGCATACAATACCCTCCTGTTCGTCCATACTCACCAATTCCTACACGATACCCATGTAGTCCCATTGCTACACGTCCGTTGGCATTACGGGCATGCACGAAGTTCTTAGGCAGATAAAAGTCCTTGCCTACAACACTCGTGAAGGTATTATAGGCTGTCTTGTTGGCATAGCTGGTTCCCCAGTCTGTCAATGCAAGCATTTGTTTCTCGGTGAGTCTGTAGGTGAGCAACGGACTGTCATGTCCCTGCACTGCCAACTGATACCCATTGCCATCGGCAATGATATGCGCTTGCATACCATTGCGCATAAGCAGATCACGCAACTCTGGGGACAAGTCCATCTGCCTTGGATTCAATTGTTTTCTTATCGCCATTCTTTTCTCGTGTTTTTAGTGATACTTCTACGCATCCCCTCGCTCCAGTGCTTCTTCCAACAATTTGTCTTTATATGCTACAAACTGTCTTGCACTGTCCTCGCAGATGCACAATCCCTTGTTTAAGCAGTACTGTGTGTATTCTTCCTGCCATTCCTCTGAGTAATGGTTGACATAATCCAACCAACCATATTCTCCTTTCTGAACTTTTTCTACCAGTACTTCCTCTGGATAATATTTGTTCTTTGCCATTCTTCTTGTATTATTCTACTATTCTTTTTTAATGATGTCCGATTCTCGCAAGATGTCCCTCTCGTTTGCGTGACAACTCATTCCACAACTCTTCCGTATAATCATCCTCACTGACATAGTCCAGATTACCGTCATCGTCCATCACCCAACAGCCATAACATCCGAATGTGTATTTATCCCATTCTCTTTTGGTCTGCTCTTGCCATTTCCTGTCATCACCTTGGCATAGTCTGATGCCTGTGCTTTCATTCAGGTCAATGCCAACTGTAACAGGGTCTTCGTCCATTACGAATGTAAGCGGTTCACCATGCTGGATGACTTTTACTTCTGCTGAACTCAGATGCATTTCTCCTGACAGTACTTGCAGGTTGCGACCAATGATTGGTGTGGGGGCATACATCACTTGGTTGGTCTCTGCATCCAACTGCACGAATGCTTTGCTCTGTTTCCCGTCAATCATCATGTCTGCAAGGATGACTTTTCCTGATAGCAACTGCTTCTGTTGTTCCTGATCATATTGCGCCAAAGGTGCTTGGCTCAGTACTGGATAGAACATTACGTCTACCTTACCATCTTCCATGCGTACAAAAGCGAAACGTGTTCGACTCTTGATAACATTCTCATTTTCATCCTCCACCTGTATGGGCAGTACAGGCGAACGTCTTCCCTGACCGATGTCTTCCAATACATGCATGGGCAGGTCTTCAATCATTTCTCGTGTCAATCCGTACTTGGCAAGTGTCTCATACGGCACTTCATGTTCTTCTATTCTTGCTTTCATATTTGATTGTATTTATTGATTTTCAACTGTGCAGTCTTTTGCCTTCAACACAAACATACGCCACACATCAGCAAAATTATATTGTAATGCGGCCACTGCAAGAATATCGCTCATTCTTGGAGCTTACATTTATGCTAATTTATAATTCAAGTATGATAATTAATGAATAATCATACTTGATTCTTATTTGATGTTATATTTTCGTTCCTTCAACCTTCTCTGTTTTGCCTTTCCTTTTCTTGATACTACTTTTGTCTACATGAAAAAGTTTTTATTGGTCTTCATAACTGCTGTCGGACTCTCTGCTTCTACAACAGTTCATGCACAGTTCTACTCCGTAGATAATCATAATCGTCGTTACAAGGTTAAGGTCATAACACCACACACGAAAAAAGAGGCACCACTTTCTCGTGATACCTCTTCTATTAAGCTACCATCAGTCATTGACTCGACGGCTACCAATGATTTTACAACAAATAAGCCTGTTACTGCAAGCTCACAAATCTCGTTTCCTCTTCAAAATATCTATATTACGTCACCATATGGCTATCGCAATGATCCATTCACTGCCAAGAGAAAGTTTCATAACGGTATTGACCTGCGTGCCAACTATGAACCTTGTTATGCCATACTTGATGGTATTGTAGAACGCATCGGAAATGACAAACGTTCTGGCAATTTCATTACTCTTCGGCATGGTAACTATACCATCAGCTACTGCCATCTCTCGCACATTCTCGTTCCACAGGGTAGACCAGTCCAAGCAGGTACTCCAATCGCTATCACTGGTTCCTCTGGCCGCTCCTCAGCCCCACATCTTCATCTGTCAATAAAATACAAACGTAAGTCTATAGATGCCAAGGTGTTATTGGATTATATCGTTCATTCCAAAGACTCAAAATTTTGGTGTCAGGGTGTAAATCAGTAGAAAAGATTTTGGTATTAGGGCGTAAATACGCAAAAAAGACTTTGGTATTAGGGATTTCTTATGTACCTCAGATTGATTTCAACTCTATTATGCGTTATTATCGAGGTGACATTTTCATCATTATTATGCTGTAAATTGAAAATTATGGGAATTTTGCAATCCCCAACAGTATTCTCTGTTATCGATGTATTTGTTTTACGAGTTGTGCTCACAGTTTTGCAAGCCCCAACGTTTTTTATTTTGTTTATCGCCGTATCTGTTTTCCAAGTGGCACATCGTGCCACAGCTTTGCGTTCAGATAAAGCAGTCGAGAGTTTACTCTCGTAAGGCTTTAGCTGAATGTAAAGCAAGTCGAAGACTCGGAAAACAGATACGGGGTTTTTCAGGTTTTTGTCTAAGCCCACCCTACAGCAGTTTTTCCTCTAAAGCTCATACTATGTCATAAAACCGAAAAAGGCGGATGCCCAAGACTCTTCATCTTGCACATCCGCCTTTGCCTATACTCATTCTATGAAGCTACTTCTTCACTCCGTATATTTCATAATCCTTCTTTCGTCTTTCTACTATCGGAGGATTCTTCCCGTCATAGTACATATCAAACCATGTTGACGATTCTTTTGGTTTCATACTATCACTCAGCACAAAATGTTTGCCGTCCAATGACCGTTGCTGTATGTAATAATGGTATTTTCTATATGCCGTCTTGACGAATACCTCTCTTGATCCCAGGAAGCAAATGTCATCGTACATCCTTATCTCTGCTCTTCTGTAAGTTTCACCATTGTTTCTTCCACGTCTCATATACACTCCCCCGATCTTCAGAAAATCCATGAAACCAATGGTGACAAATTCTGGCTTACGGGTTAAGCAGGTCATATTCTCCAAATATACCCAGTATTCCTTGCCTTGCTCCGTAAAATGAAGCAGGGCGTTGTCCTGCAGCTCTGCAAACTCATACGTATGTTCTGGCTTTTCCATTGGTTTGTACAGTTCTGTGCGTACAAGGTATTTGCCTTCTCTGTTCTGAACTATTCTTATACCGTATGCCTGGGGGTATATCTTAGCATAACTGCCTAATGACTCCCATTTATCCAGCCAATTTCTTCGATAATATACTTGGTAATTGTTCTTCGTGACGCAGGTGACTCTCAGATTGGCAGGTTCTTTATAGTCAGCTAACTGTGTTCTGCATCCGATGTAATCTATTTTTATTTCTGGTCTGAAAAAAATTATGTACTGTTTCTTTTCCTCTTCAAACTGCTTGACTTCTTCTTCCCATGTGTTTCTCTTTTCTACTAATTCTTCAGCTGTCATAGGATGCAACATGGTATCCCAAGCCTCGCGCCATGCCAAACCTCCTTGCTCGTCTTCCCAAATCGACAGGTCTTCTATTTTCTCCTTGAACATGTATAGTCTGTCTGGCTCTGATGGCTGCACAAAGAAATTGCGGAATCGCAGCCCTTCGTCTGTCCCATTATTCAACGCATTCCGCAATACAAAACTGTTCTCGTCCATCCGACGTGTCTTTACTCTCGGATAGAGGCGCAACCCGTCTGTAGTGGAAAACTCTAAAAAGCCATGCTTCTCGATTCTCGGACGCTTGAAGTATCGCACACCATTACGCAAGTCCATCCATGGACGTTCTCTGTCTATCTTTCGTCGAGAATACAGCTTGGCTATTCCGTATGCTTTCAGTTCTACCTTATTATATTCACATGCCAGCACTTCCTTGCTGTCCTTATCCACAACACCCGACAGTCCTTCCTTGTTGCTGACAATCTCGTAGCCGTATGCTTCCTCCAAGTCCATACGTTGCCCCTCATGTGTCATCACGGTGATTAACTCTGTTCGTGCGTCCGGAGTGATTCTCTCTTGCTCGTTACAAATAGAATAGGCTATGTTATACAGCCCTTCCACTTCCTCTGTCAGAATGCCTTTACCAGCTACACGTCCATCAAACATGGCTTGCCAGTCTCTGTCATCTGAGGGGAGTCCAAACAAACGGTACAGCCCGACATTGTCCAATATCAGACAATACTTCTTGCCCTCAAACACACGCATGCCACGTCCTACTTGCTGCAGATACTTCGCCAACGACAGTGTGGGTCTCGCCAACTGGATAAACTCTACATCGGGACAGTCAAAGCCTTCTCCGAACAAATCAACGTTCACCAACACTTGTATGTTGGCTTTCTGTTCCACTATCTTATCCCTAACGTCTGCCTTAGAGTCTGCACTCAATGTTTCATCTAATAGCTTAGTAAGGCTCAAAGAGGCATAGTTAGGCTTACTATCAATGCTTGTTTCCTTAAACCTTTCAATGATTGCATTTCTTTCTTCAAGCGGTGTCTTGCTGCTTATCGCAACTGCATTTATGCCATGCTGTCTGTACGCTTCTGCTATATGTTCCGCATGGGCTATGTCTATGGCGTAAGTGATGCCTTTTTTGTTTGCTGCATATCTCATCACCGTATCGCAAAGCCTCTCGATACTTGGCTGCACATTCATTTTCTCACTCATCTCTCTCAGCGAGAAGTCTCCGTCGGCACCTCGTTTCTTCAGCGAGTTCACCAAGCGCCAGTCCTCGCTGTCCTCTCTGATGGACATATAGTCATACAGCGATAGCCACCCATCGGCAATAAACTTCTTTGCTGACCACGACTGCAGTAGCACGTCAAACAAATCGGTGAACCCTCGTTTGGTCAGTCGGCAGGGCGTGGCTGTCAGTCCTAACTTTTTCGCTTCTGGAAAAGCATCCATCACCTCCTTGTAGGTCTTCGCCACGGCATGATGCGCCTCGTCGATTACTATCAATGATGGAATTTCCTCCATTTCTTGATAGTGTCTCGACAGCCATTGTATCGACATTACTTTTATGCAAGAATCATCCAATAAGAGGGAAGGTGTAGTGCCAGAAGTGGAGGAGCTATTCATCATGGTTTCAAGCGTTTCTCTTATCTGTTCTACCAATTCACGCCGATGTACCACAATCCACACACATGGATTCTTCACTTTCCCCTTTTCGTTTTTCACTACTTCGGTCAGGAGCACAGTTTTTCCCGTACCTGTCGGCATCTGCACCATCACGGATTGACACGACCGAAAAGCCGCCTCAATCCGTTCACTCATTTCTCTTTGATAGTCGTATAGCTGAATTTCCTTCATATCAACTTCGTCTCGGCAACCACATCGAGGGTATTTCTTTATGAGTCTTCGAATTGGCATTGGTGATGTCTATCAGTATCAGATACCACTGTTCCTTTCTTCGGCACTCTCCAGATATATAATAGACTTTATTAGGTTGGTCTCTTAGTATCATATACAGGTCCAAGAACTGGAATATCCTGTCATTTGCTACGCATTCCCGATGATGCATCGGTATGCCTGCCATATCTCTGTTTTTATAGAAATAATAGTTATAGCCAACTCTCAGCACGTCCATGAATCCCATCTTCTCTACCACCGGACGCTCATCAAATTCCTGCATGGTGTACAGATTTATCCACGTGGTTTTGTCTTCTCCCGCAAACACGACTTCTGCGATATTGTCATCTGAGAGTTTTACACTCTTCAATCCTTCCAGAATGATATGGTGGTTATTGTTGCTGATGGCATACTCGTTGCGCATGAAATGTTCACAGACGTATGCGTCCTTACTGTTGTATTCCTTTCCTCTGTTCTTGTTAATAGCATAATAGGCGTATGTTACAAGGCATTCTTCTCCATTGATGGTTTTATAGATACTGTTGCTCTGCTGTTTGCGTTTTTCCCCAGTAATATATTCTCTTCCATAGGTTGTCACGTCCTGCATCGAGCCTTGCGCATTATCCATATAGAGATATTGCTCCTTGGTGCCTACTGTCAGTGGTGACCATGGGTCTTTTCGTCCTACGTATTCAATGGCTTCATTTTTATTGTTCAGCAGGTAGTACTTCGTTATGTCACCTTCTGTCTGACTGACTAACTGCCAGTTGAAACGCATATCATCGTAGGTCTTATATATCCCATGCATATTGTCACCAATACGGATATAATTCTCATCCTTTATATAGCCAAATTTTGTTTTTCGCATAATGTAATTAGATAATCGAAATAATCTTAAATGGCAGTTCCACAAATAATTATCTACGCATTAAATCAAATTCATGCGCTTTATCTCTTCCATGTTTTCCTTGATAAAATCACTGACTTTCTTGCCGTTGTTCGGGTATATCACAGTTATTCGGATGCTGTCATCCAACGCCCCATATACCTCGTCCATCAATTTATTGAATGGGCTATCCTTACATATATCCGGCAACCATAGTATCACGTCTCTACGCTTTACGGTTACATGATAGTCCTTTATCAGATAGTGTCCCACCAATTCCCTTATCTTCTTTTCTATTTCAACACTATTCATAATTTCTCATAGATATATTTGATTCATCCGATATTCAGAGTTTTGAGGTTATGCGGTATCATCAGTTTCGCAAACGCCAACGGTTTTTATTCTGTTTATCGCCGTATTTGTTTTCCGAGTGGCACATCGTGCCACAGCTTTGCATTCAGATAAAGTAGTCGAGAGTTCACTCTCGTAAGGCTTTATATGAATGAAAAGCAAGTCGAAGACTCGGAAAACAGATACGGGGTTTATCTCGGTTTTTGTCTAAATCCCATCCAATAGCAGGTTTTTGTCAACTAACAGTCACTTTCCCTAAAAGGGCAAAGCCCCTCTCGGCACCCCATAATCCGTACAACTCTCCATTCCCTCAATCTCTTTCCACGCCTCATGCAAATAAACATTCACATCCTCTGGCAGTTTACCTTCCTTCGCCAATCGTTCAAACTCCTCCACCATGTCTCTTATGGCATATTCTGGACTGTACATATCATCAAAATACTCCCAGTGCCTGTCTATCACGAAGTGTCTGCACATGGATTTTGTCAGTTGCAGGAACATCAATGCTGCCGTCTGGTATTCTCCAACGGCAAGCAACTTCTCGATATTCTTGTTCTCTTCCAACATCAGCTGCCAGATGCTATAACAGTCCCAATCCACATTTCTTCTGTTGAAGATACGCTGTTCATAGTCCTTGTTCAATGGTATCAGCGATTTGGCTTCTTTCTCTGCCTCCAGCATCTGACGCTCTTTCTCCCGTCGCCTACGCTCAGCCTCTTTTGCTGCGCGTTCTTCTTCGTCATTCATCTCTCGCTCGATCTTCACGGGTTCTCCCGTGAAATTCTTGCTTGGTGCCAACATCTGAATATTGTTCTGCACTCGTTTGAAGTCATCAAACCGTGACAGATGCGTAAAGATGTAGGTGAAGACCTCTTCTCGCTTCTCCTCGTTGTTCCATGTTACCACACTGTCTACCAATGCTGCAAAGCTCGCATATATCAGTTTGCCGATACGTAGCTTGTACTCATTCAGATAGTCACTAATGTCCTCCCTGAATATCAGCAATGGCAGATGTTCGCACAATCCCATGGCAATGGCATAAGCAGCGTCTGGGCGTCCTTTTGCCAACACTGCCGGTATCGATTTCTTCTCCCATCGCTCCAATAGTCGTAGCATATACATGAAGTCGTCTTTGTCATCAGGGAAGAAGGTCACCACTTGCTGGAAGTACTTGGAGTATGCTTCCTCCAGGTCTATGTACAATCCTTTGGGCACATAGTCTATCTTCGGGCGTTCCATACAGCTTCGTCGTCTTCGCACCTCGGCTGCTTCATCCAGTCTTTTCTGATGGGCAAGGCGTTCTTCCTTGTCTCTACGAACCGCTTCCAACTCTTCTTGAAACTCTGCGGTCTGCATGGTGTCTGCACACAGATGTTTGCTTATAAGTCTTGACAGGTATTGCCTCCATGCCCTCCAGTTGCTTTCGTTTACGCAATCAGGGCAAGATCTGCCTCGCAAACTCCATGTCTTTTCAAATAGGTCGAAGTCCCATTCGTATGTTTTCTTTTTACTCATATTCTAAGTTCTTTACCAAATTGGGAGAGATAGAAAATTTTGATTTGACATAAACCATAAATACCCCCGATAGTTGGCAAACCCTACGGGTTAAATCTATTATCAATGCACACTTTGCAAGTCCCAACGGTTTTTATTCTGTGTGTTCTCAATGCGCAGTTTGTATGCTCCAACGGTTTATCTCTGTTTATTGCCAGTTTGTTTTTCTGAGTGGCGTGTGCGCCACTACTGATGTGGGGCGGACTTTCCGTCGAGAGTTTACTCTCGTAAGGGAAGTGCGAACCACAGCAGTAAGCCGAAGGCTCAGAAAAACAGACTGGTGTTTTTACTCCGTTTTTGTTTAACCCCACTCAGCAGTCGGCTTTTATCAGTTTTCGTCCGAATTATTCTCCAACAAGTATTCATACCCAAACACAAACGTGTCCCTCTTAGCATCTCCATACAGAAAATCCTCAAAACTGGTAAATGAAGACTGAAACATCTGCCCATACAGCATATTGATTGTGTTAATATGCCAAACCATAGCATTACTATATCGCTGCTCTGTACGCTTGTCTTTCATAACAAGTGTCAGAATATGACATACAGCCTCCAATAGGAACTCATAATACGAACAATGACTCTCTTTGTCTGGCTCAAAGTAATCCACATCCTTACAGTGTAGCCTTGCAAGTCGTTCAAGAAGATAAAAAGCATTTCCTGCCGCCTCCTCTTTCTTGCCATCTTCGTATTGCTTCATAAAGACTTCAAGCAATGGAACATATGCCATAGCTGCCTTTTTACCATCATTCCACGTGTTTGGTTCTATCCAAACCTTGTCGATTTCCTCACGCATGGTAGGAGTGAACTCTATAAAACTGTAGTTCTTCCATGACTTCACCGTGCGCATGGCAGCAGGATACTTGTTCGGATGATTACACTTAATGTCTTGCAGCATATGTCCAAGAGTCTCTGCCATACACTTGGCATGCATATATCGTTCTTCATCTGTCTCACTGGCTGCATAGTCACAACAGTCTGTGTACCATTCTTCATGTGGAAGATCACTCTCCACTACGTATTTACGGCTGTCTATGGCTTCTGCCCAGTAGGTCAGGTAGCGGATTAGTACGCCATGAGGCAATGCCTTCAGCTCTTCTACGACTTTCTGTATTTTCTTGTCTACAACTAAATCGTAATAATCGCCTTCGGCGTTGTAGACAAAATCAAATGAGTCTTTGTACATGTTTTTTATTCTGTTGTTTATGCTTCTTTGTGCAAAGAAGATGATGGTTACTCGTCTCTATTGTAATCTCGAAAATCAACTTCAGATATGCTGGTCTGCTGTCATAATCAATATTTCATTCTATTTATCAAACATCTGAAATTCTGATATATTTCAGTTTCCGACATATTAAGATATTCTAATGTGTTTCTTATATTATATTGTTTATTGTAAGGCGCATCACTCTCTGTAAGAATTCTTTCTTTAGGTATTGTTGATAATATTCTCCTTCCATTAGTCGATTTCGTCATGGCTTCGTTTACGGAGAAATAATATCCTGCTGAGACGATTTTTGTTATCAACGATATGCTTCCTGAATACCAATGAAAAACAACGTTTGGTATTCTGTATTCTAAAAGTAATGCAAGTAACTCTTTCTCTGCTTTTCGAGAGTGTACACTTACAAGCTTATGCGTATCACCGGATATTTTAGAAAGGATATGTCTCAAACTTTTTATTTGAATGTCTTTCGAGTTTGAATATGCAGAAGAAAAATCCAACCCTATTTCTCCTATGTATGAAGTGGAATTAACGAGACTGTCAAATATAAGCAATTCATGCTGTGATATGGCTGCCAACTGTGGATGAAAACCTAATGACAAGCGTATGTGTTTATATCCCACGACATGTTCTTTTCCTATTCTATAATGACTTGGCAGATTTGTCATTCCTATAATTATGTCACCTTGATTTTCAGCCTTGCTAATATATTCTGCAGGATTTTCCATCATATCATAATGGCAATGTGTATCTATTGTCATACGATACCTGCTTTACCTTTGATTTCGGGAGTTCCTTTCCTTGCAATCCAATCTTTTACTTGCAGATATGAATGTAACGCTAACGACACATAATCATCGAGATCCTGCTTGCTACGTATTCCATTCATAAAGAGTTCTCTTCGGATGATATTTGCATCCATTCGGTTCTTTATAAAAAACAATAAGGCATTGAAATCATGGTTTCTTTTCTGTTTATGAATATTCAAATTGTACTTGGTTCCATGCATGACATCGGTTCCAACATATTCTGCTGAATCCAATCCTATAATATCTAAAGAAACTCTTCTATACAAACATGGCAGACACATTCCGCAATGAGTAATTTTTTTATTGCGTATAACGTCACCTGGTTTATCCCAATGACTATTATGCCCTCTTTTTGCACAAGAACATGATTTTGAGTATAATTGTCTTAATATTACACTCTTATTCACATCATCGTCACAGTCTTTCATCATGTCTGCTTTTGATTTCAATCTGTATGGATTATAAAAAGTATTGTTGATACCGACCAATTGAAGTGCTTCTTGTATTCGTTTTATGAATATGGGATGAGTCGTCCTTGTACTGCAAGCACTTCTACGTCCGCTATCCAAAGGTATATTTATTGATATTGTTCCATTTTCGGGTACTATTAGTGGGGTGTTTGGTGATATTTTATGAGCTACGTATATTCCAGCGGCAAAAAACAACAATGACCTTGAACGAAATGTGCTTTCAGATGGAGTTCTCTTTACATTCCATGACTTAGGTTTTAGACCTGCATTTAGAAGCACTTGCTCAAATTTGTTTTGAAAAATGTTGTTTTCTCTGCAATATCCTAAAATGCTTTTTTGGTCGCTATGTTCTTTACCCAATTCCATATGAGAAACAAGCAGTATCTTTTTGTTGGCAGACAACGTATTTGTTTCATCAATAAAACCGATTAATGAGTCTAAACCACCAGAGAATAAAGCAACTTTTTCAAACTCTTGCAGGTCGTAATCTCTAATATTTTTTGTCGGATGATAATCATAAGGATTTGCTTGAACGAAATGTATGTTCCAATTGTCTCCAGTAAGAAAACTTATGGCTCTATTAAATGCTTCGCGTCCATGATTCATCATGGCAAGATTGATAACAGGAATATCCAACAATACTAAATCTCGTTTCCATCCATCATCAGAATATGACAGACGATGGACAGCTCTATCCACATTATATACAATCATGGCTAATACAAGAAAGTCAAAAGCAACAGATGTGGTGTCCCGCGAGAACTCCCATAGTTGTTTGGGGTCGAATTTTGTATCAACTGAGCGAATTTGTCCGTCAATTCCTCGGAAAGAAATAGTAAAGGTTCCAAATACTTCACTTATTCTTGACGGCGTATAATTGATGCTTATTCTTGTTTCCATATATCTAAAATTTCGGATGTTAATGAATCAAGATAATCTTTTCCGTCTTGGCTGTTGAAGTCGATTTGAGTCATTTCTTTGCTCAACTTCTCGTCCAATTCGTTATTCAACCATCCTCTGATCTCTCTCTTTATATCCTCAGGATTGCTACCTTTATCAAATATGTGACTTTGAAACAATTCCGCCGAGTATTCCAATATATACTCCACCTCAAAGGTTATAATCCATTCACAAATATCATCTTCATTTGCATTTTGAAGTCTTTCTTCAATTTCTTGTCCATCTTTGCAATCCGACAAAATATCATTCAGCACTTTATCCATAGCATAGGTTGCTGCTGCATCATCCATCGTGGAATCATTGTCTCCAATAATTTCATTCAGCAGTAACTCCTTAAAATCTTGTGGCGTTTTTGGCTTTTGTGCATCAGGTAAGTTGTCAACTCCCAAACTTGCTATAAGTCCATATTGCTTGACACCATTTAGGACGGCTGTCAATCTTGTAACAGCTCGTCCTCCTGCACGACCAAACGAACTGCCTCTACGACCTCCATGTCCACCGTTTCCACCGCCTCGATACAACCCATTACCAAGTGCCGTACCAAAGTTTCCTATAAATTTTGCATTTGTCGCAGATTTATTTCCTGTCCCATTTGCAATGCTCGTCATGGCACGTTTAGTGGCTGTCCAGTTGGGAGTCGATTTTAAATTATGAGATTGTGATGTACCCATGTTTATTGTCTTTGATTTCTTCGTTCTATAGCCCTTGACAAAGGTTTTGCTTTGGGCAATGCATCTATATAGTTACGTATTTCCTCACTTGAAGACTGCATCCTAACAAAAAACACATCTGCTTTTGCATCAATATTTTCTGTTCGTATATTGCTGAATAATAATTTAATTCTGTCAATGTTATTACTTAACAATAAATTGTTATCGTCGCAATTCAGTATTCTCCAACAATTCTCTGATTTCGGATCTTTTCTTAGATTATCGTTTATCAAATGGATAATCATGTCTTTTTCCGAATCGTCACAAGCATTAATAATTCCTGGCAATCCCCGTTTCATCGTAACAATCGTTTGCAAGGTACACAATCTTTGAAACAGCAACATGACTTTACTCGTGACCAACGAGGCTATTGGTTTTTCATTCTTCAATGCATCGCGTGCTACCCAGAAGTAATTTTGCAGATTTATATCTTTCAGTGACGGTTCTGAACTTAGCCATTGCTTCAAGTAGTCTGACGACCAGTTGTCTTTCCATTGTGGGTTTTGGATTCCCTCTTCTGTTTTTGCTTCTTGTTCTACGTCTCCCAATGACAAAACACCTCCATTCGCATTTTGAAGTTTATAAAGTTCTTCAAATCGGGAATTATACAGTGTATTGTATTCCAGTACCATAATTTTGGTTAGCACATCGGGACGAATATCCCTAAATCCTGCTACATCTGCTAACTCTTGGCGTACATATAAAGTATTCAAAAATCGTTTGAGTTGCCTTGGATTTCCGTTTAAGAATTGCTTAATGATAGGGACAATTGGCAAACGATATTCTACAGCATAAAAATCAATATTTTGATCTTCTGGAATATTTGCCTTTATGTCATCTATATTGTATTTGGAATGCTTGTCTGTTTTTCTGAACTCTAAATATTTCTGATGAATTTGGTTGAAATGAATCTCATTCAAATGATTTTTGCATAGAAGAAGCGTAATGTAAGTCTCTTGTTCATTGTCGGACAAACGTGGCAGTTTATATGGCAATTGAATAAGTTTCTCCAAATAGTCAGAAAATGGACTGGATATATCCTCTTTCTTCATCTGAATTGGATAATGCTGACTTATGGCATATTCAATGATACGTTCATCCGCACCAATGACAAAAGCTGTTTTCTTTACATTCACAAATAATTTAACGGCCTCCAAGCAACCGATAATTCTTTTTGGATCACATCTATCTAAATCGTCAACATAGACAATAACGGCTTTATATCCCATGTCATTAACCAAATCCTCGAAAAGTTCTCTGAAAGTGGCAATGAATTTTGAAGTATTACCTTTGGTTACATCTTCAAGAAGGTTGTTATATTTATCCTTTCCCGTTATCTTATCTATGTCATCCTTTTTAGGTAGCCATTTCTTCAACCAACCAGGAGTAAGGTTGTCATATGCTTTTTTAAGAATGAAGATACCAACTTTCAGAAAGTTTATTCTTGCAAGTAAATCGTCTGCTCGCTCAAATACATCTTTCCGTGTGTTAATGTCTTTGTCTAGTGCTTCCAATATACTTTCTATCATTGTCAGCTTGGTGGAGTCATAACTCTCAAATTGCCAACTGTTGAAATAAACTTGGAGTATGATGCTATGCTGCTCATTTTGTTGTGACTTCTCCCATTCTTGTAGCGACTGCTGAAGCAATAACATCAAACTGCTTTTTCCAGATCCCCAATTACCAAACACTCCAATTGAGATCGGCAACATGGCATCATTCAATATTATCTTTCTGAGCAAGTCTGCATGAACTTGATATCCTAATAAATCTTGCGTTGTTTCATTGTCTGACCACATAATAACAGAATCTATTTGTGAGATGGAATATTTATGATAATGTGACGTTTGGACTATGGATTAAGCACGGTTTTCAAGAACTCATCCCGTCTTTTCTCCCATATATTGCCATTTTTGGACGGCAAGTTAAAAATTTGACATATATGTTCTTTAAAATCATTCAATAGACTCTTAGCGTCATCATTGTCAACCTTTATCGATATTTTGTCATTGGGTTTTATCGCCCCATCCATATCTTTAAAATCAAAATCTTTAGTCAAGAAAGAGCAGAAATCAGTTTTCATTACCCATGCTGCTCCCATTTCATTAAGTGAAGCGTTGCTGCTGTAAAAATTTTTAGAATGAATGAAGATGACGTACAAGTTGTAATTCTTAAATTGTTCTTGGAGTGTATCATATATGTCATTATTAAAACCTATTCCATACCCTTGAACAGAACTGCAAAACAACGTACTATCATCTAAGCCTATAAATTCCAGTAATCGAACTAATGCTTCCACAAAATATTTATCCTTGCTGGAATGACTTATGAAAACTTTTAGATGCTTTTGATTTTCCATTTTTTTATTTGATTCCATTTCGTTATTTTCCATTCTTGAAAGGAGTATTGCATAAGAAGAACTTATATCGTAATAATTATCTTGAAGCGTATAACCGTTACCTTTATTGTTTACATTTCGGAACTTAACTACATCTGGGTCATTATTTCCAAATTTATTAACAAACATAACACACGCATTGTTATACCAATCATGGTATGCTGTTATTGTCTCTTGATCATTAGGGGCTTTATGTAACTTTTCAAGATAGTCAGCCAAAAGTTGTTGTGACTGTTTTTTACATTCTGTAGCTGTCATATTTTTTATTTTATTTTGACTACTGTATATTTGATTCCAAAATATGTATGCAACATTTTCCCGTTTCGACAGAAGCTGTTGATACCTAATATTCACTTCTTTTAGTTTTTGAGGATGGGTATATGTATAAATGCCTTTTACCTTTGGTAGCGATGCCTGCGGTATGACTATTGTTTGTAACGGATTGTTTCCGAACCATAAATATTCTAAGTTTGATAAATCACCATACAACTCAATCGTTTTTATATCATTATTGCTCACATTGAGTCTTTTAAGATTTTCCCAATCATTGAGTCTGACTTTTTTAAGCTCGTTTCCTATCAAAATAAGTTGTTCTATTTTGGATGCAATGATTTCCCTTGGAATTGATAATATCGAATTATAACTTAGATTCAATATTCTTAAATTGGGTAACTTAATCAGTTGATAATTTATAACAGACAACTTGTTATTTGACAGGTCAAACAATCTGAGCCTTTTTAGAGCCTTTATTTTAGAAGGAATTTTTCCTATATTGTTTTCATGTAAAATCAATTTTCTGAGATTCCTACATTGATACACATATTCAGGTATTTCTTCTAATTCTTGCCCAGATAAATCCAATTTCGTTATTTTCAGTAAGTTTCTTCCTGTTTCAGACATTTTTTAGGTATTTTATTTGTAACTTTGTATTCGGTCGGCTATGGGAGGTAGCGACCTTAAACAGACTCTTGAATAACTTAGGGTGGACGTTATGAAGGCCAGAAAACCTGTACTTCGCTCGCAGGGGGAAGAACCAACTGCATCAACGGGCAACCAAGTGGATAAAGAGTGGGCTTTATTGCCAGACTCCTCTTGGCTCGCCACACTATATCAAATGGTGTGGCGAGTATCATTTTCTTAGGATGCCCCAACAATCGAGTATTCGTTGCGATGATTTATTCATACATTCATGTCCTTCATCACTCGCTCCACCTCTTCCAAAGGTACATTCAACATACGCGACACATAAAGCGGAGTAATAACATCCATGCTTCCTGATTGGCGTTCCATGCCAATCAGATACTCGATGTTCTTTTTCAAATCGCCAAGACTGTTTGAGAATGTAGTTGAAGCCTGTTCCTTGTTTTCCGCTTCCTTTGCTTTGAATGCATCAAACGTCTCACTACCGTCTTCACCATATTTTCCGTCCTTAGCTTCGTATATAACCGATGGTTCCAGTACTTCCACTGTGTGCCATGCACCTTGTGGCACAACACAACCATAATTACCTACGGTGGGGTCAAGATGAATACGTTCTATCTCCTTTCCGTTTTCATCACAGATAACCTCCACAATCTTACCGCACAAGAGAAAAACATTCTCCGTACTTTGTGGGTGTCTGTGGATAGGGACAACTGTTCCTGGCAACAGGGCATTCAGCATACGCTGCGAATTATCATTGGCAGATGTGCGCAAGTCATAGTTTTGGCGCAATCGAGGATTAACAACAGCTTGCTCAAAGAGCTTACCTAAAAATTCTTTATTAATTTCCATAATTGTTGTAAACGAACAAAACATGAACCCCATAAATTATACGAAAGACGTTCATATAACCTATGAAATTCATGTCTTGAAATTTGTAAATGTTATTTCTTTAGTGAATTAAGGTATTCCTCATGCAAGTGATAGTATTTCTTCATGAACAATACATAGACGATAGCCAATACAGCTAATGCTCCAATCAAATACATCCAATGGCAAAGCGCAGTATTAGGACATAGATAAACAAATCCCAATGATACAGCCAACTGCATAGCCATATACAACAGCGTTACTTTTACATGCCCAATCTTCAGTTCGTTTGCCATTATCTGGTAAGCATGCTTTCTATGTGCCTCACCTAAATTCTCATGCAACATAATACGATGTATGATTGTCAAACAACCATCCACACCATATACCAATAAGAATATCAGCCATGTTATATCTTCAGTCTTGATAATAACATTACCTAACAGGAACAACATAATGAATGCTATACCTATTGATCCGACATCGCCAGCAAAGCACTTAGCCTTACCCTTCGGTCGGAAATTGAATATACAAAACACTATTGCTGCAATAATCGTTGTAAAGATTAGCGATTGTGCCACAAACTTATCGTTTGCATTTAATGCAGCTAATGGAAGTAAAACAGCTAATGAATATCCAGCTGTTATTCCATTTATTCCGTCCATAAAGTTTATTACGTTTGTTGCTCCTACATAAACGATTAGTGCTACCAACACAATCCACCACATATCCCAATGCAGAATATCCAACTGATAGAAAGCCATGGCTGCTGCAGCAAACTGTGCTACCAGTCTCACAGAATCGGGCAACGAACGAATATCGTCCACAAAGCTCACACCTGCTATAAGTGTCACACCTGCAAGGAACAATGGATATTCAAATCCAAAGAATGCGCTCCATACCCATGCTCCAATTAGGAAGATAATGCCACCGCCTCTTAACACTATCGTTGAATGAGATGACCTTTGGTTTGGCTTGTCAATTATGTTATACTTATCCGCAATACGGAAATAAATAAGTTCTGCCAGAAGTAGCAGGACGAAAATAAAGATATAATTAATCATCGCTTGTTGTTTTATCTAATGAAAATCTCACATTGTCACTTATTCATTGAGTGATTGGTTTTAAAGCCATTGTTGATGTTTTCTATATTTCTATTCTGCGACAAAATCATAATCACAATTTTACAATTTCGTTTACATAAACAATAGACTCGGGCTTAACCAATTCTCCTGAAGGCATTAGCTTCAAGAAATAACCGTCAGGAACATTGTATTTTGATATATGCTTATTACCGTCATTACTTACCACAACATTCTCCGTGCTCTCTAATAATTCAACCAATTGCATTTGAGTGCAAATGCAATTTCCACTTGCATCAAAAAAGAGATTCTCTTTTTTCATATTACATGCTAAATTCACCTGATGAGACTGTGAATATTCAGCTTGTATCTGTTTTTCTACTTCACTCGAGAATTTCATTCCATAATCTTCACTCTTAATGCATTGTTTAATCAATTCATGTTCATTATAGAATTTACATTCGTGTTTTACAAAGTCGTTTAATGCGATAATAAAACTTGTATTCCCATATCTTTTATCAGACATTCTTATCAGCTGACACATGGTATTTTGAAAGAGTTTAACCACACAATACAGCTTATCATCATGATTCATAAGAATCAGTATATGCCTGTCTGTATTGTCATAGTCTATATAATCCTCTAAGAATTTTACACCAGATTGAAAAATGCCATCGCCTTCAAATGCCACTTCGTCTAAACGGTCAATTGCTGCATTGTGCAATATGTCAGAATATAACAAAGCCATAGAGTCCTTGTAGTAATCAGGATACTTATCAACAGCAAATTCATATGCAATTTTGAGTAAACCAATCTTATAATTCTTTATGTCAATTGAAGTTTTCATCTTAACCCAAGGCATTGATATACTTTGTATATTTTTCTCAGTCTCCAATCTGTGCGTTTCAGGGCTAATCCCCAATTTCTTCATAACCTTACGTTTCATACCTTCTATCAGTTTTTCGTCCTTAGCATCCACTGTTATAGAAAATGTTTTTCCGTCGGGCGATATTTCAGGCGATTTTGGTAAAATTCTTACGTCAAGTTTACCTGATTTATCTTCTTCCGTTCTAACCTTAGTTCCATCTTCCAAAAAGCCATCTCCAGTTAGCGGATTGGGAATTTTATTGGTTTTTCCAGCAAGTCGTTTATTATGACGTGCACCAATTATCAGCCAGTGTTTAAGAAGGTAAGAGTCTACGCAATTTCCAAGGTTCGAATTACAATCTTTGCACACATTGTAGATATGATAATATCCACCGATGGCATCAGGAATCACATGTTCGTCAGATAATTCAACTTCGTCACGATGACAGATTATACAATGTCCTTTTTTCATTACGCATTATTTATTCATTATTCGTTTAACAGCTAACTGCCATAGCAGATCTGTCATATTTTCTTTATACACCATCTTATATTTCCATTTATTCCGCAATAAAAGCATGGATTTGTTATAGCAGTAGGCTATAAAAGCCTTTGGTTCTTTTATTGATGGTGGATTTTCTACAATAATTTTTGTATCTGTAAAAATCTCATTCAAAACCTTGTTTGCCATATCAACATTGGATGTATATCCAACAAAACAATCTGGTGAAATATTAAAATACTTTACACATATTGTAGCTATAGCATTATAGAATGGCATCATTCCTTCATTTTTCAATACATGTAAAACATATTGCCAATCAATTTTAAGTCTGCTACTGAAGAACACACAAATATCAATAATTTGTCTTAACATTATTTTGCCAAAAACAAAATCACCTCCTGTATGACGAATTAAATGTATTGCATTAAGAGTAGCACATGGCCTGAAAAGTGTTTGTCCTCCAAGTTCAATGTAATCTTGTGATTGTTGCAGTAGTTCTTGAAATATTTTTTCAAACCGCAGATTTGATTTATGTATTTCTACATCAAACAACGACCGATGATTTTCAATCATAATTCCATCTATTTTGAAAGTGGAATGATGATAATTATCGCGGTATATCTTTACCCCAACCTTTTGCAATATCCCATCAGATTTATCTATGTCTCCATATAAATAAATATCAATATCACCACAAGTTCTATGAGAGGGTATTGGATAATACAATGACATACCATAACCTTTTAGGACCAAAGTTCTTATGTTATGTTTATCATAAAAATGCGCTAATTTAGACAATACATTTTTTTGTCTTTCATATAATTTCTCCAAATTTAAAACACAGCCCAAAAGATGAAGCTTATATTCTTTAGGTATCAGATTGTTACATCCAATATTTTCTTTTATTAATCGCTCAAAACCATCGAAAGCTAAACCCAATACCCCATGTTTTTTAGACAAAGTAAAAACATCAGTCCATTCGACATCGTTTGAAATGTCAAACTTGTCTGTTATATTCAAGCCATAGGCTACCAAACCCATTAAAACATGGTACGTTTTTTTCATAATGACTTTAAAAAACAGTATATTTGATTGGCTACATATTCTGCTTTATATTCATCAACATTCATACTTGATAGTTTCATATAAAGCGATCTATCATTCATTAGTGATATGATTTTGTTTGTCATAGCGTCACAATCATTAAGTGGTACAAGGAAACCATTCACACCATCCTTTATTATAGCACGATGTCCTCTGTTTGAAACAGCGACAACAGGTAAATGGCAGTATTGAGCTTCTACTAAGTTGATACCAAACCCCTCACGAATGCTGGAGGCTACACATATATCAGATGCCACCATCAATTGTCCAATATCGCTACGCCATCCCAGAAACTTCACATAGTCATGAAGACCTAATTTATCTGCAATCTTTTGATATTCTCCATGTTGATGATTCGGACCAGGCAACAAAAGATAAACATCCTTACCTCTCTCACGCAACTGTTTCAACACGTGTATAAGCATTTGTTGATTTTTGTTTTTCAAAATTTCTGCTACATATATCAATACAGTTGCATCTTTGGGTATATGCAGGTCTTCTCTGTATTTTTCTCTGACTTTGTTTTTGTCAGAAATATCAAGTCTGTCAAAGTTTACCCCAATACCATGTATCATTTCTACTTTCATTTCATGGTTAAATTTCTGTTTTACCAATTCATAATCTTCAGGATTAATGGTTATGAACATATCAGTAAATTTTGCCATCCATTTCTCCATAGGATAAAAAAGTAACCAATTCAGCAATGGTGCTCCTTTAAAGAAATGCAGTCCATGTGCACAATAAACAACTTTCAAACCTTGTTTTCGAAATGAACGTGCTGCTATTCTTGCAACAAGTCCTCCAACCGGAGTGTGACAATAAATAATGTCATAATGATTTTGGGCTATCAAGTTCTTTAATTCCTTAATCCCCTTGAATGTTTTCGGAGTAAACGGTGAGCGTTTCCAACTCATATTATAGATATTGTCACCAGCTTTTATTTCGGCATCAACAGAGCAAGCTATGTCCACTTGCCATCCTTTGCTCTGTAAATATTTAATAGTTGGAATGTGGAACTTGTTCACATGTTCCTTGGCAACATTTGCCACTAATAATACTTTTTTCATTCTTAATATTTTTTATTTTGACCACCATTGGCCTTCATTGAAAAATCTTACAAAATCAAAATCGTCAATATATCTTAGTCCTGTAAAAGAGCCTTTGAATGTAGTTAACGCTTCAACTGAATGCCATGCACCGTTTTCGGTTGACAATGCAGTATTTGGAATAAAATATGCCGATTTTAATTGATGCATGGGCTTATTTACAAACACCACTTTATTTTTGTATGGTAGTTTGTCAAAAGCCTCTACATCTTGTTGGGTTGCACCATCACGCATAGCCATCATGAAGAACACATTATCCCAATGAATACGTTTTTTTCGTTCATTCCATTTTTGCTTCACTTCTTCAAATGATTTATAGTGTACACAATAAAGTGTAATGTCATCAAGTCGAACTACGGGGTATTTTTTTTCGGTTTGTTCTACTTGACTCATTTCTACATTTAAATAATAGTTGATATTTGTACAGAATTTCACGAAATCATCACCTTCCATATAGAGATTTATTGTTGGTGATAGAAATTTTAATCCCAACTCATGATACAAAATCCCTGCTGTACAGTTTGAAGCTATTATCGTAAAGTCTTTATTCACAAGTCTTTTCCTATCTCGCTTATTTTTAGGAACACGCAATAATTTACGTAAATTCTTTTTTACCCCCCCCCAATGAAGTTTTTAATATACTCATAACTTTATCCTTGATTTCTTTGAAATAATTTTTGAATACATAACAGAGAAGTGTTATTATCATTATTGAAATAACAAATCCCCAATCGCCAGCATATATGATTAAAATTCCTTCCGCTAACACAAGAGAAGATGCCAATGCCAACATTTTTTTGTCTATAGAAAATGAAAAGAAATGTTGCACATCAAAATATCTGATTACAAAAATTGCTCCCCAACTCAACATTGTTGCTACAGCTGCACCCATTACGCCAATATGAGGAATAAGCCAATAGTTCAATGCCACATTAAGAAATGCTCCTAATAGTGTTGTAATCATCACATTAATATTCTTTTTGGCTGCCGCATAAATGCCAGCATAAAAAGCTGCAATGCTCGAAAATACAGTACTTAGTATTAGAAAAGGAGTATATCTCCATGCAATTTCAAATTCCTGACTAACATAAAGATGCATAAATGGTTGTACGATAGCAATCAACAAAGACGAAAAAAACAGCAATACAAAAGCATAACGGTTGAATGTGGTAGAATAAAACTGTTTGTTCTGTTCACTGTCAAATTCCACAACGGCTGATATTATCCATGCTTGACAAAATACGCCAGTGAACGTGCTTATGAATAATGGTATCTTTGAAGCAACAGAATAAATGCCGACATCAGAATCTGTCATGAAATATGAAATCATGAAGCGATTTGAAGAGTTGGCAATCCACCATGACAGCCCGTTTATTATCATAGGAAGTGAGTAAATCGCTATCTCCTTCAATAATTTATAATCTGTCTTTATGCTAAATACCCCTTTAAAAGGGGTTCCTGCTACAATCAAAAACAATGCAGACAAAACGTTTGCTACAATATTTGCCCAGAAATATCCCTCAATACCCATTTTTAATGGTACAAGGAATATAAAACTACATATACATAGTTCAAATGTATATAAAATACTGTCTATAGCAAATAGCTTATTTTTATCATATATCTTTAGATTAATGGCAAATATATCACGGTAAATTCTTGCAGTCATAATTGCAAGGAAGAAGAAGAGCCATCTATTGATTGTACGTTCAAGTTGAAACAAAGGTATCAAAATAAATGATAACAGAGTTCCTATAAATGTCAATATTAACGCACATCTTTTTACTTGCTCTTTGCTCAAGTTTTTATCTAAGCCAAAACGTAATAGTCCATCGGCTATTGACATAGAAAAGAGTGGCTGTAATAGTCCTGCTGCTGTTAGAACAAGCTCTGTTACGCCAAACTCTTCTGTCGTTAACGTATACGTATATAATGGAACAAGAAAGAATTGGATGAATTTTGATCCAATACTTCCTATCATAAATACAAACGTATTATTTAATAGTGTCTTATTTCTACTCGAAGACATTTTTGTTTACATTTTCAGATAATTTTATCCAATGATCTAAGTTGGAATGAATGATATCTGCCTAAATTCTTGGCAACACATAAAGGTCGGTTAATCGTTTTTACCAATCGTGTTAATGAATTTATTTACGAGTTGCTTCCAACGTACCTTAGCTGCCTTTTTCTTCTCAATAAAGAACACATCATAGAATAATTTATCCTTGCTGTATTTCTTAATAACATTTTTGTCTATCTCTCCATTCTTTGGTACAAATCCATTCGGCACTATCAAGTATTCTTTGGCATCCAAAGGAACATTTACCGCCATGCGTCTTCTCTTAAAATGCACATACAAATACTCTTTTTTAAGAATCTCTCTATTTACTATTGAATAACCGTATGTTTTACCATTTTCCCAACTAAAGATAAGAGGAACTTTCTTATTGTATTTCAACTTCGTAAGATCGTCATTCCATTTTCCCAATCTGAATGCATAAAACAAGCCTTGAATGTCTGCAAAGTACTCGTCCATTCTGCCTATCGGGTATTTGTTGTGCATATAGATACGAGTGATGCTTCCACTTGCTATTTCCTCAAAATTGAAGAATTCACTTGACGAGAATATGTGTTTATAAGTAAGATTTGAATCTGATTTCTCCATAAAGCGGCGGTTCACCTCGGGTGTATTTTTGTAAATACACATGTGTCCGAACACCATCAGTTTGTCATATTTTTCCAATAATTCGTCCGTGACAAATTTTCTTATATCGCCGTATATCTCGTCTGCCACATCGATATGTCCCCAAGCGTCATATCCCTTCAAAAGTGTATCTTCGTATAGGTAACCATATAACGGTTTGAAATCTCCCAATTTGTATGTTCCTTCTAATGAGATAGGGAAATCAAACTTCTTTTGATATTCCACCTTCAGATCTGCCAACGTTGTATAGATCACTTTGACATTTTCGGGATAATCAAATGCTCGTTTGTCGTCTGTTATCAGGAACCATGTGATATCTTTGTTAAAAGCACATGAGTTAAGCCATAGTTGGCAATGTTTGGGTAATGTGCCGAAATACGGACAAATAAATGCGATTTTCTTCATTTTTCTTATTTTTTGTCTTGTTTAATATTTTCTATAAGTTTTTCTAATTGCAACACCTTAGCATCTACGTTGAAATGTTCTAAGGCGAAAGCATGACCTTTATCTGAATATTCTTTTCTTAGTCCTTCATTGGTTATTAAACGATTCAACAGTTTGAGTCGTTCTTTTTCGTCATCTCCCACTGCTCCTCCAATTAGGTGTTTTACTATTCCTACATTAGATGATACAAAAGGTACACCCGAGGCCATAGCTTCTGTTAAGGAAATTGGGAAAGCTTCCCGGGAACTCGTCATAAGGAATATATCTGCTTGCTTGATATATTCACAAGTCATAGGGCGATCTACGCCATAAAGTAGTTGAACTTGTTTTTCACCTTCCTTTAATCCCAATTCTTTTCGTCTTTTTGCATCATATTCTACTAACGAATCATAGTATGCATTACGATTAGAACCAATCAACACTAACCCCCAGTCATTACCTGCCATGGAATCATAAAATAGTTTTATACACTCTTTTTGGTTCTTATGGTCGTTATAATTTGATACATTTATAATGTAATGTTTTGGGAAATTCTTCGGCTTATCGCCTTTTGATTCAAAAAACACATTGTCAGCGGCATTTTCGAATATATGCGATTCTATTCCATACCATTCTTTAAACAAGCGGTAACTATAGTCTTGCTTATGAAGCTGGGTTACAGCATCGTATGCCTTGAATATATCTGCGTTCTTTCTGTAATAACTTTTCCACCTATAATTTGCCCAAAGTTTTTTCGCAAGTGCCGACACGCTTTGTTTGTCTGTGTCATGTATTTCAAAATCCCAAATGGAATGTATATAGAGTACCTTGGGGATTGTGATTTTATCGAATATTGGAAATAACCAGTCTGTGAGTGCAGTTTGTGTTCCAACATTTATCATCACATCATAGTCTTGCTGACGACTGATGATATATTGCTGATACCCAACCTTGTCACCCTTATGGAATGTGTGAACCGTTTTTGCTTCCCAACGTATAATGTTTACTCCATTATGCGTTTCGCTTTTAACAGTCGTGCGGTCTGGATACATATAGGTCAACACATCCACTTGATGACCACGCTTAACAAGACCCTCGGCCAAATACTCCGTAACGAACTGCACACCATCCTTATTAGGATAATAGGTGTGAACTGTAAATAATATCTTCATTTTCCACTAATATCTTAGTTTGGTTATTATATGAGCTATAAATGGTTTCATTAAAAAAGGCCATGCCCACCACATTACTCCCATTGTTTTATAGCCATGCATTCTAATTTTAAATTCACCTACACGTGCCTTCAATGTTCTGCGTTTGATGTTATTGTTGTCCATGAGGTAGCGGTATACTGGTTGTTGCAAATTTGCTCCTTTATATCCTGCACCATACATTCGCATAAAGAGGTCGTAGTCCTGTCCACGCATAGTGTCTTTACACACTCTATAACCGCCTACAGCCTTGATGTCCTTTGCACGAAACATGGTAGCGGGATGTACAAACTGTGTTTGATAAACAAGATATCTGATAGTTGGATATTCTGGATGCATCAAACGTCCTATCATTTTTTTTCCATCCCAAAGATCAACACAAGATGAAATAAAACTAACGTCAGCATGTTCTTCCAAAAACTTCACTTGCTTTTCAAACCTGTCAGGATAGCAATAGTCGTCATCATCCATACGTGCTATATATTCTCCTGTACAACACTCCAAACAATGGTTCAATGTGTAAGGCAAACCTTTATTACCATTATTTTGTATTACCTTAAACCGATTGTCACTCTCTTCGTATTTCTTCAACAGCTCATATGAGCCATCCGAAGATCCATCATCACATATCACAAACTCCCAGTTTGTGTATGTTTGTTCCACAATGCTCTTTATGGCTTCATTGAAGCGATGAGCACCATTATGAACACCCATTATTATTGAAATCTTTTTCATATTCTATTTCCTGTTACAAAAACAAATGTTTTTTCTGATTTTCTTTTCCAATATTTAGCAATCCATATACAAGTACAAATTGCTAATACCACAGATGAAGTAAATACCACTGATTCGCTTATAGATGTAGGTAATGCTATCTTACATATAAGTAATCTTAAAATTGTCGCTATTATGCGTTGAATTACAATATGTGTGGCATATATGAAAAATGTTAGGTTCATCCACCACTTCGTTTTAATTATAGTTAGTAACGGATACAGCATACACCATGATAGTATACATTTTATCAGCGTCACAACTGGTGGTAAATCTACAACTTTTATATGCCAATTTAGTTGCATCCATAAAAGCAGCAAGAATACAATCAAACTTACAATAGCAAGTCGCTTGCTAATATTATATTCAAGCAAATGTTTGTAATTAACTCCTACAAAAGCCCCCACATAATAATAGAAGAAAGAATTAACTTCAAAATAACATCCCTCTGGCAGTGGGTTATCTATCTTATTCTGACATATTAGCATATATAAAATTACCCCCCCCAGATAGACCAATAAGTTTATTGGTGCATATTTTATAAATGATGGGGCAGAACAGATTGTAGACAATAAGACCAAAAACAAACCAAAAAGGTGTGTATCGATGTAGAAATAAAGCCTTACATATTGTTATTATGTCAAATGGGTTAGAACTATCTACAGACATGCTCGCAATAAAAGGAAGCTTGAATGTCATGGCTACAAGAAGCCCTACTAAATTCCAAAACAGATATGGAAGAACTAATGTCTTTATCCTACTCTGAAGTTTCTTTTTCGTGTCTTGTATCCTGTAGTTTCTAAAAAACAAAAACGCACTTATAATATAAAATGCAGGTACAGCTATTGATGTTATTGTTGGTATAGCATCATTAATTAAATAATGTACTATATATGTTGACGTATTTGCTCCATAATCGAAATATTGACTTGTTGGATTGTGAATAATAACTACTAAAACGCACAATATAAATGAATAGGGTACTATTTGGCTTATTTTATTCATAGGGTAAATATGCATAAACACGGTTCTGGCAAAAAAGAAATTTTAGTTTGCATAATCTACGTTTAGATTTTGATTCTTTTTGAGACATAAAATAGAATATACGTTGGGATAATCATACTATAAAACCATGAAATCCATATTGTAAAATTCAGAATGGTAATAATGCCTGTCCATATTGAAACAAATGCGAAAACATAAGAAATTGGACTTATGGAGTATTTAAATTTAAGATCAGCTTTTTTAACAAAAATAACTGATAATGCAGAAAGAATCCCCATACCCAATTTTCCAAACCAACAACATGATTGCACAACCAATGGTATTATCAAGTCACCTCTGCCATTATATTTTCCAAAAAGAGCTACAGAAGCGTTTTCTCTATCAATATAATTTCCAAGAATCGGAAAGTTATTAAGAATGTCATAAAACATAGAAGATAATCCTATATCAAAACGTTCACTTGCTCCTATACCAGAATTAACACTTACAGGACCTGCAAAATATATATCCATTAAGTTAACGTCGAATATACTTTCCATTGTGGTATCGAAACCAGCACCGTATCCAATTGTTGTGTTTTTTATTATAGTAGCTGCCACAATTAATACAACTCCTGGAACCACAAGAGATATCGCTATTGATTTTCTATAATTAGGATAAAGTTTAAAAAACACTGCAATTGATGCAGATATTGTTACCACTGTATACCATCTTGATATCGAAGACTGACCTGTAAATATTATGATGGTATATATTGCACAAAGCAATATAGAGTAAACTATACGATGTCGAATCTTTTTACTCTTATAAATACTAAATATTGCTATAGCATATATATAGGTTAATGTAGCTTGCCATATTAATATAACAACATTTGATTCCCTTTCGAAATCATTCGCGCCAAGGTTGTCTTCACTTAACAAATTAAAATTACCTGTAACATTTCTATTGGTAGCAAAAATACCTAACGCCACTATTACAAGGAAAAAAGTGAAATGTTTCGATAAATTATAGTTTTTGACCGATACATTTTCTTTTGGTCTGTAAAATACTAATAATACAACAATACAGATCATCTCAAAAAGCATATAAAACACAGCATTGTCCATATAATTATATGCCGTTGCAAATTCACATATTTCTCGTTTGCTTAGAAATACCAATGGAGATACGATATACCTGAAAATACAAACTATAAATATGGTCATTTCTCCTGCTCCATTTAACTTTATCTTTTGAGAGAAAATTAACATTAGGAGTGAGAATACTATTGGAATTAGTGCTATTAATCTATATTGGAAACTCTTATCTGTTATATAATCATAGCATAAAAAAAACAACACAAAACTTATTATTACAAGTGCTTTTTTTGATAATTTTTCCATATCATAATGAGTTAAAAATCCACATTGCTCATTACCAACTCAATAATAGGAGCCATATCAAAATATTTGTAAAGTCCTAATCTGCCACCAAATATCACATTTTTCTCTTGTTTCGCCAGTTCACGATATTTCTCGACAATTGTATTGTTACGTTCGTCATTGACTGGGTAATATGGTTCCATTCCTTCGGTATACTCAGTAGAGTATTCTTCACTAACTACAGTTTTAGGATTGTCGTATACTTCTTGTCCGAACATCTCAAAATGTTTATGTTCTATAACACGAGTGTAAGGCTCATTATGTGAAGTGTAATTCACAACAGCATTACCCTGATAATTAGCAGTGTCTTCTATCCTTGTTTTGAAAATAACGGTACGCCAATCAAGTTTACCAAATGTGTAATCAAAATACTCATCAATAGCACCTGTGTACACTAATTTATCAGCAAACTTTTTCCAATCATGATATTCGGAATTAAAGAAATCAACATCAGTTTTACATTCTATATCTTTAAGTAATCCATTAATCAACTTATTGTATCCACCGATAGGAATACCTTGATATTTGTCATTAAAGTAATTATTGTCGAACACCATACGCACAGGCAGACGTTTGATGATAAATGCTGGTAGATCTTTACACTTGCGTCCCCATTGCTTTTCAGTATATTCTTTTATCAACTTTTCGAATATATCTTTTCCTACTAAGGTCAGTGCCTGTTCTTCCAAATTCTGTGGTTCTCTACCTTCAAGAGCAGCAACTGCCTCTGCCTTTTGTTCGTCTATCTTCAGTTGTGCTTCTTCTGGAGTTGTCACACCCCACATCTGGTAAAAGGTGTTCATATTAAAAGGCAGGTTAAACAACTTGCCCTTATAATTTGCCACAGGGCAATTTGTATAGCGGTTGAATGGAACAATAGAATTTACAAAGTCCCACACTTCCTTGTTATTGGTATGGAAAATATGGGCACCATATTTATGTACATTTATACCTTCTATATCCTCACAATAAACATTACCACCTAAGTGTTTACGCTTGTCTATTACTAAACACTTTTTTCCTGCTTGTTTTGCTTTATAAGCAAACATAGCTCCATAAAGCCCAGAGCCTACTATTAAATAATCGTATTTCATATGTTTGTTTTGTTGTATTATTAGTACGTTAGCAATCAATTGCTTCCAACCCCTTATAAACAGGGACTGGAGAGCCATTGATTATTTTTGTTTTAACTTTTGTTTGTTTGAATTTACCATGCAACAGCACTGGGGTGAAGCTTTTCGTAGTCCTTCTCATCCTCTATAAGACTGCTGAATACATAAGTGAAATACTCCTTCACTTTGAGACCTACATTCTTGCATGTCTCAATGACCGTATGGTATTTCAAGGCAAGCATTACGTTTCTTGACAACCTTGTCGTATGCACACTGATGCCTATCCTTTGACTTCTGCAACGACGCTATCGTAGCGTTCTGCGAACTTATCGTCTGACTAAGAAAGCGTACCAATCGTAAGCTTAAGGCTACTTATCATAGACTTAAGCTCCTTTATCGTGTTTATAAAGTCTTGCCTTTCCATATCAGCCAGTGGCTTATAAACTTCTATTATCCTTTTGAAATCTTCACAGCTTACCATAATCGTATTTTTATGTGTTGCAGTGCAAAGGAAACTTGGTTCATGTAAAATGCCTCGGAAGCAATTGAGTGCTTACGAATTATCCAGGAATTTACCACGAATTGAATTTGTAAGTAATTCATGGGCAATTTATGGAAATTCGTGTTTACTTCATTAATTGTTGTAATAACGAGCGTACCATTCAGCAAATCTGCGAAGACCTTCTCTTAGACTTGTATTCGGCTTAAACCCAAAATCTTGCTCCAAGGGAGTAGTGTCAGCGTAAGTTACAGGCACATCTCCAGGCTGCATTGGTACAAGTTCCTTGTGGGCCTCAAAGTCATAGTCTTTAGGCAGGACTCCTGCACGTACAAGTTCTTCTTGAAGAATTGTTACGAAATCAAGAAGGTTTTCTGGAGAATTATTTCCAATGTTATATACTTTGTATGGAGGAATAGGAAGACCGTCCTCACCATTCTGTTTTTCTGGAGCATGCTGCATAATACGAACTACACCTTCTACTATGTCATCAACGAAAGTAAAGTCGCGTTTGCAATTGCCATAGTTGAAAATCTTTATAGTTTCGCCATTTACTAATTTATTGGTAAAACCAAAATATGCCATGTCGGGACGACCGGCAGGACCATAGACTGTGAAGAAACGTAAGCCTGTAGAAGGAATATTATAGAGTTTGCTATATGCATGAGCCATAAGCTCGTTACTCTTCTTGGTGGCTGCATAAAGCGATACAGGATTATCAACCTTGTCATCAGTTGAATACGGAACCTTCTTGTTACTGCCATAAACAGATGAAGAAGATGCATACACAAGATGCTCTACTTCATGATGGCGGCAAGCTTCAAGTATGTTGTAGAAACCGATAAGGTTGCTCTGGATATAGGCATCAGGATTGGTGATGCTGTAACGTACTCCTGCTTGGGCAGCAAGGTTTACGACAACAGAAACATTGTTTTCTGTAAAGATTTTTTCTACTGCTTCTTTGTCTGCAATAGAGGCGTGGACAAAAGTCCAATCACGATTCAAAGCCTCTATTTCTTTCAAACGTTCATATTTGATATTGACATCATAGTAATCAGTAATTGAGTCAATACCGATTACTTTAATGTCCTTCACATCGTGAAAAAGACGTTTAACGAGGTTGCTACCTATAAAACCAGCAGCACCTGTTACAAGAACCGTTTTGCCTTCTAATGTTACATTATATTCTACCATCTCTTAGTCTCTTCTAAATATATCTCGTGTATATACTTTATCTTCTACATTCTTTAGACAGTCATCAAAGCGATTGGCAATAATTGCTTTGCTCTGTTTCTTGAACTCATCAAGATTATTAACGACCTTGCTGCCAAAGAAAGTGGTTCCGTCTTCAAGTGTTGGCTCATAAATAATCACCTCTGCACCCTTAGCTTTGATACGTTTCATTATACCTTGGATGGCAGACTGGCGGAAGTTGTCCGAGTTTGACTTCATGGTCAAACGATATACGCCAATCACACAGTTATGCTCCTTGCTTGCATCCCACTGGCCGTTTTCTGCATAATAGCCAGCTTTACGCAATACAGCATCAGCAATGTAATCCTTACGAGTCTTATTTGATTCAACAATAGCAGACATCATGTTCTGAGGTACATCCTGATAGTTTGCAAGAAGCTGCTTGGTGTCTTTGGGTAAGCAATAGCCACCATAACCGAATGATGGGTTATTGTAATGTGTGCCAATGCGTGGATCAAGACCTACTCCTTCAATGATGGCTTTTGAGTCGAGACCTTTTACTTCTGCGTAAGTATCAAGCTCGTTAAAGTAACTTACACGAAGAGCGAGGTAGGTGTTAGCAAAGAGCTTAACAGCCTCGGCTTCCTTCATACCCATAAAGAGAGTGTCGATGTTTTCCTTGATGGCACCTTCCTGCAAAAGTGCAGCGAAAGTCTTTGCTGCTTCAATCAACATATCAACATCTGTTACAGATTCGATAGCCTTGTTCTCAGCCTCAAACTCTGGCTTGTTGATAATCTTGGGATAGCCAACGATGATACGGCTTGGGTAGAGGTTATCGTAAAGGGCTTTGCTCTCACGAAGGAATTCAGGAGAGAAGAGGAGATTGAACTTCTTTACTCCTTTCTGTGCGTACTTGAGGTAGAGGTTGCGGGTGTAGCCAACAGGGATTGTTGACTTAATGACCATAATGGCATCGGGGTTAACCTCCAATACAAGGTCGATGACTTCCTCTACGTGGGTGGTGTCGAAATAGTTCTTTACCGGGTCGTAATTGGTTGGTGCAGCAATAACCACAAAATCAGCATCCGCATAAGCAGATTTGCCATCAAGAGTGGCTACAAGGTTCAATGACTTTTCAGCCAAATACTTTTCGATATAATCATCTTGAATTGGTGAAATCTTATTGTTAAGTTTCTCCACCTTTTCAGGAATTACATCTACTGCTGTTACATGATGATGTTGAGATAGCAATGTAGCTATGCTCAGTCCCACGTAGCCAGTACCGGCTACTGCGACTTTGATGTCTTTAAAATCACGCATATTTTTGTTTGATTTAGTTTTCTCAATTTTATATTATCTTGCTCACACTCACCCCATCAATAGCTCTATGATAGATATCTTTTACCATTCCCATTGACGGAATAACAGATAGGTTGCAACGAGTAGCAATTCTTTTAAAGGCTCTCATCACATTCTGTCGCACCCTTTTCACCTCGCAATCCGCCATTTGCATATCTGTTGATTTGATGAAAGGGAATAAGAATTCTGAATCAGAGGGGTAGCGGTCTGCGATTTCCTGCATGGCTGCATCCCATTGTACGGTTATACGTGGCAATCCTGGTATTTGTGAGATGTATGTTAATGTGAATCCTTTGATGTCGGTTTTCTTGATGTTTGCCAAATCTGTAAAACTGATGCCTCTGCCGTAGATGCAAAAGAAGAACATATCACGGGCAAAAGTTTGTGGTATGGAATCAGACAGGTCGGCATAACGCATTCTACGTAATTCATCAACTGACAGCAATTCACGTTCTTTTTTGGCTGGCAAAGCAACTCTTACGCCTTTCAGTAATTTAAGTTTTGGAACAATTCCTTCTTTTACTGCAATATTATATACCGAACTGATTTGGTATAGATAGAGTCGAGTCGTTGATTGTTTACGCCCTTTGGTATTCAACCATTCCTCGAATTTTACCATAAGTTCTGGAGTCAATTCGTTTAATGACAATTCCTCTTTACCCAAGAAGTTGACAAAGCAACGGAGTGCCATCTCACGATTGTGAGCAGCCTCAAAGTGACCTTCTTCTTTGTCTTTTTCTATTTTTCGACGAGAATATGCGAAGAAATCGGTTTCCATTTTTACTTCTCTACGATGACTAATAAAAACTATTCAAACAGATAGCCGTAGTTGTTTTGCAACGCCTCAAATTCTGTTTCGCAGCGATTATGCAGTTCTTTGTCGCTGTCATTGAATATCTTTATAGCTTTCTCTATCTCTTCCTTTACGGTTCTTCCTGCTTCAAAGATGGGTCTAAGCTCGTCTTTGAAATAGTCGATGAAAGGTGCATAGTAGTAGCCTATCTCTTCTATCATAAAATAGAAGGTGTCATAGGCATCTTTCATATCCAGTTTCTTGTCTCTTACATCTGCAAGAGTTTGAAGACGGAGTATTTCTATATTTTCTACTTGGGCCGACACCTCTTGGGCGGTCTTCACTTGATGAAAGTATCGGTCGATAAAGGCGTTGCGCTCATGTAGGTTGCGCTTGTAGAACAGCTCGCGCTCTTTTTTGTCTGCCTCGTTCTTGTTTACTTCCTCAAAACGTTCGGCATGTACGCCTGATAAGGCTACTGCCATTCCACCGACATCCATGACGAGCTTGCGGTCTCGCGCTATGCGGATTACATAACCTTCGAGTCCGGCATATTCACCAGTCACAATGCGAAGTAGGGTACGGTTCTTGGAATAATAAACAAAAGGACGAAGAAGGAAACGGAGACGTTCTGGCTCGGTTTCTGCCACACGCATGAATGGCTCCATTTGGTTGCAGGGGATGGTGGCAACCTTTCCTGTACTACAATTTTTACAGAGTTTGTATGAATTTACGTTTTATTTAAGTAGTCCTGTAATGTTTCTGAGTCACCTTGCAAGAATATCAGTCCACTTACAGAAGGGGTTTCCACTTCGCGCATTCCGCCTCTATTCCTGTGACGGGGGACATATTTTATTGTCTTATGCACAAAATGGGTTACTCCATCTTTCTTTAGCTGCTCTTCTATCGACTTTACTTTTTGATTGTGTACAAAAAGATAACTCCATGACGTGCAGTTATCTTTATCGTCATTACTTGGAACCACTTCGGGAATGGATTCGTTTTCTTTCTCAGTCTCAGTTTCCTTGTTCACCTGCGAACACTTCTTTATCGCTGAACCAGTCATTTCGTCTGGCTCAGAAACGTGTGTGCCCTCTGGAAATCCTTTGCTTTCAGTTGTCTGAAAACTCTTTATTTCGTCGGCTGTAGACTGAGAAACCGTGCAATCCTGCTCCATAACCTCTCCGCTACTTTATGTCACTGCTGGCTGCCATCACCTGGGATGACGATGCCAATTTTACAATAACATTGTTCATAAAATCATACTATCTGTGTGTATGTTTGTCCAGTTATGGGATTCAATGTTCCACAAATCAAATGTGCTGATTGCGCCGCATTTTCACCTCATAGTGGCTTTGTGTCTCTATCGGTTCATCCGTATTTTGTACGTCAAAATACGGAACGTGCTGCAAAGGTACATTTTTTCTTGCATTTATTATCATCTTCTCCCGAAAATCTTCCGCCATTTTGCGATTTTACGTAGAAATGTTTAATAAATCTGCCATATCAGCACCATAAAAAGCCTTGATTTTCAGTCCCAATTCGGTTCATCCGTATTTTGACGTACAAAATACGGATGAGAGACATTCATTTGTTAAACATTTTTCTTGCTTATTTTCCGTATTATTTTCTTGTTTGCCTCGTTGATTTTCGACACATCAATGGAGTTCAGATACACTTGCGTTGTCTTTATGGAGTTATGCCCCATGCCCTCGCTGATTATTGGAATGGGTATGTCTATGTCTCTCGCTATGCTTGCCCATGTATGTCGTGCGGTATATGTGGTGAGTGGCATTTTCAACCCTGTCATTTCACCTATCTTCTTCAAATTATAGTTGATGTTCTCCAACATACGATGATATTGTTTTTGTTCGGTTCCGTCATCTTGCTGAATAATAGGAAGAAGATAGGGACTGGCGGGATTTATTTGTGCGTATCGGTCGATTATTTCTTGCGCCTCTTTTACCCATTCCACCGTCAGATATTGGTTGGTTTTCTTGCGGCTATAAGCCAACATTTTATTTTTCAAGTCCTTCTTCCGCAGATAGGCGATGTCGACGAACGGCATTCCTCGCATATAGAAACTGAACATAAACACGTCACGGGCAAAGGCTATAGACGTACCTTCGGGCAATTGCAGCGTGGCTATGGCTCTCATCTCTTTTTCGCTGATAGCTCGTTTGGTGGTTTTGACGTATGACATACGCACATGACTGAACAGATTGCTGTCTATCTTCACTCCTTCATCGGTTGCCTTATATAATAAGGTGCATAGTGTACGCAGATAGCAGCTTATACTGTTCTGCTTCAACCTTCTGTCTTTGAGCCATGCCTCATAACACTCCATCATGTCTGGAGTGAGTTCGTCAAAGGTCAAGTCCTTGCCTTCACGAAACTCTTTGAACCGCCGATAGGCGTTAGAGTATGTCATGGCTGTCCCTTGCCGTTTCATCTGCTCTTTCTTCGTCACCTGTTCTTGTAGAAACATAAAGACGGTCTTTTGGGTCTTGGTTTTATTGAATGCATCGCACAGTTCATTTATAGTGACATTCTTATGCTGGTTTCCCATTTCCACGATAATGCTGTCCCATTGCTTCAACTCCCAATTTATTTGGTTCTGCATCTTTTCTAATTCTGCTTTTCGTTCGCTGTTTGGCAGAATCAGCACTTCGCCTGTCTTTTCGTCCCATTCACATGGGTATATATGATACCCAGTACTTATCCACTTCACTTTTCGCTTGTGTATCACCTGATAATACAGCGTTCCCTCTGTCTCGGGTACTGACGACGGACGGAATTTCAATTTTATTGTTGCCATTAAATGTTTGTTTTTACGGGTTATTACTACCTATAAATAAGGTCTTGTCCTAACTATATTGTCGGAACAAGACCTTATTTATGTTTCCGAGTGACAGCACAGTTTTGCAAGCCCCTACGGTTTTTATTCTGTTTACGACTATAAGTATTCTCAATGCGCAATTTTTGGGTCTCACTGGTTCTTATTCTGTTTATCGCCGTATCTGTTTTCCGAATGGCACATTGTGCCACAGCTTTGCATTCAGATAAAGCAGTCGAGAGTTCACTCTCGTAAGGCTTTATATGAATGTAAAGCAAGTCGAAGACTCGGAAAACAGATGCGGTGTTTTTATCGGTTTTTGTCTATTTCCACCTACTGACTTAGTCGGTTTTTGTCTAAAGCCCACCCCGTCGTCCCATATATAGCATTCCCAAAGAAAAGACATTCTGTCTTGCTTTTTACCGTGGCAAAATTTGCAAAATTCAATTATTTGATATAACTTTGCCACATCATTAACAATAAATGCCGACATATTATGAATGAAAATCAGATTATAGGACGTAACATGAAAGCCTTGCGTGAAGCAAACAGCTACACGCAGGAGCAAGTTGCTGCCTATCTTGGCATCAATAGGTCTGCATATGCCAACTACGAGACTGGTGAGAGAGAAGCGCCTATTGATGTTTTGGAAAAGGCTTGCAATCTGTTTGGTTGTGAGATGGAGTTGCTGTTTGACCCAGATGAAAAGGCTGTTAAAAACATGCTTGTGTGTGCTTTTCGTGCCGACAATCTCAGTGAAAATGACCTTAGAGAGGTCAGTGCGTTCAAGGAGATAGTATTGAATTACATGAAAATGGAAAGGTTGTTGGCAATATGAAAAAACTCACCATTGAAACTGCCGAAGAGCTTGCGCTCAAAATGAGGATGATGCTTCGAGTTGGCGCAAGCGAACCCCTCAACATGAAAACGGCTCTACGCCAGTTGAACATCATGACAATATACAGACCCTTGTCGGATGGGACTTGGGGACTGTCTCTTAAATCAAACGATGGTAAAATGTTCATGCTTGTTAGTAGCAATGCAACAAGAGGTAGTCAGCATTTTACCATCGCTCACGAGTTTTTTCATCTCTTTTTTGATGACAATCCCAAGCCGCATTTCTGTAAGTTAACTATGTCTGGTGATGTCGCAGAGCGTTCTGCAAACATGTTTGCTTCGGCTTTGCTCATGCCCAAGGAGGGATTGTCTTATAACATTTCTGCAAATGAGTTGATAAGCAAAACGGTTTCCGTCGATACTGCCTTACGGCTTGAACAGCTTTACGGTGTTTCTCACTCTACTCTTATTGTCAGACTGAAGGAACTTAAACTGATTTCCCCTCAGAACGCAGAGTCCTTGATGAATTTGCGCATCCGACAGGAAGCATCGCTCCGAGGATATGACCGTTCCCTCTACCACAAAGGCAACGAAAACCTTGTTCTTGGTGACTATGGCTCAAAGGCTAAACGACTTTTCGATGAAGAGCGCATATCAGAAGGACATTATCTTGAACTAATGAGAAAAATTGGATATGGAGAAAGTGAAGATAATTCTTGATGCGGATGTCCTAATCCACTTCTCAAAAGCTGGGAAACTATCCTTGTTGCCGACGATTCTTCCAGAATATGACCATGCAATACTTAGTGCTGTCTATAAGGAGACTATTTCTATACGCACTCAGATAGATAACCAAATGAAGTTCCTGAAGAACATGGTTCTCCTTCCATTTGAACCCACGGGACAAATGAGGTTGGAGTATGCTAAGCTAAGATCTAAGTATGGCAAAGGAGAAAGTGCTTGTATGGCATTTTGCAGATTTACGCACAATGTCATTGGCAGCAGCAATCTCCGTGACATCAAGGATTATTGTACAGCGCAAAAAATCACTTATCTAACGACTTTGGACTTTCTATATTACGCATTTGTAAGGGGAATAATGACAAAAGCAGAGTGTAATGACTTTATTCGAGATGTCAACGCCAATGGTAGTAAACTCCCAGTTATAGACATCACCCTGTACTCACCCAATGCAAAAATCTGATGTCTCCAAGTGGCACATTTTCCAGTGTATAGATTTGCAAGCGTCACTGATGTTATATATATGAACATATGGCATCTGTTTTCCGAGAGACGGCCACAGTTTGCAAGTCCCAATGGTTTTTATTCCGTTTATCGCCGTATCTGTTTTCCGAGTGGCACATCGTGCCACAGCTTTACATTCAGATAAAGCTGTCGAGAGTTCACTCTCGTAAGGCTTTATCTGAATGTAAAGCAAGTCGAAGACTCGGAAAACAGATGCGGTGTTTTTATCGGTTTTTGTCTAAAGCCCACCCATATTCAAGGTTCATACAACAGCCTAAGCTCCGTATTCCGTCTTCTCCTTATTGAAGCAATAACCTTTCCTTTCCATCGGCAGAAGTCCAAATACTCCCTTTCTATATCCCTTTCCCCACGCTCTATCTTCTGCAACAATCGGCTTTTACGGAACTTTCTTCTATCTCCAAGCACTTTATACGGCCCCACATTGTAAGCAAGTACCGCTAATAACAACGAATCCTTGCCGTACTTGCGGAACATTCCGCAAAAGGTTCTCAGGTCACTGCGTAGCAACGAGTCTGCCTGCTCCAATGTCAGGTTTTTCTTGAAGTTCTCATGTGGCTGCACACAATGTCCCCATCCTATATAGGGGTAATTGCGCTTGATGTCGTGCCAACCTTCATAGAACTTGATGCAGCGTACCGCACGTTCAAAAAGAGGGAGATGAAATATCCTCAGGTCCGACTGGGTTGGGGTTGCGGTCTGTGCTCGCACCATTGGGCACAAGCACAGTAGCAACGCTATTGTCATTATTTTTATCTTCATTTGACTCGGTATCTTTGTATCGTATTTATCATCGACTTCACATCCTCTCCAACTTGCACGAAGTTCTTATATAGGATGCGTTCCCGCTCGTCTCTTGACTTAAATGTGTAGAACTTTGGCAACGCCACATAGCTATCTTCTTCTTTTTTGATGTCTGCCATATTGAAGTCCGTCTTGCAGTAGAATTTGCTGGTCTTAAACTCCTCGCTCTCTTGTATGTTCATACTGCCACCGCGTCCTGTCTTGGTTTTCACAAAGTCACGTGCTGTCTGACCGCATATCCATCCTGTCGGCATATCCGAGATTTTCGAGGCTGGAACCAGGCTATCCATATTCTCATTGAGATTGATGCTTGTCTTGTCACGGTCGATGGTCACGCCTTTCTTCAACTGCACCACCTTGCCGAAGATGTCCGAGGACAACCACTCCAAGGTTTCCTTGCTTCGTGCCGAACCACTCACCACATTACCTACTGTGGTGATGATTTTCTGCATACCTACCTTGCCATAGTCGGCTTCCAGCTGCGGAAGCTCCTGAAAACCTAACGTAACGCTCACTTTGTTGCTTCGTGCCGTGCCTATCAGTCGGTCTATCTTGTGGAAATACAAGGTGGGCAACTCATCTACGATGATGCTTGTCGGGATATTCTTGCCTTGCCCGGTATTCACTCTCGTCACCAGTCGATTGAGGATTAGGGCGTTCAACGCTCCAATAATGCTTTCCATTTCGGGGTCATTGGCTATCAGCAGATAACTGGGGCTCTTGGGGTCGCTGACTTTCAGGTCGAAGTCATCTCCATCTTTATGGAATATCCAGTAGCTTTCCTTGGTGGCGAGTCTGGAGGTGTACACACGTAGCGTACCTATCATACCTTCCAACTGTTCCATTGCTCTGTTCTTCAATGCCGTCTGAAACGGACCGAGCAATGGTGCTACCTCATTGTCTGTTTCCAATACCTCAAAGATGGTCTGGTAACTTTCATTCAAGAAGGAGAGGATATGTGGCATATCGCTGTACTTGCCCAACCAATAGGCAGGTTCCACTTCGTTCCCCATTTTGTCGAATACCCTTCCTGTGGGTATCATACGCAGCGTTTGTTTGTCCTGCACCTTTTCCGCTATAAGCATGTTGCCGTCCTTGTCGTATGGTTCTTTCTCCCAGTTACAGAAGAAATAGATACATGCAGCCAAGAAGTTCACTGCTGATGTTTGAAAGAACTGGTCACTGCCGCCACCGCCTTCTTTCTTGCCTTTCTGCAACGACTCCAACAAGGTTTCCGCCGTTTCACTCGCTGCTGCCAAATTGTTGATATACTTCAACTGGATAGGGTTCACTCTTCTTGAATACTCCACGTCCACGAAGTTTATCATATTGAACTTCATGCCCTTTGGCATCTTGCTGTCCTTGGCATTTTTGTTCTTCAGATAATGGTAATACAGCTTCGTCGCAAGTGTCGGAAACTTATAGTCGTACAAGACGACCGCAAAGCCTTTCTCACTGTGCTGTCTGATGAATGGTTCGATGATGGAGAAAGTCTTACCAGAGCCTGGTGTTCCCACCACCCATGTGCCTCTAAAGGGATTGACAATGTTTACCCATCCCTTTCTAAACTTACCCTTATAATAGTAGCGCATGGGGATATTCACACTGTAGTCATTGGTCTGCAAGTCCTTGCATTGTTCAAAAGACTCATTCTCGAAATTAAAACGGTCTTTCAACAGTCCTTCCTTCAAGAACTTGCTGATGTTATCCAAGGCTATATGCACCAATACTACACCTATGATGGATGCTGCCATATATAATAAGGTGTTCAGCGAGAAAATATACACTCGCATTTCCATCGGTGTATTGAACAGCCAGACGGATAACACAATGAAGCCTACACCACTCACCAATGGATAAAGCACCTGTTTCCTTGCGTCAAACTCCAGATGCTTCTTGTTTCTCGTACCTACACAAGTGATGCACACCAACAGAAAGGTGGCAATCTTGCTATATGCCATATTCCCATCCTGGTATATCATCCACTGCTTGATACGACTATGCAAATCGCATACGATGCTTCCCATCGGACTGGGGTCTATGGCATATTCAAAGAACTCCATCAGCACGGAGACATAAATAACCGCTCTGAATATCTTGTAAAACCCTTGTAACTCCTTACTTTCTTCCATATCTTATCTTATTCTCTAACTCACATTATTACCATAATCTGTCATATAAGCACCAAAAACACTGACATGTCAGTCTCATATTCCTTTTCCGTCCTAATAGTCTCATTTTATATTTGTACCTTTGCAAAAACATTGAATATCATGATGAAAGTCTCCAACGAAATCATTTCTAATCTGAAGGAACATCAGTCATCCACTCCGTCAAAATGGCGTGAGAATGCAGAATGGCGTGTAGCGAACAAGTCGTGGCTACGCTATTCCCAACATATAGCTATGCTAATGCTTGACAGGATGGAAGAACTCGACATAACACAGAAGCAGTTATCGGAACTGATGGGATGCAGCCAACAGTACATTTCCCAAGTCCTCAAAGGACAGGAAAAACTGTCTCTTGAAACTATCTCCAAAATCGAAACCTGTCTTCAGATACGCATTCTGTCATGAATTACCACTTGGGCAATCTCCAAGATTTCAATCCAGACTTATGCCAACAGCTGAAACGATATTGTTATGAGATAAACGGATGTTGCCAAACAGTCCATAAGGAACTCGGTCCTTTCCTCAATGAATATATGTACCAAGATGCATTGGAAATCATATTCAATGAGCGTGCTATACCTCATACAAGAGAGTATTATTTCTCTGTTGACTTCCATGGTCAACAAATAAGACATAAGCACTTTGTGGACTTCTATGTTCGTGGAAAGGTCTTCATCGAATGTAAAGCAGTTGCTTCTCTTGGTCCAGAACAGCGTCAGCAACTCTGGAACTACATGAGATTGACCAAAGTCAGAATTGGCATCCTTTACAACTTCGCTCCCATAAGAGACCAAAACGAGCATTACTATCTTGACACAAACACCAACATAATGTATTTCTTCTGATAGCGTCCCCAACTAACTCCCGATACCCCAATATGGTCTATCTCGGTTTGTCACCCGTACACATAATGCTCAATACGCCAACAGTTTATCTCGGTTTATCGGCAGTTCGCATAACTCTCGATTTGCCAGCAGTCTATCTCGGTTTATCACCAGTACGCATAGCCCTCGATTTGCCAATGTAATCTATCTCGATTTATCACCAGTACGCATAATTCTCAATTTGCCAGCGGTTTATCTCTGTTTATCGCCAGTTTGTTTTTCTGAGTGGCGTTTGCGCCACTACTGATGTGGGGCGGACTTCACGTCGAGAGTTCACTCTCGTAAGGGAAGTGCGAACCACAGCAGTAAGCCGAAGGCTCAGAAAAACAGACTGGTGTTTTTACTCCGTTTTTGTCTTCCAATCCACCCACTCATCCACTCACTCATTCAGCGTAATTATCGGTCTCGCTCTATGCGCCTGTATCTTTGGCGTTTCCTGCATGGCTCCACTTTCTAAAGAGTAGAGCCATGCCTTGGCTGTCTGTTGCCCTTTCACTTCTGTCGATGTCCAATACCAACAATCATTGCTCTCATCCGGCAATGGGTCTCCACCGCATTTCTCGATAATGGGGTTCACAACAGCCTTGGCAGCATACAGCAGTCGCATTTGCGCCACACTCGGGATATAGGCACTCTGTCCGTATTTCCAAATGTCGAAAACTTTCTCTGCCAAAGGGGAGAAGGTATCGGTCGTACCATACAAGGCGAAGGTATTGGTGTTTCCATCATAAGCTGTCAGATCTGCTGACGTGCCTTGTGCCACACCGATACTATCTGCAAAGGATTCTGGAGCTATATCCCATAGATAAACGGCATAACCGTTTCCTTCCACATCTTCTCGTTGATTGATATGGAACACTACGGCTATGGCTTGTTTCCCCGACTTCTCATAGTCTGCATACGACATGACATTGCCATCCGTACACAGGATATGGCAGGGCTTCATTGCTGTATTTGGAAAATCACGATGTGCATCACAGGCTACCAACAGCACTGCCATCAGCATACCTATTATATAATGTGTATATCTTCGTTTCATCATTCGTCTTTCTTTGGTTTCACCTTCTTTTTTACTTTACTGGCAGTTTCACACCTAATACAACACCTGTTCTGAATAGGTCTTCGCCTTTTATCATTATGTCACTCTTCACTTGCCAATAGAGTATCCAACCTCCTCGCAGCGTGTAGTTGTGCTCATAACCGAAATGTGCGCCTCCCAAGAAATCCTTGGTGTCACTTCCTGCTGAAGCTCCAATACGTAGGTTGCCATGATGGTCACGTCCTCTGGTCACGCATGGCTTATAGGCAATACCGAAACCATAGCTTCTATAGTTTCTCCAAAAGGAGTCAGGACATACGTGGCCACAAGACTTGCACTCATCCCATTTGATATAGCCATTGGCGAAATACTCCCACGCATTGTGGTATTTTGTCTCATGCTCATAGGATAGGGTCATATCAAATCCTCGCTCATAGAGCGCACCAACACCTACTGATATTCTGTCGCTATTGGTTTGCGCTTTTATCGTTGAAGCAGTGGCGATCAATGCCACTGCCATCATTATGCTCTTCATTTTCATCATTCTTCCTCCAACATTACCGCATTAAACGAGTCTGCCGACAGCACATCTTCATAGTCTATGCTCACACTGATGTTGCGTCCGCTTATCTGGTTCTCTGTCATTTCGATAGTCAGCACCTTGTCGTTGGGGAAGGTCATCTTTTTCAGAACTATGACATTTCGGTAGCCGTACTTGAAACTTTTGTTACCTTGCAACATCAACTCTGGTGTCAGTTCTACGACTTGTGCATTGGTGGCTTTCGACAGTTTCTTGTCTGCCAATTTCACACGTATCTCATCGATGTCAAAGCGTATGTTTGTTTTATTCTCTACGGAAAAGTCAATGAAGAAGTAGTCGCCTACTGCATAGATGTTATTCATGCGCATCACCATTCGATGCGCCTTGCTTGCCACATTTCTGAATTTTGCTGGTGAGTTCCACACTTTCCATGCATAGCGTGTCATGTCTTCTGTAGACATACTCACTGCTGGGTTGTTATAGGCGGTTTTCTCCTGCTTGCGTATTTCCTTGTCTGTTACTGCTTCCTTTAGCCTTGTCGTATAGAGTAGTGCATATTGTGTACGATAGCGTTCTGTTACTATGGTTACAATCGCCAACACATCTCCGTCTGCATGACCGCCTTCCTTTGGTTTCAGTCTGATGGTGTTGTTGATGGGCTGGTCTCCCACTACCTTATCTGTAGAAATATCCACAAAACGTATCGGCTCACTTGCCGTGATTACTGTGGTCACTTCCTCGTTGACTGTCAGTTGTTCCAACTCTTGATACGTCTCTTGCGCTTGCATGGTCATTGTCGCCATTAGTCCGACTACTGCCAAACCTATTCTCTGAATGATTTTCATATTCATGTGTTGTTACTTTTTGGTTTCCTTTGAATTGATGATATACACGAATGTCCCGTACTTCAGCTTCACCTTATTCTTCTTGATAACTTTGCCTATGGCATTGCTTGTTTTCTGATAGGCATTCTGCATGGCTTGCATCCCCCATTGCGAGAAACTGCTGCCTGTACCGGATGTGTTCATGTTCATATTGCCACTCACAGCTCCACTTGCCACGTCTTTAGTTGTCTCTCTAAACTGGCTGCTCGGCACATATAGTCCTTCCAATCCATCGGTGTCATATAGCGACAAGCTGACTTTCACCAGTTCGTCATCTACCATGATACTGCTGATGCTGCCTTTTACTCGTTGCGAAGCGAAACCGCTCATTGTGGCATATAGGTATGAACCTCGTTTTACTACATGCTCATTGATTTCTACATCATCCAACAGTCGCAAGCGCACTCTCGATCCATCCGTTGCCTTCACGTTCTCATCAATGATGGCTTTTATCAACTTTGGCTCCTGCTCATTTTGGGCAAGGGTATTGAAATAGTCTGATGTAGTCCTCACCTTTTTCACCATCTCACTTGGCTTTTCCTCATCCGTGGGTTTGTTCACGGCATTTGGGTCGGTTGAAATCTTCCCCGAAAGCTCTACTGATGCTTGATTGCCTCCATTTGGATTGTTCGTTCCGTTGATGGCTGCTGACTCACCATGTTCCGTATTGCCGCCACCTGCACTTGTCTGTCCTCTCAATCGCGCTTCCGCGAGGGCCTTCTCCAACTCCGCCATTGCTTCTTTCTCACGCGTTTTGGCATCGGCTGCTTCTGCTTGTGCCTTGTTTTTCTCTTGCTCATCAAGCAGGGCGATGTCGTTTTCTGTATATTTTGATTCATATTGTTCCTGGTTTTCTTCTGGGGTGTCTCGCTCGATGTTGTCCACAGCGGTGTAATCGCCAATCTTCCCCCATGCCTTGGTCATATTCTCATACTTGCCTCCGATACCGTCTCCCTTTGTCTTTGCTCCGGGCAGTTCGGGGTTCAAGTATTCTGTGGTTTGCATACTCTTGTCCGTCACTTCTGCTTTTTCAGCATTGAACAAGTCAAAGATGAAATACGAGGCTCCCAACAATGGAAAGTAGAGTATGGCAGGAAGCATATACTTCGGTTGTCTAAAGTTTATCTTTTCTGTTATCTTCATTGCCTTGTCTGTTTATTGGTTCTACTTCTTGTTCACGCTCCCTGTCCACCTTTTCTTTATGATGTTCCAACGCTTTGTGTCGTTCTCTCAGGAGACTGTCTTGCATTTCTGTCGCTGTCCGTTGATTGGGCTTGTGATTGTACACTACTGCCAGTCGATAGATGTTCCATGCAAAACTGCCTACCACAAATCCGAACACTATTACCAGAAAGGCTGTTCGGTGTCTGTCTGCAAATCGCTGTATGCTTGCTGCAAACTTGTCTATATGCAGCGTCTCCGCAAACTTACGTCCAGCCTTCACTTCTCGCTCATATCGCTCTTTATATTTCGGATCGTCCCTGTCGGGCATTTTCTCCCCAAATATCATTCGCTTGATGTTCATTGTCGTATGTCATTTCTTAGTCTAATACGTACTCTTTGTCTTCTGCTCAATATCCTTATTCAACAGCGTTCTCCAGTTTGTTATCAATAGTCCATGTGGATTATTGTCCGTTCTCGGCACTCGCTTCAATTGTCCTGCTGTCACCAGTTCTCGTGTCAGGATATTGCTGCGTCGCTCAATGCGCTGTCGTCCATAATAGGTGAACTCCATATTCTCCTTGTTAAACTTGATGCTGTCACAGAATATCGAAATCACGGCACTTGTACCTAAGATGTTCGAATAGAAACCTTTTTCTTTCAATGTGTTGTACTGCGCCAATCCTGTCTCGTCCACCAGATACATGGCTTTCTCCATCGTGTATTTGATGTATTTGTCGTCAGGTGCCAGTGTAAAGAAGTAGTGATGAAACATCTCTACATGACTCTTGGCTTCTACATCAAGGGTCTCATCCATCGTTGTACGGTTTACCAATATGGGTACATTGCCATCCAGTACATACACTTTCTGTTGGGCATCTGTCACCATACATCTTGCTGTCCATACACTCGACACGCTAATGATGATACAACCAATCAAGAAGGCGGTACAGACAATGCCCACCAACTTGATTTTGTTTTCTAAATTCTTGATTACCATAGCTTACTTCTTGCTTTTCTTCTGCAACTGCATATACTCTCTGTACAGCATCGGCATAATCTCCAGTCGCAGTTCTTCCACCAAATTCTCATAGTAGCAGTTGAACACCTTGATGTAGATACCCTGCATGGCAATCTCATACCAAACCCACCACAGTTCCTTCTCACGCTTGCGTCTGTTCTTGCAGAGCTTCGCCTTGTGCAATCGGCTGCTCAGGTATTCCACCATCGGCACTACATACTCATCCTCCTCGTCAAACCCTTCATCCATCTCCTCAAACATCGGATCAATGGGATGTCGTTTGTTCAACAGCACGTTGTTCATTCGTTCGTTGGCAAATGCCACGAACTGCTCGTTTTCAAGCCACTTATCAATCTTCAGTTCCAACTCTGTCATCTTGTTATTTTCCATAATTCGTTTTCTTTATTGTTTTATGTCGTTGTTTTTACATTATCTTGCTCATTGCTCCAGATGCCGTCATCTTAGCCTGCTGAGCCACGCCTTCACCAAAGTTTCGCGTTGAGAATGCTGTGTCTCCCTCAGGAATCATCCAAGCTGCCAAATCAGGAACGAGGTTAAGGCATTTTAAAGCCACTATACTTGCAGCCATCAGATAACCTGCCGAGAAGAAAGCATTTTGCAGATAGGCTGTCATTGTCTGTTCACTGGCTGTGATGGCTGTAAGGTTCTCCACTTGTATGGACAGAACGATGTCAAACAGCAGCAATACATAGAATCCGACGAAGTACAGCATAGCTCCGTAGAAATGCACGGTCAGATAGCGTGTCAGCCATTTTGCCCAAGCTCCTTCCCATTTCGACAGCAGGGAAAATGCCCATTGTATCGGTCCGAAAATCGTGAGCATTCCAAGCAAGATTTGTTGGCAGTATATCGTTGCCCACCAACCGATTCTGAACACTATCAATGCTATCAACATCACCAGTTTGTCGATACCTACCACAGCTCCCGCTGTCAGTGAGGTGAACCATAGCTTGGATGCGTCGGTTTCCATGTTCGTCACTTCGTCCACTCCTGCATTTTCCATTGTTGCTTCTATCAGGTTGGGGTCCGAAGTTCCTTTGTGCGCCACGTCTGCCTGGGCTTGGATATGGGTGTACATCGTGTCTCGTACATAGACGAGCTGCTGCACTTCTTCAAACTTGTCACTGATTTGTGTCGCCTCCGAACTGTATAGGTCATGAGTGTAACTGCCGATGCAGTTGGGTATATAGGATAGAAAATCCAATACGCACCAACTGCTGCCGCTATTTGTCATGTTTGTATCTGCCGGTGGATACCACCAACAGAGTATCACTGAAATGACCAATGGTTTGAAGAGTTTCATCACATCCAATGGCTCATGCTTCACCATCATCTTGTACGCCATACCTGCCGCTACGATGATTGAGAACAGCGCAGCCAATGCCATACTCATTTGCAGAATCCACCAAAATGGCCCCTGTGAACCAGTGAATGTGGCATCACACAGGAACTCGTTGGTTTGGAATATCACGTCATCTATATCTTCTTCAAGGAGATTGATGCCGAAGTCGGATAATATATTACTGTTGTCTGCCATATGCGTTTTACTCTAAATCGTTACAATTTCTTGTCTCGTTTGGGGCGTTTTTGTCCCTCGCTGCCTTTTTCGCCCATTCCATTTTGGGCAAGATGCCCTCTTTCTCCAGTATGTCATAGAGAAACAGCCGTCCTTTCTGTGTCCACTTGGTGTTAAGTGTGGTACATGGAACCCCTTCGTTGGTCATAAAATGGATGGTCTCGCTGCTCACATAGCATTTGTCCTTATATTCGGCATACAATATCCATTGTTCACCAACCTTGTATTGGATGCGTAGTCCGTGCAGTAATTTGTTCATTCGTTGTCCTGACATACCATAGTCCTGCGCTATTTGGGTGATGGTCATGGTACTGGTGGATGATAATATCAAGTCCAGATAACTGACTTTTTTCTCCAAATCTCCAATGATTTGTTTCTGTGCCTCGCATTGCTGTTCCGCTTCCAGTCGCTTCGCTTTTTCTTCTTTCAACGTTGTTGCCAACTGTATCAAAAAGTCGGGTTCAGTAATGGCTCGCTCCAATGCGTCTTTGGTCATATACGCCCCATGCTTGCGGATGGTAGGCAACACTTCTGAGGTCACCCATTTGCGGAATCTTTTTGCCTCGGGCTTTCTGCTGTCAAGGATGACATCATACAGTCCATCTTCTGTAACGAAGTTAACCATCTGAATACCACCGCTTGTTAAAAGGGGTTCGGTTGAAACGACCCCCTTTTCAAGTCGCTCTCTCACATTACCTTGACGCAAACCCAACATCTTGCATACATCGCCCAAACAGAACAATGGCGCATCAGGTGTTCCCTTAATGCGTATCGTTCCTAACTCCTCATTGTTGAAAATCTGAATATTATTATCCATGTCGTATTTTGTTTTATCGTTTCTCCAATGTCTTAGTCCTCCCAAGAAGGCCCAGAATGGCTTACCCTATAAAAGGCATTTATCTTTTTACTGCCTCATTCCATCTGCTCTTTGCCTCGCTCGCAATATTTTCTTTATGCAACGTTCTTTCATGTGTTGCCGTAAGCAAGGTGTTGGTGCGTGATACACTATGCAGTCGCACAAGGTAGCGCAACAGTGTTTCGTTCTGCCTTACCACATCATCATAGATGCGTAGGTATTCTTTCTTTCGCTGTGCATTGGGCATATAGGCATCTTTTGTGGCATTGATGGCGCAGTTGTACATATTGTAATACTCTGTCCAGCGTTGCTTTTCATTGACTGTGCCACCAACGAACATTATACGGTCTATGTTCTGTTTGAACCTTGCCATTGCCGCTTCTATCTTATTGCCTTCGGCTGTCCACGCCAAGTCTATCTGTCTGTCTGCCACATTCAACGCTTCTATCGCAGCTCTACTTGTCAGTGCGGAGTCTATATTCTCCGCATATGCCACTTGGTTATAGGCGTTCAAACCTGCTACTGTACGATAGGTCAGCTTATTCTTTCTTGCTGCCGACTTTTTGTAGTTCTTGTGAAATGTCCAGTAGTATAGTTCTGGAGTCAGCGAACCTCCTCCTGTCTCCATCACCATTATCTGGTTTTTCTTCGCTGGGTCGTGATTATACGTCACGCCTTGTGCGTATGCTATATTGGTAGCCAAAACTCCAATTCCAACAATAGCAGTAATTCTTCTTATTTGCCTTGTCTGTCCCATCCGTCCTAACTGTTTATTGTTTTATTATTCCCTTTTCTCGCTCTCAAATCACATTGTTGGCTCCTTATGGCTTAGTCGGCCTAAAGAGGCTTAGCTCGGCTTACCACTATAAAAGGATTTATTCTCCTTTACCCAGTTTCCCTGCCTTTCGCCACCGTCCAAACGCATCATCCAATATCTCAGCCTTTGTCTTTGTCCGATACACTTTCTCTTTCCAATATCCCATGCGCACCTGCACATACCGCCAAGTCTCAATATAGGCTCTGTTCAAATGCCTCTCGATATTGTCCAACGAATTGTTGACTGCTTCCAATACCATTATCAAATCTGAGGTGGAACAAGCTGCAGCTCCTGTAGCATACAGCACCAGATCGTTCACACTCTTGTATAGCTGTTCTCCATCTGCTGCTATTTGCTTGATGGCTTTGGCATTGATGGATAATAGCATGGTGTCGGCAAGGGCTATATGTTTGCGCTTCACCACTTTTCTGTTGAAGTCTTCTAATAACCGCTTGTAGTCGCTAATCCGTTCACTCACATTCTCGTAGGTGCTTTTTACGTTCAGCACGGTGCGCAACGACTGGTACATCACGTCTATCACATCAAACGCCCTGGTGTATTTGTCCAATTCCACATTCAGTGTCTTGTATTCACCTGTCTCTTTCTGGCTATAGTCGTGCAGTAATTGGTTGCTGTATTCCAATGTACTTCGTGCCAAGAGCAGACTACGCTGTTTCTTGTGGTCATTGATATAGGCTTCCACACTCGACACGTCAAAGCCCCATTGGGCTCTTGCTGCATTGGGTAACAGTGTCAATAGCATTACTATCATCAAAGTCGTCCTCATCCACTTGCCTCCTTTCTGCCTCTGGCTCCATTGATCCAACGCTCATAGCATTCTTCCAATATGGTCTGTCTGCGTCCCATGTTATCGTCTATCTCTGGCAATGCACTTTTTAGTACATCTATGATGCTCCGCTTATAGTACATCATCTTTTCCAGCGATACCAAGTCTGCGTAAATCTTTGTGATACGGCTGTCCACTTCTCGTGCTATCTCCAGTCGGTCACTCGACCACAACAGATGTTTCACATCGCTGTTGGTCTGCTCTTCCATCGGGTCACTCTTTGCATATTCGGTGGTTATCTTGCACGATGGATATTCCCTTGCTATCTCGGATATTCGGCGGTTTACTTCGTCGGTTTTTTCTTGCTCTGACTTGCTTCTGTCAAGCGTCATCACGTCTACCACACTGGTATTGGTGTATTCCGATGTCAAGTCCCATGCTATCTGCATGATGGCACGGTGTACCTTTACACCAAATACAATCTTGGGTTTTCTCGCTATCGACAATGTCGCTTTGAAGGTAACGATGCCGTTGATGTTTGGGACGGTTGCCTTACGTGTATATACGTAGCCATTCCACACTCCTTTGTCTTGCCAAGTGAGGTTATAGGCTGTCTTGCAATCGTTCATGATGGCTGGAATGTGATAGTAGTCATCGGTTGCCACGTCATTGTCCTTGCTTGCTTCTTCCTTGGCTTTTGCTATTTCTTGCTGCTTTTGTCGCCATGTCGCCAACTCCACATTCAGTTTGTCAATCTGGTCTTTGTTGGCATTGTATTGTTGGCGATAGACGGCAGCATCTTCTACACTGGAATTGGCTATCTTGCGAAGCAACTCCTTGTTTTCTGCTTCCAATTGACCTATCTGCACTTGCAACACTGTCACCTTACTGTCTGCTTCTTGCTGCATTTTGTCAAACTCCGACAAATCCAAATTGCCTTCCATTACGGTTGTTCTCATTGCGCATTCCTTGCTGTGTGCATTGAGCGACTTGCCACATTCGCTACATTTGTATTGCGTTGTTCCTTGTCCCAAGGTCACACCGTCTGAGCATGTCACGCTGATGGTTACACTCTCGCATCCTTTCAGCTTGGCTGCATCGGTTGCCTGATAGTAGTTGCGTGTGTCGCTACCTATATAATAGGTGTAGTCTTCTTCATTGTCGTTCAGTTCCGACAGACGTGCTTGCAGTTGCGCCTTGAAGGTGTTTAAGTCCATTGAATAGGAGTCGAATACGTCCTCATAGACAGTTTCTTCTCTGTTCCAACTTTTTGTAACCGTGATGTGATAAGCGAATGCCTTTTGCTTCTGCTTTTTCTTTTTACTGATGATATAGCTGCTTAACCTATAGCTTATATTATAGTTATATCCGTCATTCAGATTGTTCAGCTGCTGCACTTTGGCTCGTGACCATCCGGCATGGTTCTCAGAGTTTTGCAGAATGGCTTCCCTCTGATTTCCGTCTGGATAGAAGTCGGGATCTTTGGTACTTATCCTATACCAGTGGTCGCCTTTCAATATACTGTTGTTGTCCGTCGGTGGATTATACTCCATAAGGGTTTCGGATCCTCTGTCCCTACGGTAGATATACCAGCGCTGGGTGTAGTACTGTCCATTTGCTTCACTCATATAGTCGGTTATCCACGACGTGAGATTGTAGTCGGCGATGTTGAACAGTCCTGCTACATTGTCTTTGCCACCTATCATATTCAATAGGGTACTTCCCACATCTTTGTCAAATTGCTCAAACAGGTCGTTATAGCTATTGTATATGTCTATGACCTTGCCCACCTTGCCGTTAAACACTTCTTTGAACGCACTTTTCTGCAACAGTGCGTCACCGATATTGGTCATGCCTGATGTGGCAAGTCCCACTCCCATATTGTATAGATTGTCAATGTCTGCCGTCAGATTGTCCACCGTGAAGTTTCCCGGTACTTTCGCCAAATCATTCAGCATTCCTTTCCAGTCTACATTGCCGATGTCCGACAGTTTCAGTATGGCTGCTATCTCTTTGTTGATTTCCAGAAACTGTATGTCTGCAAATGTCAAAGTAGAGTTGGTAACGACACTTTCAAACTGCATACACAAATTCTTTGTATCATCGCATACCTTTACCAGATAACTTCCCCAATACAAAGCGGTCTGAGGAGAGTGGAGCATCATCTTCGAGACTGTCCATATCTTTGGCATTATCTTATGACTCACCATATTGTAGATGCGCTTGTAATAGTAGTTCTCCGTGTTGCTGTACCACAATCCCAAATCGGTCATCGCCTTGCGTTCCAAAAACTTACTGGCGAATATCCCTGCTGCCGCCAACTCTGCTGCATTGTAGTGCTTCAAGATTGCACCTACCTGCTCGCTGTAATAGCCTTCAGCCACGGCTTCCGCTCCGAAAGCTGTAGCCATTGCTGCCACTGTTTCCTTGTCGTAGTTCATACTGTGAAACTGTGCACAGACTTTGTTTGTCCATACACAGATTGTCAGCATGATGATTAGAAGTCGTTTCATTCGTTGCTATTGTTTTTTAAGTTCATCCGATATTTGGAGTGATGTAAACAGAGGTCTAACGTTTATACAAAAACATTAGCTCGATTTGCGCTCCAAACTGTTTTTCTGTTTATCACCGCATCTGTTTCCCGAGTGGTGTCCACGGTTTTACAAACACATACGGTTTATCTCGGTTTATTGCCAGTTTGTTTTTCTGAGTGGCGCATGCGCCACTCAGAAAAACAGACTGGTGTTTTTACTCCGTTTTTGTCCAAGCCCACTTCAGATCTTTTAATCTCAACCCCCATACTCCCAGAAATGCATAAGGAGGCTTAGAAAGGCTTACCCTTAGAAGAGTTTCCTATATTCAGCACTTGTCCTGCTTCGTTCACTTTTTGAGCGAAAGCCAAAGACTTGCTGATGCCACTTGCATCCCAATCCCTGCAATATGCCTCGATGGCTTGCTGATGATTGCATCCTAACTTTCGTTTGTACAGTTTCAACGCCTCTTTCTCCGCTCTTTCCGTGGTATATGTCATGTAACACTCATGCGGTTCCTCCACGCCATACACGGCACTGGTCTGCCCACGACGGATGAACACCTCTCGGAAGAACGCACGTCCTTCCTTGTTGTCAAGTCGGTTAATCGTAAAAATCTTCTTGCAGTCCACATCCGTCATACCGAGTATTGTCTTGATGGTATCAAAACGCTCCCTAAACTTGCTTTGGTCAAGCAACATCACCACGTCGCTGTTGTTGATGATGGCTTCTTTCACGATTTCACTGCCGATAATGTCTTGTATCTCCTGAGTCACCACACCAACACTGGCCCAGAATTTACGGGCGGTCTTGTACAGATACTTGATGTACTCTGCCATCATGGGCGAGGCGATGGCTTTCCATGCCTCCTCGATGATGAGCATCTTTCGGTTCTTTTTGATGCGCATCTTCTGCAGGAACACGTCCATGATGATGAGCGTCACCAGTGGAAAAAGCAGTGGGTCATCCTTGATACTGTCGATTTCAAACACTATGAAGGTCTCATCGAACAGACTGCTGTCCATGTTCTCGTTGAGTGTCAACTCGTGACTGCCTCCTTTGTAGAACTCTTTCAACAGATAGTTGTAGGATGCCAAGTCGATTCCTCGCAGTCCGTTCTCATCACAGATTTCTGGTATGCGCCTTGTACTGAACTCATAGAAGCTGTTGAAACACAAACGACCAATACTGTCTTTCCCAAAATGTGCCTCGTAATACTCGTTGATGACTTGCTCAATGAGTTTGTCTTCTGTCTTTGTTACCGTACCTTGACTGCCTTTCCAAATCAGCATGACAAGATTTTTCAAGAATCCCAATTTCTCGATGTTCCATTCTTCTCTCTTGATTTGGAAAGGATTCATCGTGATGGGATGCTCTTCGGTATACGAGATATATTTGCCGTTGAAGTATTCACACAGTCCTTCATACGAATTACCTGTGTCCACTAACACGATGTCAGTATTCTGCTCATGGGCTTGGCGTACCATGGAATTGACGTAAAAACTCTTGCCGCTGCCTGAAGGTCCGAGCACAAAGAAATTGCTGTTGTCTGTCAACTTGTTCTTGCCTTCCTTTCCCGATATATCAATGGCTACGGGTACTCCTTGTCGGTCGGTATAGTACACTTTGAAAGGTGTGTCCTCGCTATGTACTATCTTCTCCTTGTACATCATACTGACGGCTGCATCCGATAGGGTGAGGAAACGGTCGTAGTCTTCGCTCATTCCGAAGCAGTTGCCTGGGAATGAATTGACGAACAGTTCCAATTGGTTGTATGCTCGCTTGGATATATGGATGCCCATGCGCCCGAATGCGTTTTCTATATGGTTCGTACACTTTTGAATATCTACATTGGGTGCCACGGTTACAATAATATTATAATGTGTATAGACGAGTTGTTTGTTTTCTCTCGCTATCACGTCCTGCACTCGCTTGATGTCTTCCACTGCAATCAGATTGCTTGGGTTGGGCATCGAGGCATGGCGGTTTTTCTTCTTGTCCAATACTGCCAACTCTTTCTTTTGGTTGGGCATAAAGATGATTTGGTTGTACACCACCGACTGCACTCCAGGTATGTTGTCTACTACCGATAGTAGGTCTACTGGCATACTGGTGTTGTTTACTTCCATATTGGTATATGGACGGATGACACTGGGTAGATTGGCGCAGTCCACATCTACCAGACTGTACACTTTACAACGTCTGTCGCCCATGCCGATGGTCTCTTCATCCACCTTGAAGCCTGTCATACTTACGGTCTTGTCCCGAAAGTTCATGGCAAAGAAGCGGTCTACATATTCCTGTGTATCTTGCTTGCCTAGGAAGGATGCCTTTAATCCAGCATCTTTCAACTGGTCATGTATCTTGCGAACCTTTACCATGAAGTCGCGCCACTTCTTATGGTCAAAAGAGAACAGACTGCTCTTTTTGTTTTCTTGAGTGATGGTCAGATAGGTGTTGCTGTCTGTGTATTCACGTCCTTCGTAATAGCGGAAGTAGGCTTCCGACAAGAACTCATGCTTGTCAGTACTCTCGTCCTTAAACTGTTTGCGTGTAAACACGTCTTGCTTGTGGATGGCATAGCCTTCGCCTAAGGTCTGACAGATAGCGGTGAAGAGTTGGGTGAACTCATAGTAGCTGTCAATGTTGGCGGAGTATTTCTGCACTGGATTTTCCATACGCAGTATGGCTGAGTAGTCACCGTTCTTGGTATACACCACACCGATGCCGTCCACTTCCTCCACCGAGAAGTAGATGTCCTCGAATATCTTTTTCCGTTTGCCTCCAGTACCGAAGGCATATACGGATGTTGCCATGCCGATACATAGTGCAATGAAAAACAAGATGACGTATAGTATCATTTCTTTCCTTTCTGGTTATTCGTTATTCTCTCTGTGGCTGTTCTTTTGCATTTCTTTCCCATGTTTTGTTCTCAGGAAGCAACAAATAAAGGTAGGCTCACTCTTTCTTTCGTCGGAGCGAACCTACCTCTGTCAAAATGCAATCAACCCAACAACTCTCATGATGGTTCTTCTTTTGATTTCCTTATCAGAAGCTCTTGCTATGGGCGTAGATATACACTCCTTGGTCGCTCTTCTTGGTATGCAGTCCCTTCCGCTGTTTAAGGAAAATGAGGGCAGCACCTGTGGAAATGGCAAATACAAGCACCACGAGCCCTACAACGAATCCCAACAAACAGTAAGCGATGATGAAACCTACAATGGCTCCACCTGCCGTACCTGCCGCCCAATAGATATAGCGTCCTTGGAATCCCATGAATTCAAGCGGTTTTTGCAATCCCTTGAACACGGGGAAGTCCGCATAGCGTTCTTCTTTATCTGCGTCCATAACAATAGTTTCTTTGCGTTATCACTCTCTTTTTGACAATCTCACTTCTTGCTGTTGTTCGGATTATGTGTCATTATCCGATACCGAAGAACAGAGGCAATGCCTGGGCTGCTGCAATCAGGAAAATACATGCGCCAACGACCATCATAATCTTCTTCTTGACGTCCTGCTCCTCGTTGTTCATGCTGATGTACACCGAGATAGCACCCACTACAGCTACTACACCTGCAATGGCATAGCACAATTTCACCACGATGGGCACATACTTGGCGATTTCCTCCGTTACCTGCGTCAACGCTGTCGTGCCGGCTGTGTAGTCACCTGCCGAGTTCTGCGCCATTGCTGCACCACAACCCACCAAGAGCATAAGTGCCATTGCCTTTAAACGTCCAGAAGACATCACATTCTTTGCCTTCTTCTTCAAATAATTCTTTGTCTTGTTAAACATTCTGTTTCCTTTTGTTTGTTAATCGTTACTTTTTATATACTCGTCTGCAGTTGAGTCTGTTGTTATCCTAAAATCTATTTACCTGTCTGATACCGTTATCCTAAATCTAACACCTACCATATCTGATACCCGAAGAATGCCGGAAACACGATAGAAGCTCCAATGATGAACAGACATGCGCCTACTAACATCATAATGGATTTCGTCACTCCGTCTTCTCCTGCGTTTATCTTGATATATATCTGCAATGCTGATATGACCGCTACTATGGCTGCTATGGCATAGAGCAGATAGAGCACATACAGCATCATTGTCACCACGTAGTCGTGCATGCTTGCCAGTGCGTCCGCTCCCCAACTATAGTTCACACCGCCACACTTGGCACTTGCTCGAATGGGGATGCCCAACACCAATGCGGACAAAGCCCAGTGAAACCGTTTCGTTTTCATAGTTCATTCTTCACCATTTGCCATTTTAGCTTCGGATCTCGCATAATCATTGCCGTGTATAGTTCTTTGTCGGTCAGCGGGTTGGACATATACGTTTCCGTTTCTTCCAACTGTTCCTCCATCTTTGCTTTCAATTTCTCAAAAGCACTCTCTTTGTCCATATTGCCAGAATCTCCAGATGAAGCATTGGCTTCATTGCCGACATAGCCTCCATTCACTCCGTAGAATTCTTCCTGTACTGCTTCGGCAATGTTATCATTGTAGCCATTCTGCTTATTCGCAGCTTCTCCCACACCATAGTCTGCCACCGCATCCACCTGTGTGTCATAGCTGTTTCCACCAATACTGAATCCTCCGTTGTTTTCTTCTACGGTGATGCTTTCCTCTGCATCAGCCATATTGCTAACGTCAAATACTTCCTCCGTTGTCTTGGCATCATCCTTCTTGCCGTAGAGGTCTTTGGTGACTATAACAGCGTAGTAGATGATATATACCGCTGTCAATACAAGTACGAATATCAAGTATGAACTCATTTCTTTTAAGTTTGATTATACATTGTTGTTCCTATTGTCTCTTGCAGTTTTCTTTGACTACCCAACAAGCAATTCTCACATATGATATAATCGGCTTGAAGGGTTAGGAAAGGCAGCACATGCCCACAGATAAAATATCTCTTTTGTCCATGCCGTTTGGTTGTGCGCCTTTCCGAAAACGGTTGCAAAGAAACTCCGAAAGATTGGGATAAAAGAAAAATAGCCCCATCGAGGACTGTTTCTTAACATCAATTGTAGATAAAAACGAAATCAAACTTGATTTTCATACTTGAAAGCCATTTGTAGAATTAGAAACAATCACTGTAAGCTCACTCATTCACCATAACTCAACATATAAACATTAAACCACGAGTTTTCTGTTAAATTTTATTTCACCTGAATACTTTTTCTTTATTAAATTACCAAATATGGGAATTATACAGTACCTTTGCAGAAAATAAAGCATTTCACCTGAATGAAAATAACTTTCAAAGATGAAGCGTTATTCGAACTGTATGAAACAGGCAAGACCAAAGACCGCAAATACAAGCAATTGTGCAAGAACAAGAAACTTGTGGATGGCTACATCCGAGCTGTAAGCATCATGTACCGAACAGAAACGACAAGGGAATTGCGTGAGTATAGCTTTTTGCATTACGAGAGGTTGGCACATGACCCACGTAGCTCAATAAGAATTGTGAATGGTAAGGTCGAACGCCTGTTATTTACAGAAAGGGAAAACGGAGTAGAAGTAGAATTAATAGAAATTGATAGTACCCATTATGGCAACAAAAAGTAAAAGGTTAGTTCCAGCAAGGGCTATCCATCCTGGAGAAGTCCTGCGCGAGGAGTTGCTGGAACGAGGTATCAAACAAAAAGATTTTGCACAAATGATAGGTGTTCAGCCGACACACCTAAATGAATTCATTAAAGGCAAACGCAATCTAAATGAGGATTTAGCCATAAAATTAGAGAAAGCCCTTGGCATATCGTACAAGAATTGGATGAGTCTTCATAATGGTTACGTCTATGACTGCAAAGCCATAGAAGAAAAGAAAAGTAACGAGCAAAAAGCGACTGACTTCGAAGCGGCATGTGGTGACATGTTCAATCTTAAGGTATTATACAAGAGGTTGAATATGTCACTTATGCCATGTGCAGAACGTGTCGCACAACTTAAAAGCATTGTTTCTTTTGATTTGCTTTCTGCAGAAGAACTAAAAATGCAAGTTGCTGGCTTGTATAAGCATAGTGAGAAAGTGCAGATAGATGAAAAGAACATGCTTACTTGGCTTATTTTGAATAATATCAGTATAGCCGAAGCGCCAACATTGCCCATCCAATACAATAAAGGCAATGCCTTAAAAGCTGCATCAGAAATTGCGGCTATGGCCAATGCGAGAACTCTTACGATTGAAACTATCAAAGAAAGCCTTAATAAATATGGCATTCTATATATAGAGGTACCCAAATTGGACAAGGCTCCTATTGATGCCTTCTCAACAATGGCGGATGCACATCCTGTTATTACAGTGACGTATCGCTACAATGATATGGACAAGCTGGTTTTTGATGTTTTGCACGAACTTTGTCACATAGATAGGCATCTAACAAAAGAGCAAACTGCATTTATTTCCGTAGATGATGGTTCTTACGCCACAGATCCAAGAGAGAAGGAGGCGAATGAATTTGCACGACAAACACTAATTCCAGATACTGTTTGGGGTGATATAATGAAAGTTGGATGCAAAAGCCTCTCACCATTTAAGATTGTGAAAACAATCGCTATCACCGCAGAGTCAAAGGGTATAAGTCCATCTATCGCCGTTGCTCGATATAAGCACGACACAAATTGGTACAACACCTCGGCTTATCGATCACCCAAGATTTCATAATATGCCATACCGTTAGGTTGGGGCTTATATGTCGCAAAATGTTAAAGATAACTCGTTAATCTGTGAGGATTTTACAAATTAACGAGTTATCTTTTGTTTTTATAACTTACCGCTTTTTTCCTCGCAGTAAGTCATTCAGATCCTTATACTCACGATACCTTGCCGACTCATCCTTTACCTTTTCCCCGAATAGTCCGACAAATGTCTCCACTGTCTTTTGCCCGGCAATGTCGTTGTCGAGATAACAGTGGATTTCTTTGTATGGGTCCAGATAATCCATGGATTTTCTCAGGTTGGCAACAGAGTTCATCACTAACACATCAACCATGCTATCTACACAGATTTCCATATTGCCTTTATTGCGCAATGTCATATACGACAGAAAATCCATAAAGCCTTCAAAAACACATATATGTTCCTGAGTCATTCCGTTGGTATGATAAAAGACAGAAACATCCTTGTTCTTGATACATCCCTTGTAATAGGGATTACGTACCTCAAAACCACCAGACTTGTTTGGAAAGGCGATAGCAAAATATTTCTTCTTTCTTAATGTATAGTGAATCTCCTTGCAGAAAGTTGTGGCGATTCCAATATCAACACCTCTTGATTGGAGATAGGATGTTAGGGCATAGTTCCTTAGTGGCATCACTCGCAAATCAATCATATCATCTTCTACGCTTGTATACGACGGACGCACCTCTGTCTTTTTCTCTTTTACCAGACCATTGCTGTCACGTTCTATCATAGTCAGAACGGTATGTATGTCATTGGTGTTATACATACGTTTGCCCAGCTCTATCAAATCACCGCCTTCTGCAATTCCAAAGTCATACCATTCATGGAGATTGTTATTCACTACAAACGATGGTGTTTTCTCTTCACGCAATGGTGAGCGGTACCAATATTGCCCTCTTCGCATTTTGACATGGGTATATCCTTTTTTTTCAAGATAATCCACTATGCTTATTTTCTTAGCTTCTGAAATATCCATTACTATTACTTGCTTTTTATTCCATATTTACTACTTGTCAATCACTTTGTTTGCTTCACTTACTATAGGCATGCCCATAAAGTAAACGAAATTCCGAAGTGTTTTCAGATAGATTACTCTGTAACACCATCCTATGGACTTCATATTCCAAATTCACTTTATTTGCTTTATCCTCTATAGGCACACCTATAAAGTAAACCAAAATCTGAAGTCTTTTTAAACTCGCTGCGTCTTGTCACATATAGTCTTTTTGGGGACTTCAAAAACGCTTCATTTACTTCATCCTCTATAGGCACACCCGTAAAGTAAAGTGTTTGCTAAAGTGTTTTATTCGTCCTCCTCAAACAGTTGCACATTTGTCGGAACTTCTCCATAATAGAACATCTTGTCGTATCGCTTCACCAACTTCAAGTCGTTCATTAAGTACTGTAACACTTTCACCATCACGCTTCGACCTCGCTTGAACCCTATAGCCTCGTATGCAGGTATCATTGCCTGAATGGTTTTCTCAAAGCCCTTGATAGGCTTACCTGCAAAGGCAGACGTCAAAGCCTCTTCATGTTGTTCTATGGTCAGGTCGGTATATTTAAGCGGTGCGCTTTTGCCATGTTCGTCCTCAGAACTATCATAATCGGTTGCCAGTTCTGGCAATCCCTGTTCGTTTACAGTGAATGCAAACGGCTTGAACTCTTTCTCTCTGATGTGCAGCGCCTTTACCTCACTGATGTTTGGGTTATTGGTATTCTTGCTGATAACAAGCACTGTTTCTGCTTTGTTGTTCATTTCGGTTCCGATATGTCCACGCACATTATTGTCCCCCTTGTTCAAATGAAGAACGCAATGAATATGGATGTTGTATTTTGACGACCATTCCATCATCTTGTTGATTACTTCTACCGATTCTGCTGCATTGTTGATGTCAAGCAACAGGTCTCTGATACCATCAATGATTACCAGTCCATATCCTTCGTTATGGCTCAGTGCATAGTCTATAACCTCAATCCTTACGGCAGGTGTGTACTCTCTCAGACAGATGAAGTCAAGGTTCTCGTTGTCCGTAGCTGTTGAGAGTCCTGCCAATTTCAGAATACGTTCCAATACATTGTGGCAATGGTAGCGGCTCTGCTCCGTATCAACATAGAGGATACGCCGTTTGCCCTCTGGCAGACTGGCATGATAGTTCAATACCTGACCATTTGCCAATGATGCTGCAACCAATGCTGAGACGTTAAAAGTCTTCTTCGCTTTCGCCTTACCTGTCGAAGCACTGAAATTACCCAAAGTTGCTATTGTTGAGTTGTCTATCCATATTATCTGCGGCGGCGTACTATAGGTATCGGTCGCCTTTATCAGTGCGTCCTTCAAAATTTGTGACAGACGCACATTCTGTAGCTCTTCGTTGATTATCATGTAGCTGTTCTCTTTACTGCTTGTTTCGTTTGGAGTAGCGTACCCTCGCAAAATAAGGCACACGCTTGTTCTTCTTCTGTTCTTCTTCTGATGCTGCATTGGCTTCTTCACGTCCCATGCCACAGCCTTCATCACCAATGATATTTCCCAATGTAGGCACGTTGTTCTGTTTGAGCCAGGCATCCAGTTCCGTCTTGTCAAAGTACAGCATCTTGCCTCGTGGCTTGTAGTGCGGTATTTCCTTACTTGATGTCAGTTTATACAGCAGACTTTCTGAAATGCCGAGATAAACACACGCCTCCATAAAGGTCAATACGTTCTTGGTTGTGTAGATATTCTCCTCTAATAGAGTCAGACGTTCCAATAGTCCCTCTATAGGCTCCAACTTTTGGAGCAATGTTTCTATGGCAGTCACTCTGTCATTGAGTCGTTCCATAAATGTTGTTCGGTTGTTCAACATCGTTGTGCTCTTATTTTGTTTGTTCGTAAATATGGAAGCGTCCTTCCGTTAGCTGCATGCTTTCGGAGTGCAAAGGTATAGTGGCTATGAGGACGATGAAAGAAAAAGACCATGACAAGTGCCAATTGTAATGGTACCTGTCATGGTCTTCCTTTCACTTACTATACGTTACTGCCGTTTTTCATCTGTTTGGCTATGATTGTTCTCATAAATATGACACGTATACCCAACTACGGACATCCTTTCCTTTGTCACAGAAAGTCCCATACATACTTACACCTTATTATATTGAGGGGCGTAGCGTTGTTATTACCCTTATCTCATCCTCTATGCGCTTGCTTGTTGGCGTAGGTTTTCTTTTTATGTCAGATAGCGCACTCGACAGGGTTGTTGCACTTATTGGCTTGCCGGTCTTCCTTGACAGCAGATGTCCACCGTTTTCCATTGCTTTCTTCCAGTTCCAACCAATGAGGTTACCTTCCAGTAGGGCATTGAATAGCACAGCTACATTACGGGTGTTCTCTACTTTAAGGCTGAAATTGCTTTTACATTCCAACAAGGACTGCATGTCGTCAATCGATACCTCTGATACACAAAACAGATGATTCGTATTTGCGCAGTGGGCAATGCGAACCATCTGTTCTTTGGTCAGGTGACAATCGAAAGATAGCGGACGCTTTGTTTCTGAAACGTCCTCATGAGACATGATGTTTGGTGGAGGGGCATCCGTCGTATCAAAGACGTTTTTCATTTTTATGCAGTCCTCCAATGTGAATGCGTCACTGTTGAATAGATGTTGTGCAAGGTCATGGCGTTCCATTAGTATGCGCTTGGCAATGTTGTGATTTCTTCTGTGCACATTCTTGCAACCCACCTTGTTGCAGTTCACATGCTTGTGGCTGCAAGCAAAGTCCTCAACAAAGCGTTGGTGTGTCTTTACGCCATTTGTCACTTCATTCCGATAGCCAAATCTTGCTGCCAGAAGAATAGTCCATAATCCGTGCAATTCGTCCTTGTCGTTCACGAAATGTCTGTGTACTGTTTGCCATTTCTCAAAAAGAGAGATGACCGCCAATTTTTGTGGTCATTGTTCAATTAATTATGATGTGATGTAATAACGCAAAAGACTCTGACCACTGATGTAGCCAGAGTCTTGCGTTTGATTGTAAAATTCCGTATTATGTCATATCTCATAGTTACCTAATCGAATAGACCGTTAACTAAATTAACAGCCTCGTCCTTCTTCTTGTTAACGATTTTGGCGTACACCTGTGTCATTCTCACGTCTGTGTGCCCTAACAGCTTGGAAGTTGTGTACAAATCCGCCCCAAGCGTCAGCATCATTGTAGCAAACGTGTGTCGGGCGGTGTGAAAGGTGAAATGTTTGGTTATACCTGCTGCCTTTGCCCACGGTTTTATCAGTGCATTGATGCATGGAACTGAAGGCAAGTCAAAAACTTTTTCCTCAGGTCCTTTCCCGTTCTGCATTGGCATCCATTTTATAGCTTCCGATGAAAGAGGCAAGTATATCGGTGCTTTTGTTTTCTGCATGACAACTTGCAAACGGTATTGATTACCATCACAGAACACATCCTTCCATTTCAAGCCTATTACGTCACTAATGCGCAATCCACAGAAACAAGAGAATAGATACGCACTCTTTACTGCCTCGTTTTCCATTGGCGTGGTTATCAACTTTCGCACCTCGTCAATTGTCATATATTCACGCTTGCTTTCGGGCTTCTTTATTTTGTCCGCACTGCTGATCTTTGTGAATGGGTTTATCTTTATCAATTCATCCCTAACCGCAGCGTTTAGCGCCCCATTTAACACACGATAATAGTTACAAGCCGTACTAGCGGCTATATGTTCGCCTTGTATAGTTTTGTACTCGTTCAAGAGATAGTCAATGAAACTTTGGCAGAAAGCCTTGTCAATTTCATCCAAAGTGAACTTATCGCCAACGGTCTCTTTGATGATACGTATAACAATTCTTATCTGTGGAGCATCTTTCTTTCCACGCTTGGTTTGATGTTCCATGAAAGTGTTCAACCAATCCACAAGGTACACCTTTGGCTTCTCTTCTTGTTTCTTGATGCCCGCCTCGCCATTCGTCATCGCAATGATGCGTTGCGACTTTATGGCATTAGCGGCAATCAGCGTAGCTTGATTCCGCTTGCGTGCTTCATCGTCCGTTTCAGGAATGATGTACATCTTCAAGTACTCATACGAACGTTTGCCGTCTCTGTATATGTCCAGATACAGGCTCTTATTTCCGTTGCTCAGGTCTTTCATCCTAAGACGGATTGGCTCTTTGAGCTTTGATGTTTTCTTGTTTCTTGCCATAGCCGTTTCTTCTTATTGATTTCGTATTGCAAAGGTACTAAAAATCCCCGAAAACGAGAAACAAACAAGAAACAAAATACGCACAAAAAAGGAACAATTAAGTGCAGAAACGAGAAACAATTACATAACACATTATCACATCATAAATGCTGAATATCAGCTATTTACATTTTATTTCATTAGCTTTTGTCTTCATTTATATGTCTTGCTTTACAAATTCCGCAATTTTAAGCACTATTATCTGTATTGTGTACGAACAGTGTGGAAGGATTTATTTCCTAAAACCTTTTCATACAATCGTTTTATAGAGGTTATGCCTCGTTGTTTCGTTGCAATGACGATGTTCTTAAAATTAGCAGTGTTCGGTAAATGCACAGGTATTAGTTTTGTTGATAGTACGTGCATTCCTGTTATACACAACAAGCGCTTTTACAGCATGAAAGTTTTCAAGGATATTGCCACAAAGGGTAAAAGCACCATGGGGTGGTACATAGGCTTCAAGCTACACCTGCTATGCAACGAAAAAGGTGAAATAATAAACTTTAATCTTACGAAAGCCAACGTCGACGATCGCAATGAGAATGTTATGAATGCATTGATTGACAAGGTTTTTGGTAAGTTGTATGCAGACAAAGGTTATATTTCTCAGACTCTTTTTGGAAGACTTTGGGATAAAGGCGTTCATATTGTTACAGGACTTCGCTCAAACATGAAACAGAAACTCATGCCACTTTATGATAAGATTATGTTACGCAAAAGAAGTGTCATTGAATCTGTAAACGATATGCTCAAAAATGTAGCTCAAATTGTACATACTCGTCATCGGAGTTTGCATAATTTCATTATGAATATTTTGGCTGCAATGGGGGCGTATTGCTTCTTTTCTACCAAGCCTCATGTCAACTTTGACTATGAGATTCCCCCATCTGACGGGCAACTTGTAATTTGGCAATAAAATAAACTTACATAATTTTGACAGGTGACCATTTTATGGCCACCCTTTGTAGGTTGGATGTTTTTCTGCTCTTTACTTTTTAGAATATTATCTCGAACTCGCGTTATTAGGTAGGGTGTTCAAAATATAGAAAAATCTTTGCGCGTTTTTAAGCCAAATAGCGTAGCGACATAGCAACAAGAGGCGCTACGCGAACATTCGGCGAAGGCCTGAGGCGAAGCACTGTAGCTCACTTTGCTCGCAAAGTGAGGGGGTCGAATATTGTGGCGGCCAAACACGGCTAAAAATCCAACAAAGTCATGCCCCAGAGCGCTGGCCATATTCGCTACGTGTTCGTGGCCCTCACTTTGCGAGCAAAGTGAGCTACAATGCTGGCGCCTCAACAGACGATGATGCGGGCCAGCGCAAATCTCCGCTGCGAGGGCGCTGCTGCCTCTTTACAAACCT
>OCPW01000017.1_pt1 | contig 102833 bp, 75 predicted proteins | sample 1538761 | NCBI WGS metagenome assembly OCPW01 (sample SAMN04571724, study PRJEB22368) | human gut metagenome | biome: human gut; material: stool | host: Homo sapiens | place: Luxembourg | collected 2012-09-20
ACATATGTTTCCAATAACTTCACGCATCTCCCATTTACAAAGGATTTTTTGCAGCCGCGCAGGCTGCTGTTGAGGAATAATCCTTGAATACTGAAATGTAATATAGTAAAAGGCGGGTGTCTGGGATTCAGATACCTGCCTTTTATTTTTCGGCAAGGGACTGTTGAAAATCAAGATGCTTTTTTACCATTGTATAAAATCATAAAATGGCAGATATGAAGATAATCGAATATACTAGTTCAAGGCTATGTTTTAAGGCTACTGAAATAGAACCTTTGCAAGATACTGATGTCTCTATCATACGGACTCCACAAGGGGTTTTTCAATTTACAAAAGCTGAGTTTTATCGTGATTTTTCTAATGTGGTAAAAACAAAAAGTTATAAAGAAGACGGAATATATCATTATCCTGTAACGCCTAAACGTGCTCTCTCATATTTGATTGACGAAGCTTGTGTTCCCGGACATAACCAGGTAACTTTCAAAGATTTAGTTGGTGACGATATAAGGTCAAAGATACGCGAGATTGGGGCATTATGGCACTCATCTAAATATAACCCGTCTATAGATTCCGATGTGATTGATAAATGGGAAAAACTGATAGATGATTGGATTGAAGATTTTGATATGCCTTTGATTGTCCGTAAGGAGACGGATAAACGAGGACAAGCTTTTATACATCGCACTGGACGTGAAATTATTATTGCAGACAATACGGTTGCTCTGTGGATTTATGGCCATGTATTGAAGGGAGAAGTATTTACTTTAAATCATATCAGAGACCTTTTGAGGCGTAATGAGCTTCCGGTTGTTTTTATGGCGACAAAAGGGATAAAGGAAAAAGCTAAATACTCAAAGTCCCTTGGGAAAAACCCATTGTCTCACTGGAAACTTTGTCATATAGAATCAGTCGGTTTTAATACTAACACCCCAATTGTTGATATAGAAATAGCCGATATAAAGGAACATTTTAGGAAATATGTAAGCCCCAAGAATATGTTTGTCTTACCAAAGGAAATTGGAGATTTGGGGGAAATTGCGGCTTTTATAGAAGAGCAGAAGTAATACTGTTCCTTTAACCGCATATATAAGGGATAAGTAGACGGCCAAAATTATTTTTATATACCACAGGCTGCACCTCGTCAAAGCATTCAAACAAGTTTGATGCCCTGCTCTCGGTTTGCACTGTATTTATATACCACAGGCTGCACCTCGTCAAAGCATTCAAACAAGTTTGATGCTCTGCTCTCGGTTTGCACTGTATTTATATAACACAGGCTGCACCTCGTCAAAGCATTCAAACAAGTTTGATGCTCTGCTCTCGGTTTGCACTGTATTTGAAATGTTCTATCGTGACGCTTGTGCTTATAGGTCAACAATTCTTTACATGAATATTTCGTTATTCTTTCTCTCGCAGCAGAGAGGCTGGAGATGTGTTGCCAGTTGCGCGAGACGTTCGCCAATACTTCTTGCTCCATTGGGGCATACTGAGACGCAGCGCATGCAGCCAATGCATAGCGCTGTGTTGTTTTTCTGGGGGCTGTCGATGGAAATGGCGTCCGTTGGGCATAGTCTTGCGCAGGTTCCGCAGTTGGTGCAGCGTTCGTTGGCTGTTGGGAAAGGGCCGGTGCAGCCTTGCTTGTAAGGACGGTTGCCTGGCAAATTGAGCGACTTGAAGTGCGTGTTTCTCTTTATCTTCTCAAAGATGACGACACCAAGTGAGGCCAGTTCTCTGGCATCGGCATCGTCGGGGCGCCCTGTGGCATACTCACGGCAAATGCTATGTTCGGCAATGGCTGCAACGGCTGCTACAACCTGAAAGCCAGTTTCCGTTGCAATGTCTTGCATTTCCACCAAGGCATCTTCGTAAGCCCTGTTGCCGTAAACGGCAATGATGATGCACTTGGCGCCGCTTGATTTGATTTTTTTCAGCCTTTCCACTGCAAGTGCGGGTACACGGCCGGCATAAACCGGCATTGAAATCACCGCCAAGTCGTCTGTGGCGATGCTTGGTGGGATGAAATCTTTTTCCTTGGTGCAGAGCTCTGTTGTGTGGCTCTTATCAGTAATGCCTTTGCACAGCAGTTCGCTCACGCGGCGAGTTCCTCCTGTGGGACTGAATGTGATTTGATGAATGTTCATTGTATTTGCTTGTGGTTGGGTGCTTTTAAGAATGAAGTTAGGGCCATGGAAGTTGCGGGAAGCGTGTGTTTCTCTCTGTTTCCAGCAACAGCTGTTTGGCCTTCAGACCTCCAGCGTAACCTGTCAGTGAATGATTGCTGCCGACTACGCGATGGCATGGAATGAAGATATTGATGCGATTGGCACCTATGGCTTGTGCCACGGCTCTTATGCCGTTGGCATGGTTGAGCTTGAGCGCGATTTCCTTGTAGCTTTTCGTCTCCCCGTATGGTATTTCAAGCAATGAGGTCCATACCTTTTTTTGAAACTCCGTGCCTACAGGATACAGCGGGATGCTGAATGAGATTCGTGTGCCGGCAAAATATTCGTCGAGCTGTTTGCGGGCTTGGTTCAACACCGCGGTTGTCTCTGTTCGGAAATCAGCATTCAGCAGTTGCATGAGGCGCTGTTTGTTTCGTTCGGCGCATGCCCTGTCATTCCAGTCGCATAAACACAGTTTGTTGTCTATTGAAGCCAGGACGATGTTTCCGCATGGCGAGTCGTAATGCTGGATGCAGATGTGGGGATTGGTCATCGTCTTTCGTGGTGTTTGACTTCGTCGGGCTCAATGGCGGGGATGCCGTGTTCCGAAAGCAGTTGGGCAAATATGCCCTTGCCCTTTATTAGGCGTCTGGAGAAAGTGCCGTCATAGATTTGTTTGCAACCGCAGCTCGGACTTCTCGGTTGGAGAATGGCAAGTTCCGCTTTTTCTCTGATGGCAATTTCCAAGGCCGCTTGTGCCCCTTTCCGAAACGGGGTGTCTACGGATTCCCCAGCAACGTTGGTCACAATGCCGTTCTGAATCTCTGCCGGTTGGCGGGGAGTGGAAAGCCCTCCCAGCAACTCAGGACATGAGGCAAGGACTTCATGGTTTCTGACAAAGTCAATGATATCTTGATTGCGGTTGTTTCCTCCGTTGTATTTGCAGTTGTGCCCCAGCAGACAGGCACTTACTATGATTTTCATTTTTTGGGGGCTGTTTTAAAGCAGGTTGGATTTATAAACTAACACTGAACGCACTACTTGTTAAATCTTTTCATACTATCAATTAGACTCTTATAGACCGCATTGCTTGCAAGCAGTTTGGCGTTGCCAACCATGAAGAATTGCAGGCGTGCTCTGGTGATTGCTACATTGAGTTTTCTGTCAACGGTTTGCCCTTCTATTTCTGTAGGCGTGGAAAGAATGTCCATTTGGTAGGGTCGGCTCACTGTTGTGGAGAAGATAATGTAGTCGCGCTGGCTTCCCTGGAAACACTCGACGGTGTCGATGGTGATTTTGTCAGTGTCCGGAATGTTTAATGTGCAGAGGGCATTTCTTATCACGCTGATTTGATTTCTGAACGGTACGATGATGCCGATGTGCTGCAGGAAGCATGGCGTTTCCTCGTTGTTGTCTACAAGGCGTTTTATGATTTTGGCAACAACGGCAGCTTCTTCATAGTTGGCTTTTGCGTTGCGCGGCATGACGGCAGGCTGCACGTTGATGAACACCATTCTTTCTGTGTCTACCAACTGGGAAAAACTGTCGTGCGACGTGCTCGTGGGAAGCGAACACTGCTGGTGGGGCAAGGGGACAGCTTGCAGGCGTCCCTGGTAGAATGCGTTATTGACGAAATTGCATATATCGGGGTGCATCCGCCCTTGTCTGTCGAGCATACTGACGATTTCATCCTGCCCGTTTGTGCAGGCAAGAGCATGGAGACGCTGGAAAAGGGAGTTGCGCATGTCAGTGAGCCCGATGGCGTGCAGACGGGGACTCCTGGTGACGGTTTGGCCAGGTTGCAGGAGCACCACGGCGGGCAATTGTTTGTGGTCGCCAATCATGACAAATTTCCGAATGGCGCTCAGTCCCTGCGCGTCTTTGGCACACAGCAAACCGAGGATTTGTGGCTCAAGCACTTGCGAGGCTTCGTCGATGATGGCATGATAAGGTCGTAGACGGAATAGTTCCAGGTGGTTGCTCAGCGTTGAGACTGTGCCAACGACGATGGGGATGGTTTGCAGTTTGCGGACAACGTCGCTTCTTCGTGGCGTGTCGGCAAAAAGTCTGGTGAGGAGGTGGTCGCGATGTGCTTCAGCGCAGGTTTGTTCTCCACCGATGCGGACGTATGAAGCCTTGATACCGTCAAGCATGGTACAGATTTCGTCGACGGCCCTGTTGGTGTAGGCCATGAGCATCAGTCCGAAATCGTTTTCAGTGTTTTCTTTTTCAAGGAGAAATTCCTCAACCATAGCCCGGAGGGCGACGCTGGTTTTTCCTGTTCCCGGAGGGCCGACAAGCAGGTGGTAGTCATCGGCGTTTTTGACCTTTTGGATGATTTCCGTTGTTTTTTCGTTTTCCCAATGTCCTCGCAGTGGGCGCTCTTGTCTGCTCGTTTTCGGGAGACGTTGGCCCAGAAGCAGGTTTCGGCGTTCTTCGGGGGCGGTGAGCAAACTGTACAAGCCTCGCATGGCACTCGCAAAGGGAGTGTCGGAGCCATCATGTTCTATGGCGTAGCAGGCATCTTGCGGAAACAGTTTTTTGTTGCGCTGTTTATATGAAAGGCGCAGGGTGACTTCCTTGTCGTTCAGATGCTCGATATAGCCTCTAATGAGCTGCGAGGAAATCACCGTGTCGCGGTTTGAGTTTCGTTTGTACATCTGCACCATTTCGCCTACGGAAAAGTTGGCGATGAAGTCGTTGCCGTAGTGAGGGATGATGAAAGTGATACATTCAATGCCATCCTCTCCATCTGTGCTTTTGATTTTCAGATTCGGGAGAATGTCTCCTGAGGCCAGTTTGGTTTCAAGATCAGTGGCCCACGTCGATGCCAGTGCGCGGTTTGAGTCGGGCCTGTTGTCGCTCGTTTTGCTCAGATATTTTTCGCGCTCCAGGAAAGTGGCAAACTCTGTGAAATAGTCGTGTTCGAGCGGTGACATGGTTTGGAGCGGACGGATGACATTTTCCAGTTGCGGACGGATATATTTATTCCACAGAGAATTGCTTAATCCGTTCTTATTTAGGGCGTCACTACTTATATTTTCGAGCATCTCTCCAAGTTCGCCCTTCCTTATTCTTGCCTCCATGACAACGATTTCGTTGCGCAGTTCAAGCGCTTCTGTCATTGCTTTGGAAGCGCTGCGCTGGTTGTAAAAAACGGGGTATCTGCTGTAGAAAAGAAACGATTTCACATTGTCGCGCGGCATGGAGAAATTATAGTGGAGCATTTCTTTATAGAGCGACATCTGCATGACGTGTTGCCGTTGTGGCCCTTGCAAGTGTCCGTAGTTTTCTTCGGCCTTTCCGCTTTTCAATTCAACAAGGCTCTTGTGGTTGGCAGCCATCACATCGAGACGTCCGCGCAGTCCGAGCGTTTCGCAAATGAAGGATGGTTCCAGCAAGGTGTCTTCCAGGGGGAGGCCCACCTCTGCCGATGGAAATCTGTGTTGAACGGAACTTTTGATGTTTCGGAATGTTTCTTTGAGGGTGTCAAAATAGCTTTTGTCCAGCGGAAGGTCCAAGCAGGAATAATTCAGTAGGTTCTCCATGAAATGTTTGTGGAGCGATTCTTCGTAGAGCTGGTTGACGGCTTCATTGTCGTTGAAGTCAACTGGCGTGTTGACCAGATCGTCCATAAACCTGTTGGCTGCGTTTCCGAGCATGATAGGGATGGTTGTCTCTTTTGGGGAAATCATGTCCAGAAAATAGCTTTCAGCAGAGTCCCCGTACGGTTTCATGCAGGCCGAAAGTGCGCTGACATCAATCAGATAGTCGGGGTCAATGATGACCATTTCAGCCGTCCGCTTCACGTCGTCCTCAAATTCAACGCCCAAAATGTTGACAGGCATTCCTGGAGAAAGTATGCGCAGCGTTCGTGAAAGATGCGGCACGTGGATTAATAGGTCGCCATGATCTGAGGTGCAAGAAAAAGCTTCTTTTCCAACGTTCACGATGATGGCGCGTAGTTTGTTAATTCGGTGGCCTTTCTTGTAGGCATGTTTGCGGGTTGGTGTGGCAGTTCCTTCTGTGCCTTTTAGATCTTCTGGCAGCGGAATATTGTATAACTGACTGATGAAAAGACACAACCTGTGGTAATCATCGCGGAATGGGGCACCTGCGTTTGCATCGCAGGCTTCTTCTCCGTTCATGATGCGGCGGGCGTGTCTTCTGAAGGCGTCAATATCGTGGTGGTCAATTCCGGCATTTTGGCACACGGCGTAGAGTCTGGAGAAAAGACCTGAGAAATCAGTGTCGGATTTCATGGTCTCTTGCGAGCATATACGGCTCAGAATGCCGTATAGTTCGCGGTATTTTTCATTTATGGGTAAGTCGCTGCAGATGATGCGTCGGATGTCGTTGTACGTGTCGTTGGCTAAAACCATGTTTTTCTAAGTAGATGGCGTTGGTGTGTGGAGGTTGTTGTGTTAGTTCAGATTGTCAGTGGATGTTTCCGTCTGCCATTTCCTCCGGCGTGAGAACCTTCCGCTCCTTTGAATACTTGTTGCGTTTATGGGCTGCCTTCCCTCCGTTTCCCGATGGTTTGCTGGGGGCGTTTGCAGAGGAATGTATGTTTCCGCCGTATGAACGATAGCGTTCTAATACTTTGGAGACGTAGTCGTATGTCTCGTTGCCTATCATATAGCCGTATTTCACTGTCGGGTCACGGTAATAGCGGACATCGCTCAGTTTCTTTACGAAAACGGAAACATCATCCCATCGTGTTGCATCGTGCCCGTATTTTCTGGCCAGTGCCATCGCGTCTCGGATGTGTCCCTGTCCGCCGTTGTAGGCGGCCAACACAAATTTCACGCGTTCCTCACGTGAGCGGATGTCGCTGAAATGCGATGAGAGAATTTTGATGTATCGTGCTGCGGCATTGATGTTGGTTTCGGGGGAATAAAGTTGGTCGGCAGATATTCCCAATGTGGCAGCAGTTTGAGGCATGATTTGCATTAGTCCGCGTGCTCCAGCCCATGACACCGCATTAGGGTCAAAGCCCGATTCTTGGTAGCATTGGGCCGCAATGAGTTTCCAATCCCATCCTGTTGTGGAGGCGGCTTGTTTGAAGTGGTTGTCAAAAGTGGAGATGATGCCCTTCTCGCGTGAGACGTAGGGCGCATGTACGGTGCGTCTCACTTGGTGGCGTTCCTCGTAGCGTTGTTGTTCCTTTCGTGAGACCGACACAATGGGATTTTCAGTGTTCCATGCTTCCAAGGCCTCCGCCAGTTTCTTCGATTCTGTTTTGACAGCCCACGAATATTCGCCACTTTTGTCGGTGGCTCCGGCCGCTTTCAGACCCTTTTCCTTGATTAGCCGAGTGGGCAGCGGCAGGGCGATGATGTCGGCATCGCCATTTTGCAGCATTTTAATGAGTTCCAGAGTGTCGTGGGCGGTTTCAACCCTTACTCCAAGTCCCTCCCGGTTGGCAAAATCGGCAGCCAATGCATATTGCAGTCCCATAGGGTGGCCTTGATAGTCGTAATAGGTGTCGGGGCCGCTCATTGTGGCAATGATTAGTTCGCCTGATTCTTCGATTTCCTGTAAATCATAATCCTCATTGCTTTTTGTGTTTTCCTCACGCATGAAGGCGCCGTTGTCGTTCTTCTCCTTGCCGTTGTTGCAGGCAAGGAGGGTGACGGCAAGCATAAGGATGGAAAGGGTGGCTGTTTTCATTTTGCTGGTGGTGATATTGTACGGGGCGGGAAAAATGTCGTGCATTTTGTAAAGAATACGTTTTCTCCCATTTTTCGTTTTAGTGCATAAGATGCCACAGGGCTGTGAGCGGATGTTTCCATACCATTCGTGGCCCGGCATATCGCATAACCTTTTTGATTTCTTCCTTTCGCTCTTGTTTGTAGCAATGAATGGGGCATCGTTGGCAAGACGTTTTCTGTTCGCCAAACTTGCAGCGTTCGAGTCTTTGGCAGGCGTACAGTGCCAATGATTCGCATTCAGGGCATAGGCCGTCACTGTGTTTGTGTTTTGCGCGGCAGTAAATGCGTATCATGAGAAGCACGATTCTTTTTTCCTTTTCAATTCTCTTTTTCATACCCGTAAAAATGGTGTTTGGCGATGGTGAATCTCTCACACCTGCTTATAAAAAAAGCGACAGACAGACACTGCCCGAATGTGGGATGGTCTGGTTGTCGCGTTTTCGTAGTGTGTTGAACGTGTGGCAGGTGTCTTGGATTGCTGTTTCAAACGCCCGCTTTTTGTCTTGCTTCAAGATGCCATAAAAAACACCTGTGCAGGGCGCTTGGGGTTTCAGACCAAGATTCTCACTCCGCCTTAGTCTTCAACAACGATAGTTCTTGTTGTGGCAATGCCAGCAGCTTTGGCGGCACCGCGGAAGATTTCGTCTTTACGGTCAATCGTGAATCTGCGGAATTTTCCTGGAATCTTGAGCAGTTTCGTTTTAGCCTTGTTCATGGCTTCCTCATCTGTAATCCATTTTTCGGCACGGTAGGTCTGCTGGTTGGGCATGTCATCGTATATATATCGGATGTTGCGCATTTCTACGTTGAATTTGCCATCGTCAATACGGAAGATAAGTTGGTAATAAAACCGCACGCGGTCCATAGTCCATGCCTTACGCTTGAAATAGAGATATTCCTCCATGCTGGCGGCAATGATGCCCGTTGCGCTGTCGGCTTCCGTGATGCGTGCCTGTGGCAGTCGGTTTTCCCCTTCAACGATGTGCTTCTGGGTGTAGTCGCGCAGCAGCTGGAAAAGTTCGAGGCGCGTTTTTCCTTCAGCTTTATAGTCTTTGTCGAAGTAAACAAATCCCGATGCATTTACGGGAACAGCTCCAGCCATGTATTTTGAGAGGTCGCTGCTGGTTTGCGCAGCTCCTAAGAGTGGCAGGATGGCAAACAGAAGTGTGATTATTCTTTTCATGTTATGCAGGTTTGTTTGATTAATGCCTTGCAAAGGTAATGCAATTTTATGATGTTTACAAATGAGTGGACACAAAAAACGCGAATGCCTTTTTTATCGGGCGTTGTTGTGTGGCTTGTTGGTTGTCATGCCGTTTTGCACCATGTATTCTGTTGTTTGCAAGAGTGAGAAGGCATACCTCTTTAATTTTCTCGAAGCTTCAGAAGGTTTGGCGGCTTTTATTTGTGGCAGGGCATAAACATATTCCTTTCCGGTTTCTGCGTTAAACACGTAGAGCGTGTTCGCGTCCCTTGCCGCAATGGTTTTGTCGGCAGTATAGAATGTCGCCGGGCGTGGAGTGTCAGAGAGCAGGTCGAGCCCCAGGTTGTTTTGCGTGTACGGAATGCGGAGCATGCCGAGGATGGTTGGAGCGATGTCAATCTGTCCTGTAAATTGGTGTCGGATATCTGGCTGTATGCCATTGCCGTGAAAAATCAGCGGAACGTGGTTGAATGATTCAGGTAGTTCGCAGTCTGCTTTTCCGACCAGTTTACCATGGTCGCCGACAAACACGAAAATCGTGTTCTTTCCCCATGCCTCCTTCTTTGCCTTCTTTATAAATTGGCCGATGCAGTCATCGGCATATTTCACGATTTGCTCTTCTGGCGTGAGCTTCGGATCGTTGAATCTTTCGGGGATAATGTAGGGCGGGTGGTTGCTGATGGTCAGCAGTGTGGCGAAAAACGGTCGTCCGCTTTCAGCATGTTTCCTCAAGACGGGAAGGGCGTACGAGAAGAGAAAATCGTCGGCCACTCCGAAATGGTTGACCACCTTCTCCTTGGGATAGTTTTCCTGCGAATATATCTCGTCATATCCGTTGGTGCGGAAGAAGGCGTTCATGTTGTCGTATTGGCTCTCGTGTGTCATGAAAAACATGGTGTCATATCCGTTTTCCTTCAAAACCGTCGGCAGTCCCGAATATTGCGGGATGTTTGTTCCTTTCATTGCGTTGCGGAACATGATAGATGGGAAAGAATAGAGCGTGGCGTAAAGACCGTGGTTTGTGTGATTCCCGGCAGAGTAGCAGTTGTCGAAACTGAGTGAACTGTTGAAAAGGCTGTCGAGTTGCGGTGTCAGATTATGTTTGTTGCCAAAATGTCTCATGAATTTTGCCGACATTGATTCCATGAGCACCACCACCACATTCTGCCCAGTCTTTTCTCCTTCGGGTTTGACAATTCTTGCCATCGGGGAAATGCCGTTCAGTCCCTTTCTGTCATAGAGACTTTGCGCCTCGCGAAGCGCTTCTTCTGGTGGCATCAGATGCAGTTCTTTGTTTTCAGGACGGAGGTCGTCTAATGTGCTGTTGAGCAATGCAAAGGTTGCATTGACTCCCAGGTTGTTCAATACGGGGTTCGTGCAGAAATAAGCGGCACTGACTTTGATGGGGTTGTAGCCCAGGCGACCTCTGATGCCGATGAAACAGAGCGAGCCGAGAAACAGGGTCAGAAGGCCGATGGCGGTAATGCGCTTGCAGGTCGACGGCTGCATGCTGCCAGTGGTAATGTCCTGTGGTGTTTTAGCGAACCTCTTGCGCAAGCGTCTGAGAAACCAAATGAAGAGGACGGTTGAAGCGACAAAGAGCAGAATGTAGGGGTAATAGGCGCTTTCTCCAAAAATCATCCCCATAGTTGTCGTGCCATATTCAGCCCAGTTCCAGATGGAGGCGTTGAGCGGTTTGCTGAAATAGACAAAATATGGGATGTTGCTGGCAGCAGCCATAAAGACCAATGTGTAGAATGCAGCGTACCAAATATTTATCGTTCGGATAAATCTGTTCTTCCACAAATTGAGAGCCGTTGCCACGCTTGTGGCCAATAGGGGAAAGGCTGTGATGTAGCATGCTATGACATTGTCGAACCACAGGCCGCGAAGAAAGGCAGTGCATATCCAACTTGCGTTTCCTGCAGCGTCGCCTGTGATCTGTTCCTTGACGGCTATGTAAAAAAACAATCTGATGACAGACAGCAGTAATAGGGCTGCAACATGCACCGAAAGCAGGTAGGTGTATGGCCGTAAGATTTTATTCATGTTCTCTTTTTTTAGTGATGGAAAAATCTTGAGTGATTTCACGGGGATGTTTGTTGTGTGGCTTTTCAGTGTGGGGGAAAAAACCTCAGATTGTCTATCGCATCGGTTCGATGATGGTTTTCATGTCTTTTATTTTTTCTCCTGAAATGGCCCTCAGTACGGACTTTGTCTTGCTTCGTCTGATGGCGACATAGGAACAGTGAGCTTCGATATCGATACGTCCGATGTCACAGCCTTTTAGTCCGCCTTTTTTGCATAAGAATCCCAGCACGTCGCCCTTGGATACTTTTTCCTTCTTTCCACGTCCGATATAGAGTGTGGTCCATTCTGGAACGGTTGGCGTTTTTTCTGAATGAACGATTTCCATGACCTCAGCGTCTGGCATGCCGGAGAAGGCGGGTAGGGGTTCTTCTGGTCCGAGGATGACATAGGAAGCTCCCCGGTTTTCCCAGCGTGTGGAGCGTCCGTTTCGGTGTTCAAACGCCGCTTCGTCCGTTGGTATGTGGTAGTGAACGATGTGTTTCACTTCGGCAATGTCCAGTCCGCGTGCTGCAAGGTCTGTAGAAACCAGAACGTTGCTGCCGCCACTTCTGAATTTATAGAGTGCGCGTTCACGGTCACGTTGCTCCATGCCTCCGTGGTATTTTTCGGCAAAGAAATGTTCCTGTTTCAAATATTTGTAAACGCGTTCAACGCTTTCGCGATAGCTGACAAAAACGATGGCCGGTTCGCCGTTGAGCATGATGAGCAGATCTCTCAGCGTTTCCAGTTTGTCTTTTAGTGGAGAATTAACGATGTAAGTGTCCAGTCGTTTGTCGTCGGCAGTTTTCAGATAATTGAGTGTGATGGATTTGGAGAGGGATATGTATTTTTCGAAATCTGATGGTGCGTTAGTCGCCGAGATGAGCCAGGTGTTGATGTCTTTTGGCAATGCGCTGCGCACTTCCTTCATTTCTTCGCTGAATCCCATGTCGAGACATTTGTCGAACTCGTCGATGATGAGCAGGCGGATGCCGTTGCTTTCAATGGCGCTGTTTTTCAGGTAGAAATTGATTCTGCCTGGTGTTGCAAAAATGATTTGCGGTTGGAGCTGTTTGTAGATGCGAAGGTCTTCAGATGTAGCGTGTCCGCCGATGAGGCATTGTGATCGCAGTGGCGACTTCATTCTCAGCAGCAGGTCGTTGCTCTGCAAGGCCAGTTCGCGTGAGGGTGTCACAACCAGCACCTGTATTGATGGGTTGCTGTAGTCAACGTGGCGCATGGCAGAAATTAGGTAAGCCAGGGTCTTTCCAGAACCAGTGGGGGAGAGCAGTAGCAGGTCGGAGTTAGGGTTTCCTTTTGTTTTCTCCACCATTTCTTCCTGCATTTCAGAAAGTTGGTCTATATTCAGTTTTTCGAGTAAATCTTTCATGGGGATAGGAGTTTTGTTGTATGAGAGTCTTGAAAACAATAACGGCACATGTTTGTTCTGAAAAATGCCATTAAGGAGATGTGTCGTTTTGGGGATTGTTGTGTGGCATGCAGGTCAAGAAATCGATTTGGTGTCTTCTTGGGTCCCTGAGCCAAATTGGAAAATTCCAGTGCTGCACGGATAGTGGTATAAAAAAAAAGCACCTCGCATGAGATGCTCCTTTATGAAGTGGGCGCTGAGGGATTCGAACCCCCGACCCTCTGCTTGTAAGGCAGACGCTCTGAACCAACTGAGCTAAGCGCCCGGATAAACCGGTAAGTGTTGTAAAAAAAGTGGGCGCTGAGGGATTCGAACCCCCGACCCTCTGCTTGTAAGGCAGACGCTCTGAACCAACTGAGCTAAGCGCCCGATAAAAATCGGTGTGTGACTAAAAAGGAGTGTGGGCGCTGAGGGATTCGAACCCCCGACCCTCTGCTTGTAAGGCAGACGCTCTGAACCAACTGAGCTAAGCGCCCGATTTAGTCTATGTTCTTTTGCTTTTTTGAAACATTTTAGGGTAGAGTGGGCGCTGAGGGATTCGAACCCCCGACCCTCTGCTTGTAAGGCAGACGCTCTGAACCAACTGAGCTAAGCGCCCTTAGTTTCTCAAAAGCAATGCAAAATTACGAATATTTTTTTAACCTCCAAAATTTTCAACGTTTTTTTTGCAACATCAGTTTATGCCGCATTGCGTTTGGTGGGCGTGGTGCTCACTGTTAGTCGTTGAAATACAGTTGATAGCATTAGTCGTTTAGCGCCTTTAGAATGTTTAAAATTTTTCTCTCGTCGCTTTCGTAAATGCTGAATTCATCCGTTCCGTCATTCCCCATGCACACGTTCGGGTTCCTATAATTCATTTTGCTTTCATGTATCGATGAGGCCGAAGCGTGGATTTCCGTAGCTCCAGTCTCTTCGAGGATTTTGCGTGCGTTTTCTTCGTTCACCCCACATCCTGGCATGACGATAATGCGTCCTGCTGCTTGCTCAACGAGGTCTCGCAGTCTCCTGGTGGCCATCGTCGCTTTTGGCGCCTGTCCAGAAGTCAAGATGCGCCGGCATCCTAGTTTGATGATATCTTCAAGTGCCAGTTCGGGGTTGCAACACATATCGAAGGCTCTGTGGAATGTCACCTCCATGCCTTCTGCGGCTTTCATGAGTGCGTTCATGGCATCCATGTCCACGTGTCCGTCTGCTCGCAGCGCTCCTAAAACAACACCGTGCGCTCCGCAGTCCTTTGCCATCAACACGTCCTCTTTCATGATGTTGATTTCCTCGGGCGAATAGAGAAAATCGCCACCGCGTGGTCTGATGAGAATATTCTTTCGCACATGTGGAAGTTTAATCACTTCGCGTATCATGCCTGCGGAAGGGGTCAGCCCGCCTTCTCCCAATCCCGAGCAGAGTTCAACGCGGTCGGCACCTGCACGGCTGGCAGCAAGGGCGGCTGCGTAGGTTGATGTGCATATTTCTAAAACATATTTTGTTTTCATGGTAAAAAACGGACAGTTTATAATGGTCTGTGTATGGGGAAAAGAACCATGCTTTCGTCCCGTCTTTAGGTGGCTGTCGTCCACGAAAAAATGTGTCGTGTGGGGGCTTGTGTGTAGCAAACCAGCCGAGAAATACAGGTCAAAATTGCTCAATTAATTCTTTCACCATTACTTACAGAGAAATTTACGGCAAAATTACATACAAAATTCTTAACTTTGTCTCAGACTTAAGAAAATCATCCAATATACGTATGAAAAAAATAGTATCAGACCTCCTGGTCACAGAGTCAGTGCTTTTGCGTGAAGACTATGTGCTTCTAAAGCTCACCGCTGATCGTGACGAGTTGCCAGAGGTGCTTCCAGGGCAATTTGTGGAAGTTCGTGTCGACGATTCCCCCTCCACATTCTTGCGTCGCCCCATCAGTATCAACTTTGTCATTCCAGAAAAAAACGAGATTTGGCTCTTGGTACATGCCGTTGGCGACGGCACCAAGAAAATGGCTATGCTCAAAGCCGGCGACAGGCTCAACTGCATGCTGCCTCTCGGCCGCGGATTCTCTTTGCCGGAGGGCGAGGGGAAGCGCGTGCTCCTCGTTGGCGGCGGTGTCGGAACAGCCCCCTTGCTCTATTTGGGCAAATGTTTGAAAAACGCAGGGCATCATCCAACCTTCCTTTTGGGCGGACGTTCAGCGGCAGATATTTTGCAGGTTGAACTGTTTGAAGCCTATGGTCCCGTGTGTATCACCACAGAAGACGCCTCGCGGGGCGAGAAGGGTTTTGTGACCAATCATTCCGTTTTGTCTTCAGAGCGTTTTGACTCCATTGCCTCTTGCGGCCCCAAACCCATGATGAAAGCCGTGGCTGCATTCGCTGCTGCCAACAACGTTAATTGCGAAGTGTCGTTAGAGAATATGATGGCATGCGGATTGGGTGCCTGTCTCTGTTGTGTTGAAAAAGACAAAGAGGGACACAATGTTTGCGTGTGCAAAGAAGGACCAGTGTTCAACATAAATCAACTGCAATGGCTAATCTCCAAGTAAATATAGGTAAACTGCGGCTTAAAAATCCGGTTATGACCGCGTCCGGGACCTTTGGTTATGGTGTTGAATTTGCCGATTTTGTTAATCTGAATGATCTTGGCGGCATCATCGTGAAGGGCACCACCCTCCATCCGCGCGAAGGCAACGACTATCCGCGCATGGCAGAAACCCCGTCGGGAATGCTCAACTGCGTGGGATTGCAAAACAAGGGTGTCGACTATTTCTGCGAAAATATCTATCCGCTCATTAAAGACTATGACACCAACATGATTGTCAACGTGTCGGGGTCAACACCAGAGGATTATGCCGAATGTGCTGCACGCATCGGCGAACTTGAGCACATTCCAGCCATCGAACTCAATATCTCGTGCCCCAACGTGAAAAACGGCGGCATGGCTTTTGGTGTCACCTGTGAGGGCGCTGCAACGGTGGTGCGTGCTGTGCGAAAGGCCTACGGTAAGACACTTATTGTCAAACTCTCTCCCAACGTGACAAACATCGCTGACATCGCCCGCGCTGTTGAAGCTGAGGGGGCAGACAGCGTGTCGCTCATCAATACCCTTATGGGGATGAGCATTGACATTGAGCGCCGCTGTTCCCGCCTGAGTATCGGGACGGGTGGACTGAGCGGTCCCTGCGTAAAACCTGTTGCCTTGCGAATGGTCAACCAGGTGGCAAAGGCCGTAGGCATCCCTGTAGTGGGATTAGGCGGTATTATGAATGCCACCGATGCCATTGAATTTATCATGGCCGGGGCCACCGCAATTGAAATCGGCACAGCCAATTTCATCGACCCCGCCGTCACCGTCAAGGTGGCTGAGGGCATAGATAAATGGCTCGACAGTCATCATGTGGCGGATATTCACGACATCATTGGTGTAATCTGATACCTCGTTGGCCCTTCTGGTAGCATTTTGTATAATGGTCCGGAAGAAGATACAATGTGGAAGAGGAGGGGGACCCTGTGCAATTTCAGTTGCCCGCTTCTCTTTCCATTGCTGCTTTGCCGAAAAAAATATCACGGCCACCAAATTGACAGGCATTGCCAAACCACATAAAAAGTGTAAATTTGCAGGCGTGTTCAGACCCTCTTGTGGAGTTTGAACACACTCTTATTAAAAATTCCATCAAAGTCCCATGAAAGAATTGGCTTTAAAGTATGGTTGTAATCCCAACCAAAAACCCTCGAGAATCTATATGACAGAGGGAGAATTGCCCATTGAAGTGCTCAATGGACGTCCTGGCTACATCAACTTTCTCGATGCCCTCAATGGCTGGCAGCTCGTTATAGAACTGAAAGCGGCAACAGGCGTCCCTGCTGCCACATCGTTCAAGCATGTCTCGCCTGCTGGAGCCGCTATTGGTCTGCCAATGAGCGAAACTCTGAAGAAAATATACTTTGTCGACGACATCAAAGAACCCTTGACCCCCATCGCAACGGCTTATGCACGTGCACGTGGTGCCGACCGCATGTCGTCATACGGCGATTTCATTGCGCTTTCCGACATCTGCGACAAGGCAACAGCCCTGCTCATCAAACGCGAGGTGAGCGATGGCGTCATTGCCCCTGGATTCACCGCCGAGGCGCTTGAAATCTTGAAGGAGAAGCGCAAGGGAACATACAATGTCATCAAGATAGACCCAGATTATACGCCTGCACCCATAGAACACAAGCAGGTCTTTGGTGTCACCTTCGAACAGGGCCGTAACGAAATCGACCTGACGCAGAATAGTCTTTTCGACAATATCCCGACAGAGAACAAGACATTCACGGAAGAAGCCATGCGCGACCTGAAAATAGCCCTCATCACGTTGAAGTACACGCAGAGCAATTCCGTTTGCTACGTGAAGGACGGACAGGCCATCGGCATCGGCGCCGGTCAGCAAAGCCGAATTCATTGCACGCGTCTGGCTGGAAACAAGGCCGACATCTGGTGGCTGCGTCAGCACCCGAAGGTGATGAATCTGCCTTGGGTGGAGAAAATTCGCCGTGCAGACCGCGACAACACCATTGATATCTATATCTCTGAAGACCACGATGACGTGTTGGCCGATGGTGTATGGCAGCAATTCTTTACGGAACGTCCAAAGGTGCTCACGATGGAGGAGAAGAAAGCGTGGATCGCACAAAACACGGGCGTCTGCCTCGGTTCTGACGCCTTCTTCCCGTTTGGCGACAACATCGAACGTGCCCACAAGAGCGGTGTTGCTTATGTTGCTCAGGCAGGAGGAAGCGTACGTGACGACCATGTCATCGCCACCTGCGACAAATATGGCATCGCCATGGCTTTCACTGGTATCCGCTTGTTCCATCATTAAATAGGTGAATACCACTTACTTGTTTTCTACTTAGTAATGGTGAAAGAATAAGCTGAGCAATTTTGACAGGCATAAGAAATAACTCCTTACTCCACAAAATTCGTCAAACTAATTTTTACCATTACTTATTTTCAAATAAAGCACATGGCAACCGATAATTCAACAACAGCAACAACCCTTGTGCCACATCGCAAGGCCTCAGACGAAGAAGTTTCCCAGGCCATGACCACAGGCATCGTTTTCAAAGGTTCAAAAATGAGAGGGCCTGCACCGGCTGCTGGTGTAAAAACGAAAGCAAAAAAGAAAGGCTATGTGACAGGAGCCCATGGTTCGGGCGCAGCCAGGAAAAAGGCTGATATCAGAACACGGCGGGCCAACAGGCATAAGAAGTAGTATTTTGAGTAATGGTGAAAAACAACTTGACCAATCTTGTGGAGTAAGGATTTATTTCTTATGCCCTGTATTTTTGTTTGTCAACTTATGCATTTACCATTACTGATTCTAAATCAACAAAAAAAGTTTCCGAAACGTTGCAACAGCGTTTCGGAAACTTTTTTGTAAGCAGTGGTCGGATTTTTTTCGCAACGTCCTCTCGTGTGCATTTGCTTAAGAGAAACGAGTGTTTGGCCCTGCGTGGCGCTTTAAACGGAGAACTGCTTTGCCGTCCTCGCTCATCTTCCGAACTGACGACCAGTTCCAGAAACGTTGCCGTTTTCAGAACCGCGTGACGGACGGCTGTTGGAGCGGTCTCGTGAAGGGCGGTAGTTGCTTCCCCCAGGATTGCTGTAGCTGCCGTCGTTTCTGCTCGGCCTGTCGTTTCTGCTCGGCCTGTCGTTTCTGCTTGGCCTGTCATTTCTGTTTGGCTTGTCATTGCGGTTTCCCTGCCCCGGCGTGTATCCGCCTGCTGGTCGTCCCGTTTCGCCTCTCCCCGGCCTTTCTGGTCGTGGGGCATACCCTGGTCGGTAATTGTCGTTGGGCTTTTCCGGACGGTATCCTCTGTTGGGGCGTCCTGGTTCCGGACGGCGGATGGGGCGTGCGCCTGGAATGTTGTCTCTCATGCCGCGTCCAGGGCGGAAACTATATCTGCGATAAGGGCTGATGTCATTATGCCCCCTGCGTGTCCACATGCCGCCGCGGTAACTGATGTAGATGGCTGGACGTTCGAAATAGTAGTAGCCCCGCCGATAGTGGTCGCAGACAGGGAAATACCATGCGTATCTCAGCCAGCGCACAGGGCGGTAGAAATAGTCGAGCGATGAATAGAGGGCATATTGCCAGTCAAACAGGATGCAACGCAAGTCGTCGTCCCGGTAACTCCAATAATAGCCGTAGCAGTCTGATGCTGTATTGATGCTCATCAAGTAGTCGAGATTGACGCGGTAAGCACAGTCGAACTGCGTCGGAGTGAGGTTCAGCTCATAGGCCATTTTGTCTGTCAAGAACCACGCCTCGCGTCTGGCTTGCTCATAGCTCATGGCCTTAATTCCGCTGGCCGTTGCCAGCGTCAGGATGAGAAGTAGTAACAATCGTTTCATGTCTTTTCTTTGAATTATGTCGTTTGTGACGGGCCTTTAGTAATGGTGAAAGAATAAGTTGAGCAATTTTGACCTGTATTTTTGTTGGTTTTGGAATTTGGAAGAGGGAGCATAGCGGGCTATGTGACCGATGACAAATTTCAAAAGCGGCAAAAAGACAGGACATAAGAAATAACTCTTTACTCCACAAAATTGCTCAAGTTATTTTTTTACCATTACTTAAGCGTGAAGGCTGGGGCTTTTCTTTCCTTCGCTGCCAAGTGCCCTTGTTTTTTGTTTCAATCATGTCGGGGCGGCTGATGGCCGTTTCGTTGTTTTCTGTTTGTCAGCTGGAACCGTGTACGGCGCAAAACCCCAACTCGTTGAAAAGTTTTCAATTACAAATTTCGTGAATTTGCCGAAACTGCCAAGGAAAAAACCTTATTTCTGCCAAATAATAAGGATTTTTGCAAGGTTTTAGATGCGTTTTAACGAATTATCACCCTTGTCAATAGAGGGGAGGCGACATCCTTCGCCATGATTCGTTGCCCTGCCTCTCTTGTTCGGCATAGTGTGGCATGTCGCCAGTTTCCTCCTACCGCTGGACACCTACATACAACAAGGCGTGTCCCCCTGTGCGTCATTTTGGCAGTCATTGTGCGCTGTTTGGTTCGCCTTTTAAGGTGACCATATATATTCGATTAAAATCCTTGTTTTGTAATATTACACCTTGCAGAATGGCTTGTTAGCGGCTAAAAAACAATTAAGAATTTAGAACCGTGTTGGAAATTTCGTGTTTTGGCGGTACCTTTGCAAGTGATAAGAAGAAAAAAGGTTTTTATGAACCGCAGTTCGAAACGCGGGCTGCAAAAAAAAGACGATTATGAAAGAAGAAAGAAAAAATGAAATCATGATGCTTAAATATAGCATCGATCGCTATCAAGCAATGGGCAACGGCCCGATGTGTCAACTTCTGAATCAGAAGATGAGAAAACTTCAGATGAAGGGTATGGCTTGCAACTGATGTAGCTTATGTAATAGGAATTTTGATTAAACAATTGGATAAAGAGTTGGGGACGTGTCATGACAACGAAATGACACGTTCCCTTTTTATTGTACCTTCCTTCCGTCTTACTTATAGGCGCTTCGTTTGAATGTTGGAAGGTTGGGAGGGGGTGGAAAAAAGCTTGGATAATGATTGTCTGCGCACGCGGGGCCAGACGCAACCGCGTCTGGGACGAGATGCAACCGCATCTGCACCGAGATGCGACCGCGTCTGCACCGAGGCACGTTCGCACGCGGGGCTGGGTTCGCCAAGAGTCAGTAGGGCACGGTTCGTCGACAAGCCAACCATACACGCCCTGCATGGCGGGGCAGAACGTGGTGTAGGGTTGCGATTTCAAAATATGGGGGCTGTGCAGCTTGTAAACTGGTTTTTAAAAATTTGAGTTGTCGTATTATTCTGTTCCTCCTATAAACTTGGGGAGAGACATCCCCTGCTCCCTGTTTTTTCGTGTAGGTGCAAAAAAAAATTGATTGTCTCCCGACAACCAATCTTCACTAACCTTAAATCTAATACCATGAAAAACAGTGCAAAAGTACATGAGATTCTCAAAACCTGCAAGCCATAGGACTGAAAACTTGCTTTTTTTAAAACTATTTTCTGTGGAAAAATGCTTTCTGGTAGGCAGCGGTGTCAAAAACGTGGAATAAGTAATGGTAAAAACGATTTGACCATTTTTTTGGGAGTAAGGTAGGGTATTCAAAATTTAGGAAAAATCAAGATTGGTAGAGAGGCGACAGCGCCCCTGAAAGATAGGGCGTCCAAAATTAAAATATCAAAGGTTAGCGGTAGCGCCCTCGCAGCGGAGATTTGCACAGGCCCACACAATCGTCTGTTGCGGCGCCAGCATTGTAGCTCACTTTGCTCGCAAAGTGAGGGCCACGAACACGTAGCGAACATGACCAGCGCTCTGGGGCATGACTTTGTTGGATTTTCAGCTCGTGCTTGGCCGCCACAATATTCGCCCCCTCACTTTGCGAGCAAAGTGAGCTACAGTGCTTCGCCCCAGGCCTCCGCCAAATGTTCGCGCGGTGCCCCTTGCAGCGATGCCGCACTCGCTATGTTATTTGGTTCAAAACCGCGCAGATATTTTTTTGTATTTTGAACACACTTACCTGAAAGAATAGTCAATCCTCAGCTCAGGACAACGCCCTGGGTATCAGTGTATAAACGCCTGCGTCATGTAAGGTAGGGCGTTCAAAATTGAAATATTAAGTTGGTGGAGATTGTGCGGAAAAGCCCTTTATAAGTATGGCGTATCTTTGATAGAAACAAACATTGATAGAAACGGCAACATTGTGGAGAGAAATGCCTCGCCTGCCGCTGCAAAGATTAACGAACTTCTGAAATAGGCCTTTTCATAAAGGTCTCTCCTGGCAGGCGTGCAAGTCATTGGTCCGTCGCTCGCTGCTTGCCCTGTGCCTGCTACGGCAGGGCAGGGGGCAGAGGTGGGCATGGGCTGTGAATCCGTTTGATTTGCAAAGTTGATTGAGAAAGAATGCGATGAAGAAAGGCTGGTTGGCGCAAAACAAGGGAATTTGCTCGTTTTATTCCAATTTTTAAAGTATCTTTGCAGCGAACAACGAGAAAACAATATATGATTCAACAAGCACTTTTCCCCGACTTCGTTTTTGAGGCGAGTTGGGAAGTATGCAACAAGGTGGGAGGCATTTATACTGTGTTGTCCTCCCGCGCAAAGACCCTCTGTGAAAAACTGGCCGATAACCTTTGTTTTATCGGTCCTGATTTGCAAGAAGAAAATCCGCTATTTATTGAAGAGAAAAAGCTGTTTCCAAAATGGCAAAAAGCTCTGAAGGAGGCTGGCCTAATCGTGCGCATCGGCCGTTGGGATGTTCCCGGAAAGCCAGTGGCGCTGCTGGTTGATTTCAAACCGCTTTTTGCGGAAAAAGATGCCATCTATCAGGCAGCTTGGGATTATTTTCAGGTGGATTCGCTTCATGCTTACGGCGATTATGACGAGGCTTCGATGTTCTCGGTTGCAGCCGGACGTGTTGCGGAATGTCTCTGCGGAAAATGCCTGCCTTCAGATGCCAAGATTGTTTACCAAGCGCATGAATGGATGAGCGGCATGGGCATGATGTTCCTGAAAAAAGCCCAACCGCGCGTTGCAACGATTTTTACGACACATGCAACAAGCATCGGGCGCTCCATTGCTGGGAACAATAAGTTGCTGTATAAATATTTTGAAGGATACAACGGCGACCAGATGGCTTCGGAGCTGAGTATGGAGTCGAAACATAGCGTGGAGAAGCAATCGGCATTCCGTGCAGACTGTTTTACCACGGTAAGTGCGTTTACGGCGCGTGAATGCACCCAACTGCTCGACAAAAGCGTTGACTGCGTGCTCCCCAACGGATTTGAAGACGACTTTGTGCCGAAGGGAGCCTCGTTCTCCGCAAAGCGTCGTGCTGCCCGCAAGATGATTTTCAAAGTGGCCGAGGCGCTGACTGGCGAGAAGATGGACGACGAAACGCTGATTGTTTCAACAAGCGGAAGAAACGACTTCCGCTGCAAAGGTTTCGATGTCTATCTTGAAGCCATGGCGCAACTGAATGCCCGTTTGAAAAGCAAGCAGGGCGAAGAGCAACGGGGAGAATGCGCAACAAAGGTGTTGGCGCTGATTGAAGTGCCGTGCTGGATGCTCGGTCCGCGTGAAGACCTGTTGCAGCGCATGAAGGAAAAGAAACTGCCAGAAGGGGCGCTGCCCAATCCGATGATCACGCACGACCTGCATAACCTCAACGAAGACCGCATTCTCTGCATGATCAAGCAACTGGGACTTTTGAATTCCGCTTCAGACGCCGTGAAGGTCATTTTGATTCCTTCTTATCTGGAAGGAAACGACGGCATATTCAACAAACCATATTATGACCTCCTGACGGCCAACGACCTCTGCATCTATCCTTCATATTATGAACCGTGGGGATACACGCCGCTTGAAAGTTGTGCCTTCAACACGCCTTGTATCACGACCGACCTCTCTGGATTCGGACAGTGGGTTGACGACGTGCTCAAGCATCGCGGAGCCCTGGAAGACGGTGTCAGCGTCATTCATCGCGATGATGACAATTATTATGAGTCGGCACGCCTGATCAGCGTTGACGTGGAGCATCTCCTGCAGATGCCAGTCAAGGAGCGCACTGCCTTTCGGCGATCGGCTGCCCAATTGGCCCAAAAGGCCCAGTGGAAGCATTTCATCAAGTTTTATTACCAAGCTTATGATATGGCACTTAGAAAGTGCTGTTGTGGTAATCCAGAATAAACCATTGCCTCAGGCCGCGGCTCGCTTTTGAAAGCCCCGAGTGCTTGTCAACCCCGAGTTCAGAATGTGGGGAATCCTGACACACGGAATGTATCGGCCGTCTGAAGAAAAATAATTAGTATAAAATATAAGAATTCATGAACGTAAAAGTAAGCAATGCAAACACGCCAGTTTGGAAGACTATGACTGTCAAAAGCCACATTCCAGAACCGTTGAAGAAACTCGACGAGTTGGCACACAACCTTTGGTGGACTTGGAACATCGAGGCCACCGCTCTGTTCAGCAGTCTTGACAAAGATTTGTGGCGGAAGGTTGACAAAAATCCAATTGAACTTCTGACGCACATTTCCTATAAGCGCCTGAAGGAAATAGCCTCCGACGAGGAGTTCTTGGCACGCATGGACAAGGTCTACACCAGTTTCCGTCAATACATGGACGTCAAGCCAGATGCCAAGCGCCCCTCTGTGGCCTATCTCTGCATGGAATATGGCATCAACCACGTGTTGAAAATCTATTCCGGCGGTCTTGGCATCTTGGCTGGCGACTATCTGAAGGAAGCATCAGACAGCAATGTCGACATGTGTGCCGTTGGTTTCCTGTATCGCTATGGTTATTTCACCCAGTCGCTCTCGATGGACGGCCAGCAGATTGCCAACTACGATACCCAGGATTTCGACCGTCTGCCAATTGAGCGTGTGCTCGATGAAAACGGCAACCAAGTCATCGTCGATGTGCCCTTCCCAAACTATCAGGTTCATGCAGCCGTTTGGCGTGCTAACGTGGGCCGCATCAGCCTCTATTTGCTCGACACAGACAACGACCTCAACTCTCAATACGACCGCAACATCACCCACTCCCTCTATGGCGGAGATTGGGAAAACCGTTTGAAGCAAGAATATCTGCTCGGTATCGGTGGTATCCTGGCTTTGAAGAAGTTGGGCATCACGAAAGACGTTTACCACTGCAATGAAGGTCATGCCGCCTTGTGCAACGTGCAGCGTTTGGTTGACTACGTTGAAAGCGGACTGAATTTTGACGAAGCTCTTGAATTGGTGCGTGCAAGCTCTCTCTACACCGTCCACACGCCAGTGCCTGCTGGCCACGACTACTTCGACGAAGGCTTGTTTGGCAAATATATGGGCTCTTTCCCCGGACGCCTCGGCATCTCATGGGACGACTTCATGGGCCTTGGCCGCACAAACCCCAGCGACCACGGCGAAAAGTTTTGCATGTCGACCTTCTTGTGCAAGACCTGCCAGGAAGTCAACGGCGTCAGCTGGTTACACGGAAAAGTGAGTCAGCAGATGTTCAAAGGCATCTGGCCAGGTTATCTGCCCGACGAAAACCGTCCAGACCATGAGTTCCGCACCCACGACGAATGGTATGACCTCTATCAAGATCACAGCGAAGAAAGCCACGTTGGCTACGTAACAAACGGCGTTCACCTCCCGACTTGGACTGCCAAGGAATGGAAGGAAGTCTATGGAAAATATTTCGACAAGAATTTCCTCAACGACCAGAGCAACGCAAGCATTTGGGAGAAGATCTACGATGTGCCCGACGATGTCGTTTGGAAAACTCGCATGAAGCTGAAGGTGAAACTCATTGACTACATCCGCGAGCGTTTCCGCGACAACTGGCTCAAGAATCAGGGCGACCCTTCGCGTGTCGTTTCTTTGCTCGACAAAATCAATCCAAACGCCCTCTTGATTGGTTTCGCCCGTCGTTTCGCAACCTACAAGCGTGCTCACCTGCTCTTCTCTGACTTAGATCGTTTGGCCAAGATTGTCAATAATCCCGACTATCCTGTGCAGTTCATCTTCGCTGGCAAGGCCCACCCCGCTGACGGAGCTGGACAGGGATTAATCAAGCGTATTTTTGAGATTTCACAGCGTCCTGAGTTCATCGGTAAGATTCTTTTCGTTGAGAACTACGACATGCAGTTGGCCCGCCGCCTTGTTTCAGGTGTTGACATCTGGATGAACACACCGACACGTCCGCTTGAAGCTTCCGGCACATCTGGTGAGAAAGCATTGATGAACGGCGTTGTCAATCTCTCCGTACTCGACGGCTGGTGGTATGAGGGGTATCGTGAAGGTGCTGGATGGGCATTGACCGACAAATGCACCTATCAGAACCAGGAACATCAAGATAAGCTCGATGCCTGGACGATTTATTCTATGTTAGAGCAAGAAATCATTCCGCTCTATTACACACGCAACCGTAAGGGATACAGCGAAAACTGGGTTCACACCGTGAAGAACTCCATCGCGCAGATTGCTCCTTTCTACACGATGAAGCGTCAGCTCGACGACTATTACGACCGCTTCTATTGCAAGGAAGCCGCTCGCTTCAAGGTGCTCAGTGCCGACAACAACAAGAAGGCAAAAGAGATTGCCGCATGGAAGCAGCGCGTTGCAGAACGTTGGGACAGCATCCGCGTGGTTTCGACAACCCGCAGCGAGAATCTCACCAACGGCAACCTCATTAGCGACAAGGAATTTTCTGTGACCCACGTTGTTGACGAGCAGGGCCTCGACAACGCAATCGGTATTGACCTCGTTGCCATGACGTCTGGAAACGACGGCAAGGACAGCATCTATCAGGTCTATCCGATGGAGGTGACGAAGCATGAAGGCAACCTTTACACATTCGAACTGAAAACGAGCATTGACCTTGCTGGTTCCTTCAAGGTGGCCTACCGTATGTATCCGAAAAACAAGGATTTGGCAGACCGTCAGGACCTTTGCTATGTTCGCTGGTTTAATTAACAAAACTGCATAATGAAAGAGGAGTGCTAAAAGGCTGATGTCTTTTGGCACTCCTCTTTTTATAAGATGTCGTGAAACGGGGGGTAAGTGATTATGTAACGGAATGTCTGGTTGAGACGTTAGGTTTTTCTGTGTCCCCCTCTCATCAGATACTGTCAGAAAAATAGCTCTTTGGCAATTGTCGGCAGTTGTAGGTTGACGCCATTACTTCACCGTATGCCCCTGCGGAACGAAAGGCTATCAAGTCGCCTCTTTGGCAAAGCGGAAGCTGGATGTCTTTTCCAAATACATCGCTGCTTTCGCAGATGGGGCCAACGACATCGTATGTGTCGCAGGGCGCGTTGCTTGCTGCTGAAAGGTTTTCTATAAAATGGTGGGCGCCATACATTGCGGGGCGAATGAGTTCTGTGAACCCAGCATCTGCAATCACAAATTTCTTGCTGTGTCCGTGTTTGACGTACAACGTCTTGGCTATGAGTGTTCCGCATTGTGCAACGATGGAACGCCCCAATTCGAAGTGGAGAGATTGACCGGGACGGAGTTTGAGGTGTTCGCCAAATATCTTGAAATAGGCGGCGAAAGCGGGGATGGGGTCAGCGTCGGGGGCTTCATAGTTTATGCCGAGACCGCCGCCGACATTTATGGTGGCGCAGGAGATGTTGTTTCGCTCCAGCTGGTCCTGTAATTCGTTGATGCGCTGGCACAGAGATTCGTAGACCTCCAAATGGAGTATCTGGCTGCCTATGTGGAAATGCAGGCCAGAGAAAATGATTGAGGGCAGGCTCTGTGCATGCTTGACGGCTGGAAGCAGGTCTTCCATGGCGATACCGAATTTGTTTTCGTTCAGTCCTGTCGTGATTTTGGCATGGGTGTGTGCATCCACGTTGGGGTTGACGCGGAAGGCGATGGTGGCTTTGACACCGCGCGCTTCTGCCAATTGGCTGATGATGTCTAATTCTGGCAGGCTTTCTACGTTGAAGCAGGAGATGCCTTGCTCCAACGCCAGATTTATTTCCCAATCGCTTTTCCCGACTCCAGCAAAAACGATTTTATCTGCAGGGAAACCAGCGTCGACGGCTGCTTGGATTTCGCCTCCGCTCACGCAGTCGGCTCCCAAGCGGTTTTCAGAGATGATGGAGAGGATGTGTTTGTTGGCGTTGGCTTTTATGGCGTAGTGAACGTGGAAATTCTCATATTTTCCTGCTTCTTCCTTGACTGTTGCAATTGTTTTTTTCAGAAGGTCGAGGTTGTAATAGTAGAAGGGCGTTTTGATGGACTGGAAGCGCTGAATGGGGAAAATGGTTGGATGGTTCATCTTTTTGGGTTTATTGGGTGTATATTAATAAATCGAATAGCATGAAATTTCATACTATTCGATTTGAAGGATGCCAATTGGCGTTTGCTTTTTCGGAGTGGGGCTATTTGTTGAAAAGTTCGTCGCTCAATGCTTGGAGCGCGGCTTTCTTGTCGGATTCTCTTACAAGGAAGGAGATGTTGTGGTTGCTGCCGCCGTATGAAATCATGCGTAAGGGAATTTCTGAGAGCGCTTTTGCTGCCAGCGTTTCAAAGCCAACGTTGGTCCATCTCAAGTCGCCGACTACGCAGATGATACACATGTCGTTGTCCACTTCAACCGTGCCGTAGTGTTTCAGGTTTTCTAAAATCGGGTCCAGGTGTGCCGTGTTGTCGATGGTCAGCGAGATTCCGACTTCCGAGGTAGTGACCAGGTCGATGCTTGTGTTGTACGTATCAAAAATTTCAAAGACTTTGCGGAGGAAGCCTGCCTGCAATAGCATTCTGCTTGATACAATCTTGATGGCCGTGATGTTGTCTTTGGCAGCGACGGCCTTGATGGTGCCGTAGGTCATGTCGTTGTTGATGAGGGTGCCGGGTGCTTTGGGGTCCATCGTGTTGAGGAGTCTGACGGGGACTCCAGCATAGCGTGCTGGCTGGATGCATGTGGGGTGGAGGATTTTTGCTCCGAAATAGGCCAGTTCGGCTGCTTCTTCAAAATTGAGCTGACGGACTGGCGATGTTCCGTTGACGATGCGGGGGTCGTTGTTGTGCATGCCGTCGATGTCTGTCCAAATCTGGATTTCGCTGGCCTGGAGGGTTGCACCAATTAGGCAGGCCGTGTAGTCGGAGCCGCCACGCTGAAGGTTGTCGACTTCTCCGTTGTGGTTCAGGCAGATGAATCCCTGCGTGATATAGAGGTCGAAGTTTGCGTGTTTTCTCAGATAAGCCGACAAGTGTTCTTGGATGTGCGTCATGTCTGGCTCGCCCATTTCATCGAGACGCATGTATTCAAACGCCGGGATGAGGTGTACTTTGACACCCTGCTCCATAAGGAAGTTTGTCACCATGTTGGTGCTCATGATTTCCCCTTGGGCCAGGATGGCTTTCGATGTTGTTTCGCTGAAATCGACCGTTTGGAATGAATGGAGATATGAGAACACCGAGTTCAGAAGCTGTTTGGTCTTTTCAGCCATTTCTTCAGTTTCATAGAGCTCTTCTACATGTTTCATGTAGGTTCTGCGCAACTTGTTGATGACGTTGTTGGCGGCTTCTGCATTTTTTTTCTGAAAATAGTCTGCAATTTCAACCAAAGTGTTGGTTGTTCCAGACATGGCTGAGAGGACAACGATTTTTTTCTGTCCGTCTGTGATCAATTTGCACACGTCTTTCATGCGCTGTGGGGAACCGACGGAAGTGCCTCCGAATTTCAATATTTTCATAAGTGTTTGCTTTTGGTGAATTTTTATAAACTTGGTTGGGAGCCTTAGCAAGGGGTGAAAGAATAAGTTGAGCAATTTTGACAAGGCATAAGTCAGTCAGCCTGCAGCGCATCAACATGGTATTCAGTTTGATAGTCTTCCGAGTTTTCATCAGTGTCTTTGGGGGTGCTACGATAGGAACCGGTCGTGTCGTGGATTTTTCCTGATGCACATTTATAGACGATGCCTGGGAAGTCTTTCAGCAATTGCAGATTGTGGGTGACCATCACGACGGCAGTGCCTTGTTCGCAGATTCTTTTCAGCAGTTGCATGATTTGCGTGCTGCTTTCATGATCGAGGTTGCCCGTCGGTTCGTCTGCTAAGATGATTTTCGGCTTGTTGATTAAAGCGCGGGCAATTGCGATACATTGTTGTTCTCCGCCAGAGAGCTGGTGGGGGAATGAAGTGGCTTTGTCTTTCATGCCCACTTCATCAAGCACCTCCAATATGCGTTTGTGGCGTGCCTGCTTCTTTTTCCAGCCGGTGGCTTTCAGCACGAAGTCGATGTTGCCGAACACCGTGTAATCCCGAAGCAACTGGAAATCCTGAAAAACAATGCCGAGTTGTCGTCGCAGTGCTGGCAAATGTTTTCGTCGCAGTTGGTGTAGGTCGGTTCCCAAAATCGTTGCCTCGCCCTCTCCTGCAACGGGCAATTCTCCGTAGAGCGTTTTCAGCAAAGAGCTCTTGCCTGAGCCGACATGCCCGATGATGTAGACAAACTCTCCTTCTGAAACGTGAAAGTCAACATCGCTCAGCAGTGTTTTCTCTGTTACAGCAATGGTGGCGTTTGATAAATTTATAAGCATATTAAGTGGTTATTCAAAATTATTTTATACTATCCATGCAGGGTTAAAAAGATGGTAGTCGATAAGGGCGCGGCCGTTGTTGGATGCTTCCTAATGGATTGTCGGAGGGGATTTCTTGAATCTTTCCTCTTAGTAATGGCATTCTTAATCTAATTTCAATACAGCGAGGAAGGCTTTCTGCGGCACTTGCACGTTGCCGATTTCCTTCATGCGCTTTTTGCCTCGTTTTTGCTTCTCGAGCAGTTTTCTCTTACGGCTGATGTCGCCGCCGTAGCATTTAGCTGTGACGTCTTTTCTCACCTGTTTGACGGTTTCACGCGCAACAATCTTTGCGCCGATGGCGGCTTGTATGGCAATGTCAAACTGCTGGCGGGGCAGCAGTTCTTTCAGTTTTTCACACATGCGTCTTCCGAAGTAGACAGCGTTGTCAACGTGTGTCAGCGTTGAAAGCGCGTCGACAGGTTCGCCGTTGAGCAAGATGTCGAGCTTGACAAGTTTTGACGGACGGAACTCAATGGGGTGGTAGTCGAAGGAAGCATATCCTTTCGACAGAGATTTCAGTTTGTCGTAGAAGTCGATTACGATTTCGGCCAACGGCATGTCGTAATAGAGTTCAACGCGGTCTCCCGAGACATATTCTTGCTTGATCAGTTCGCCGCGTTTGCCCAAACAGAGCGTCATGATATTTCCGATGTAGTCTGTTCGGGTGATGATGGAGGCTCTGATGTATGGTTCCTCAATATGATCAATCTCCGTTGCCTCAGGCATGCCGGCAGGATTGTGCACCTCCTTCATCTCTCCGTGTTTGTCAAAGATGTGGTAGGAAACGTTGGGGACCGTTGTGATGACGTTCATGTTGAACTCACGGTCAAGGCGTTCCTGAACGATTTCCATGTGGAGCAGACCGAGGAAGCCGCAGCGGAAACCAAAGCCGAGGGCTACGGACGACTCGGGCTGGAATGTTAGGGAAGCATCGTTCAACTGCAATTTTTCGAGACTGGCACGGAGTTGTTCGAAATCTTCTGTCTCAATCGGATAAACGCCTGCAAAGACCATCGGCTTGACTTCTTCAAATCCATCAATGGCTTTGTCGCAAGGGCGTTCGGTGTGTGTGATGGTGTCGCCCACTTTCACTTCGGTGGCGGTTTTGATGCCGCTGACGATGTAGCCTACATCGCCGCAGTGCAGATTTTTGCGTGGCGACAGGTCCATTTTCAATACGCCGATTTCATCTGCGTTATAGCGCTTTTGCGTGTTGACAAACAAAACGTCGTCGCCTTGCTTGATGGAGCCGTTTACAATCTTAAAATAGGCGATGATGCCTCTGAAGGGGTTGAACACAGAGTCGAAAATCAGGGCCTGCAATGGAGCAGACTCGTCGCCAACTGGAGCGGGGATGTGGTCGACAACAGCGTTGAGAATGTCTTCTACGCCCATACCGGTTTTGCCGGAGGCGCGGATGATTTCCTCACGCTTGCACCCGAGCAAATCTATGATTTCGTCTTCAACTTCTTCTGGCATAGAGTTGGGCATGTCGCATTTGTTGAGAACGGGAATGATTTCCAAGTTGTGCTCAATGGCCATGTAGAGGTTGGAGATGGTCTGTGCCTGAACGCCTTGCGTGGAGTCGACCACGAGAAGGCATCCTTCGCAGGCGGCAATGCTTCGCGACACTTCGTAGGAAAAGTCAACGTGTCCCGGAGTGTCGATGAGGTTAAGACGGTATGTTTCGCCACCACGGTTGTATTCCATTTGAATGGCATGACTTTTAATCGTGATGCCTCGCTCACGCTCCAAGTCCATGTTGTCGAGCATCTGCCCTTCTGTTACTTGAATTGTTTTGGTGTATTCAAGCAGGCGGTCGGCGAGGGTGCTCTTGCCATGGTCAATGTGGGCTATGATACAGAAATTGCGTATATTCTTCATGAAATTATCTATACTTGTTTGGTGGTGATGTTTAGACTATATGTGTTATAATTCGCGGATAATCATTTGAAAATCAAGATTTGTTATGGCCGATGGATTGTTGGGGGAATGGCTGGGGAATGGATGACGTGAGTCTCTTTTGCTGGCTGACGGCAGAGTCGTGGTTGGCCAATGCCAGGGGCTTTATCCTCCTCAAAATTTTTCAGCCGCTTCGAAGCTGACAGCGTGTGCCAGGTCCTTCTCGGAAAGAAGTACTTCTGACGGGTCGTTGATGGGCCATTCAATGCCAATGGAAGGGTCGTCAAAGCGAATGGAGCATTCTGCCTCAGGCGCGTAGCGGTTGTCAACCTTATAGGTGAATACTGCTTTTGGCGAAAGAACCTGGAATCCGTGGGCAAAGCCTCTTGGGATAAACAACTGCCGCTTGTTGTCTTCGCTCAGTTCCACTATGACATATTTTCCGAAAGTAGGGGAGTCTTTTCGCAGGTCCACTGCAACGTCGACGACAGTTCCCTGTAACACTCTGACGAGTTTCGCTTGCGAGAGTTCGCCCTTCTGGTAGTGTAATCCGCGCAGTACGCCGCGCGAAGAAAGCGACTGGTTGTCTTGCACAAAATGCACCTTGCGGCCGATGTGCTGGTTGAAATCTTCTTCACGCCATGTTTCCATAAAATAGCCACGTGCATCTTCAAATACGCGCGGTTCCAAAACCCATACGTCTGGTATTGAAGTTTCTATATATTTCATTGCTTTTCTTTTTTGAATGGCAAACGGGGGGGAAGTAATGGTAAGAAGGTGTTCAAAATCTTTCATCATTACTAAGTGGATGAGCTCGATTGCCTTGTGATCTAATAATATAGGTAATATAGGGGGTGTTTATTGCTCAGAAAGAGATGCTATGTGGAGCGAATCCCCGTCTTTGTCTGGCTCAAGACAAATGCAGTCGTTCAATTTCCTTCCCGACATAATGGCTTCACACAGCACGGTTTCCACATGCTCTGTTATGGAACGCTTTAATGAACGTGCACCGTAGTTGGGCTGGAAGCCGTGTTCAACAAGAAAATCAACGATCGCGTCGTTGACATTGATGTGGTATCCCTTTGCGGCCAGACGTTCGTTTAGTTCGGAAAGTTGCAATTTGCATATTTTCCGTGCGTCATCTTTCGTGAGCGAGTTGAAGTATATCACGTCGTCCAGTCGGTTGAGAAATTCTGGAGAAAATTGCCGTTTCAGAGCCTTCTGGATGATACCTTCTGCCATTTTGGGATTTGCCTGTTGCGCGTTGAAGCCGATTCTTGTGCTTGACTCTTCCAGTTGTCGCGTGCCGACATTCGATGTCATGACAATAATGGTGTTGCGGAAATCTACTGTGACGCCGTTGCCGTCTGTCATTCTTCCTTCGTCCATGACTTGGAGCAGGATGTTGAACACATCAGAGTGGGCCTTTTCTATTTCGTCGAGGAGAACAACGGAGTAGGGGTGTCTCCGCACCCGTTCTGTCAGCTGCCCACCTTCTTCATAGCCAATATATCCCGGAGGAGCACCTATCAGTCGGCTTGTGTTGTATTTCTCGCCATATTCGCTCATGTCAATACGAATCAGTGAATCGTCGTTGTCGAACATACATTTAGAGAGGCATTTGACCAGGTGGGTTTTCCCGACACCTGTTGGGCCGACAAACAAGAAGGTGCCTATTGGTCTGTTGGGCCTCTTTAAGCCGAGGCGGTTCATGGTAATGGCACGCGTCAGTTTCCCGATAGCTTCGTCTTGCGAGATGACCTGACTGGCAAGAACCGTCTTCATTGTTCGGAGGCGCTCGTTTTCATCCTGCATCACCCTGCCGACCGGAATGCCAGTCAGTTTGGAAATAATGTGCGCCACGTCATCTTCTCCCACAGTGATGCTGGATTCGTTTTGTCTTTCAGTCCATTCTTTCGTCATGCGTTTGAGTTCCTCCGTGCAGTCGGCAACGGCATCCCGCAGGCGTGCCGCCAATTCGTAGTCTTGGTTGTTTGCCGCTTCGTTTTTCTGCTCTTTCAGGTTCTCAATTTCTGTCTCTTTCTCCTTGATTTCCTTGGACACGGAATTTCTGGTCAGCCTCGCATAGCTGCCTGTTTCATCCATGGCGTCAATGGCCTTGTCTGGAAAAAAACGGTCGGTCACGTATCGCTCTGTCAAGTCGACACATGCTTCCAGAGCCTTGTCGGTATATGACACCCCGTGGTGGGCTTCGTAGCAGGCGCGGAGGTTTTTGAGAATCTGTAGCGTCTGTTCTTTTGTTGAGGGTTCAAGCATCACCTTTTGAAAGCGTCTTTCCAGCGCTCCATCTTTTTCAATTGTCTTGCGGTATTCGTCGACCGTGGTTGCGCCGATACATTGAATTTCACCGCGTGCCAAAGCTGGCTTGAGCATATTGGCGGCATCGAGTGACCCTGTAGCAGAACCAGCTCCGATTATTGTGTGTATCTCGTCGACAAATAGGATGATTTCGGGATGGGCCTTTAGCTCTTCAATGATATTTTTTATCCTGTTTTCAAATTGTCCGCGAAACTGTGTTCCAGCAACGATGGAAGCCATGTCAAGCGACAGTATGCGCTTGTCTTGTAGCGTGTATGGCACCTGATGCTTGACAATCATTTGTGCCAACCCTTCAACAACTGCGCTTTTGCCAACTCCTGGCAGCCCTATTAAAATGGGGTTGTTTTTCTTTCGTCGGCAAAGAATCTGGGCAATTCGCTGCATTTCGTCTTCGCGTCCCACAACGGGATCCAAGCCTCCATTTTCAGCTTTGGCTGTCAGGTCGGTGCTGAAGCAGTCCATGACGGGGGTATTGGAGTTGCTGCGTTTCTTTTCAGGCTTATTGAATATGGGCTTGTTGTTTACTTCGTCTGGCGACATCAGTTCGCCGTCAACAGGTTCAAACACATCCAGTGCGTTCGGAATAGCCTTGATTTTTCTTTCAACCTTTTCGAGCGTGATGCCATACCCTGTTAGATATGTTTTTGCCTCGTTGTTGTGGTCATGAAGGATACTCAGCAACATGTGTTGCGGTTTCACTTCGCTGTCACCCATGCGTCTGGCCTCCATTTGTGCAAATCGTAGTAGGCGCCCGCCTTCAACGCTGATGGTTATTTCTTTAGGTGTTTGGTCCGTATTCCTGTTGCCGTTTTCCGTAAGGGGCTTGTCCGTTTTAAGCATCTCCTTGATGCTCGCCTCGCTGGAAAGTCCGTAATCACTCAGGATGTTGTAGGCAAATCCTTTAGATCTCAGAATCCCTATTAGGAAGCAAAGCGAGGGGATTTCTGATAATCCATATTCAAGTGCGGCATCTCTGCTTAGCCCAATCATTTTAATTAATTCGTCAGACCAATTGTTATTTTGCATGTAGCATCTTCTTATGTGGGGTTGTCTCTTTTTTAGGCAAAGTTAGTGTAAGGGAGTTGAAGGGCAAAGCAAAAAAGGATATTTTTGCAGTGTTAGGGTGGGATATGGTGTCTATTTTTGGTGTGTGTGTTGGGGAAAAGAGGCCCCGCTTTTGGCAATTGGCAACATTTTTTCTGAATTACGTACGCCATGTTTTATGCCGAGCATACTTATTTCCACTGATAAAGCAATGTAAAACAAGCATTGCGAAGTCTTGCAGAGTTAATAAAGCGCAAATCAAGTGAATATGGCGAAAACTTTTTTGCATAAACAAGTTTTAATTCGTAATTTTGTAGCTTGTAAGTTGTGTACAATCCAAATAGGACATTGAAATGACATCCGCGTTAGGCGTTATTGTCCAATTTAGAGTAATCGAATAAAAAACAATACATATTATATTATAGACAACATGAAAAAAATCGCTTATCTCGCTATTGCTTTAGCACTTTGTGCATGCGGTGGAAACAAGACGCAAATGCCTGCGGCAAGTAATGACTTTGCTGTAGAGACGGTTCAAGCAACTGATGCAACCTTGACCACCTCTTACCCGGCCACAATCAAGGGTGTTCAGGATATTGAAATCAGACCGAAAATTGCCGGCCATATAACCAAGGTCTTGGTTGATGAGGGAGATTTTGTGCGTGCTGGTCAGCCGTTGTTCTTGATTGATCGTGTGCAGTATGAAGCTATGGTAAAATCGGCGCAGGCCGCCATTAATGTTGTGCGCACCAATATTGCCACTCAGCAGTTGACGGTGAACAATAAAAAACAATTGCTCGACAAGCAGATCATCAGCAAATACGATTACGATGTGGCCAACAACCAGCTTCAGACACTGAAAGCCCAGTTGGCCCAGTGTGAAGCATCGCTCGTGGAGGCTAAGAATAATTTGCGTTATTGCACCATCACCAGTCCTGCAGATGGTGTCATTGGAGCCATTCCTTATCGCGTGGGAAGCCTTGTAAACTCTTCTATGGCAGAACCGTTGACAACCGTGTCCAATATTTCCAAAGTGTATGCTTACTTCAGCATGACGGAGAAGCAGATGCTGGCTTTCACGAAGGGCAATGGCGGCATAAAGAGCGCCATGGATAGTATGCCTGCTGTTATGCTTGTTATGGCCGACGGCACCCAGTATGACAAGTCTGGTGCCATCACGGCCATTAGTGGCGTGATAGACCCCGCTACTGGTTCTGTTCAGGTTCGTGCCACATTCGATAATGCAGAACGCATTCTTCGTTCAGGCGGTACGGGCTCTGTTTTGATGCCGACGCGCGCTGCCGGTGCCATCCTTGTTCCGCAAAAGGCAACCTTTGAAATCCAAGATAAGAAATTTACATACGTTGTTGGCAGCGACAATGTCATCAAATCGCGCGAGATTCAGGTTCTTCCTCAGAACGACGGTACCAACTATGTCGTGACTGGTGGTCTGCGTCCAGGCGAACGCATTGTCGTTGACGGTGTCAACCAACTCAAAGACGGCCAGAAAATCAATCCTATCAGCAAGGCCCAGCTCGAGAAAAACAAGGCAAAGGCAAAGGCCGATTTGAAGGCTGGCAAGCTCCCTAACGAAGAATAAGAAAAAGAGAACACTTGTGTCGGGGAAACTCATCGGCGTGCCAATGTCCTGGGGCGTTCGAAAAAGAGCGCGTTCCAGTCGGGGTGGAGCGTTGATGGGGCAACACACAAGCCGTTATAAAGCATTATCAAAAAATCAAATATGAAACTTGATAGATTTATTAATCGCCCGGTGCTCTCAACGGTAATCTCTATCGTTATTGTCATCCTGGGTACTTTGGGATTGATTTCCCTGCCAATTACGCAGTATCCTGATATTGCGCCTCCAACGGTGCAGGTCAGCACCACCTATACGGGTGCTAACGCACAGACCGTGTTGAACTCCGTGATTGCCCCTCTTGAAGAGTCAATCAATGGTGTGGAAAACATGGACTATATGAGTTCAACCGCAACAAATACGGGTTCAGCCACCATTCAGATCACTTTTAAACAGGGAACCGACCCCGACATGGCAGCAGTCAACGTGCAAAACCGTGTGGCCAAGGCCCAGGGTCTTCTTCCGGCAGAAGTGACCAAGGTCGGTGTCATCACACAGAAACGCCAGAGCTCAATGCTTGTCATCTTCTCAATTTCCGACACCTCTGGAAAATATGATGCGCAGTTCATAGAGAACTATGCTAAAATCAACATCATTCCCCAGGTGCAACGTATCCAGGGCGTGGGTGACGCGATGGTCATGGGTGCAGATTATGCCATGTGTATTTGGCTGAATCCCGAAAAAATGGCCGAACACCATCTGATGCCGAGCGACATCTCAGCCGCTTTGGCAGAACAGAACATCGAGGCCGCACCAGGTAACATCGGTGAGCGCCAGGGACAGACCTATCAATACACCTTGCGTTACAAAGGACGCTTGTCTGAGGTGCCTGAATTTGAAAACATCGTTCTCAAGGCAAATGCTGACGGAACGATTCTCCGCCTCAAGGACGTTGCCAAGGTTGAATTGGGCCGAAATACTTATTCATTCTCAGGCAAGGTAAACGGCAACCGTTCAGTGTCATGTATGATTTCTCAGATTGCAGGAACCAATGCAACGAAAATCGTACAGGATGTTGAAGCCTTGCTCGGCAAGTGTCAAACGGAGCTTCCAGACGGTTTGAAAATCTCTGTGGCACAGAGTGTCAACGACTTCCTCTTTGCTTCAATCCATGAAGTGTTCAAGACTCTGCTTGAGGCCTTTATCTTGGTTTTCATCGTGGTGTTTATCTTCTTGCAGGATTTCCGCTCCACCTTGATTCCGACGATTGCCATCCCTGTCGCCTTAATCGGTACGTTCTTCGTGCTTAACCTCATTGGATTCTCTTTGAACCTCCTCACCCTTTCAGCCATGGTGTTGGCTATCGCCATTGTGGTCGATGATGCCATTGTTGTTGTCGAGGGCGTTCATGCAAAGCTCGACCAGGGCTACACTTCAGCAAGAAAAGCCTCCATCGACGCCATGAGTGAACTGGGCGGCGCTTTGGTGTCCATCACCCTGGTCATGATGGCTGTGTTCGTTCCAGTTAGTTTCATGTCGGGAACCTCTGGTACGTTCTATCGCCAGTTTGGTTTGACAATGGCCATCTCCATTGGTTTCTCCGCATTGAACGCCCTGACCCTTTCTCCAGCCTTGTGTGCCATCTTCTTGAAGCCACACAACAAGGAAACCAATCTCAAAGACCGCATGGGAGTTGCGATGAAGGAAGCTCGTACCACTATGGCCGGCCGCTACACCGAGGCCTTTGGCCGTTTCATCCACCCCTCAGTGACCGTGATTTTGATCGTCATCGGCGTGTTGGGCTTGATTTTCGGTGCTTTCAATTTTGAGTCACATCCGGTCATCGCCACAGCCTTCAGCGTCATCAGTGTCATCGCCTTGATCGGCATGAGTACGAAGAAATTCCAGAATGCCTTCAATCATGGCTACGACAACATCTTGAAGAAATATAAGAAACACGTGCTGCGCTTCATCAAGCGTCCTGTTCTCACCATAGCATTGGTCGTGGTCAGCATCGCCGGTCTCGTCACGCTGATGAACATCACTCCGACGGCCATGGTGCCTGCTGAAGATACCGGTACAATCATGGGCGTCGTGACCATGCCCCCAGGAACCTCTCAGGACCGCACAGAAGCCTATCTTGACCAAGTTGACAGCCTCGTGCGCTCTGTGCCTGCCGTTGAAAGCAGCACAGTCATTTCCGGCTATAGTTTCATCGGTGGCGAAGGCCCAAGTTATGGTTCGTTTATTATCAAATTGAAAGACTGGGATTTGCGTTCAATGAAAGAAAGTTCAACTGTTGTCTTCGCAAACCTTTTCCTCCGTTCTCGCAAGGTGTTCAAAGACGCCCAGGTGTTGTTCTTCCAGCCACCAATGATTACGGGATATGGTGCAACCAATGGTTTCACGCTCAACTTGCAAGACAGAACCGGTGGCGACTTGACGAAATTCTATGATGTGGCACAGGATTTCTTGGCCAAATTGAGAGAGCGTCCTGAAATCGAGTCAGCGCAGACCACCTTCAGCACCGCCTTCCCCCAATATCAGATAGACATTGACGCCGCCAAGTGTAAGCGTGCCGGTCTTTCTCCCAGCACCATCTTGAGTACGTTGCAGGGATATTATGGTGGTCTCTATGCCTCAAACTTCAACCGTTTCGGAAAAGTCTACCGCGTGATGATCCAGTCGGCCCAGAGCGAACGCAGCAACTATGAAAGCCTTTATAAAATAAAGGTCAGAAACGGCAGCGAGATGGCCCCCATCACCGAGTTCATCACATTGAAGAAAACCTACGGCCCCGACAATATCAATCGTTTCAACATGTACACTTCAATGTCTGTAAACGGCAACCCGGCTTCCGGATACACCTCAGGTCAGGCCATCAAGGCCATAGAAGAAGTTGCCGCCCAGAATCTCCCGCAAGGATATTCATTTGAGTTCTCTGGACAGACCCGTGAAGAGCAGGCGAATGCAGGCAGCACAACCGCCATCGTGTTCCTTCTCTGCTTCGTCTTCATCTATCTCCTGCTGTCGGCCCAATATGAGAGCTACGTTTTGCCGTGGGCCGTATTGCTCTCAGTACCGTTTGGTTTGGCAGGCTCGTTCATCTTCATCCACATGATGGGAGGCATCAACTCCATCATTCCGATATTCAGTGAAGCCGCTAACAACATCTACGTGCAGATTGCCTTGATCATGTTGATTGGTTTGTTGGCCAAGAATGCCATCTTGATTGTTGAGTTTGCGCTCGACCGCCGCAAGATGGGCATGAGCATCTCTTGGGCGGCAGTTCTCGGTGCTGGTGCCCGTTTGCGTCCGATTTTGATGACTTCAATGGCCATGATCATTGGTCTGTTGCCTTTGATGTTCTCCTTCGGTGTTGGTGCAAACAGCAACCGCTCGTTGGGTACCACAGCCATCGGCGGTATGTTGATCGGTATGATCTGCCAGATATTCATTGTGCCCGCTCTGTTTGTCATCTTCCAGTATTTGCAGGAAAAGATTTCTCCGATGAAATGGGAGGACATTGACAACTCAGAAGCAAATGCTGATATCGAGCAATATAGCAAGTAAAAAGACACCTCCATATCGTCCCCTTGTCCAGCAACGCATACCGTCACCGCCAGAAACGGTCGGCATCGTGCAAGACAAGGGGGAGGTATGAATAATTCTGAACCCAGAATCAGTTTCACAACAACAAATCAATGAAGAAACAAATATTATACATCATAGGATGTTCGGCCTTGCTCAGCAGTTGCCATATCTACAGCAATTATGAGCGTCCACAAAACATCGTCAGCGACAGTCTCTATCGCGACACCACCGCGGCCTATGCTGTCTTGGCTTCCGATACGGCAAACTTCGGTAATATGCCTTGGCAAGAAGTCTTTTCCGAACCCCAGTTGCAGGCTCTCATTAATAAAGCCCTGGTGCAAAATGCCGATATTCGCACCGCCGATCTGACCATCCAGCAGGCAGAGGCCGCTTTGAAAGTTTCGCGTTTGGCTTACCTGCCCGCGTTGAATTTTGTGCCTCAGGCAACCGTCAGCAGCTTCGACGGTGCCAAAGCCACTCAGACCTATTCACTTCCCGTTCAGGCAAGTTGGCAAATCGACGTTTTTGGCTCAGTTCGCAACCAGAAGAAACAATATGAGATGCAGCTCGAGCAGAGCAAGGCATATAAGCAGGCGGCACGCACTGGCATCATCTCCGGAGTTGCAAACCTATATTACACGCTTCAGATGCTCGACGAACAGCTTGCAACCACCAATGCCACAATTGAGATCTGGAAGAAAAACGTCGATGCAATGGAAGCCATGTTCCAGGTTGGAGGACTGACCAACTCTGCAGCGGTTTCCCAGGCAAGAGCCAATCTCTATCAGATTGAAAGCACAGTACCCACGCTTGAACAGAGCATTACTTCAGCAGAAAACTCCCTCTGCCTCCTCCTTCACGAAGCCCCACACCCCATCCAACGCGGCACATTCAGCGGAGCCAATTTCCCCGAGAAACTATCAGTGGGCGTACCCCTTCAGCTGTTGTCAAATCGTCCCGACGTGCGTGCGTCAGAAATGCAGCTGGCCTATGCCTTCTATGGCGTCAATGTGGCCCGCTCTTCTTTCTATCCGACCATCACGCTTTCTGGAACAGCCGGATGGACAAACAGCGGCGGCAAAGGAATCGTCAATCCCGCCAAGTTCTTGGCCTCTGCAGTCGGGTCTTTGGTCCAGCCGCTCTTCAACCGTGGTGCGTTGATTGCCAACTTGAAAATTTCCAAAATGAAACAAGAGCAGGCCCTGATTAGTTTCGAGCAGTCTCTTCTGAAAGCAGGAAACGAGGTCAGCAATGCCCTGAGCAACTATCAGTCATACACCATTCAAGAAGCAGCACAGGCCAAACGTGTTGCCGAATTGGAAAAAGCCGTTGAAAGCACCAATTTCCTCTTCTCACACGGAAACACTACCAGCTACCTCGAAACATTAACAGCCCAGCAGAGCCTTCTTTCAGCCAAGCTGTCGTTAATCTCCAATAAGTTCGACAAGGTGCAGGCCACCATCTCCCTGTATCAGGCCCTTGGCGGTGGACGTTAAAACCAAAAGGCGCTGTTTGTCAGGGGACGAGAGAAAAACGTCGTCCCGACAAACAGCCCCATAACCTAAACATACAACTTTAATATTATGATTAGTCCGTTAGCATATGTAGACCCTGAGTCAAAGTTGGGGAAAAACGTAGAAATCAAGCCATTCGCCTATATTGAGAAAGATGTCGTGATTGGCGATAATTGCGTCATCATGCCGCATGTGTCTGTTCTCTCTGGAACAACCATAGGAAACGATAACGTCATCTATCAGAACGCAGTAGTCGGAGCGAAACCACAGGATTTTCATTATGTGGAAGGCACGCCCACCCATGTAGAGATAGGCGACAACAATTGCATCCGTGAAAATGTCGTCATAGCAGGAAGCATCCATTCCGATAGAGCAACGCGTATCGGGAATGGCAATTTCCTTATGGACAAAGTTCATGTATGCCATGATGTTGTCATTGGCAGCCATTGCGTTGTTGGCATTGGTGTAAGCATAGCAGGCGAGTGCGTCATCGACGACTATTCCATACAGAGTAGCGGCGTGATAGTTCAGCAGCACGTCCGTGTGGGGCGTTTCTCATTGATGCAGAGCGGCTGCCGCGTTCAGAAGGACGTTCCTCCCTACATTGTTTTGGGTGGTAATCCAGCCTCCTATCATGGTGTCAATTCCGTCGTCTTGTCACATTTCAATACGTCAGAACGCGTGTTGCGCCACATTGCCAACACCTATCGTTTGATCTACACTTCAAACTTCTCTCTTGAGGATGCCATCATCAAAATTCCCGAGCAAATCCCGATGAGTGATGAAATTCAGAACATCCTTGATTTCATCAAGAATGCCAAGCACGGCATCGTTCGCCACATGAGTGAACATCATTGATCATCCTCATATCACGCAAGAAATCAGCCAGATTCACGTGCACGTGAATCTGGCTGAATCTTTTTTTGGGGGGTGTTTCTTATTGTGCCCCCTTGATATGGTTTTCTTAGTATATAAAGTCAAATAAAGTATGCGGCGTTTCAACTATTATCGCTCTCCAGCGTTTGAAGCGTCGCATGTTTTATTATTCCAGCAGGTATTTGTCGCCTGTGTCTCTGATGAGCATTTCTTTTGCCTTTTCGCTATAGCCTGGACGTGTTGGTGGGACGGCGATGCCGTCGGGTGTAAGGAGAAATTTTCCGTCGGCGGATTCTGGCTTGACGACCATGTCGTTGTATTTCACAATCATGTATTCTCCCAGTTTTTTCCAGGTTTTGAGCATGTCTTGAGCGCAGTTAACGGAATAGTCTGTCAGGAAGGATGCGGCCTCCTTGGGATTTGAGTTGTAGAGGCCGATGGCTTTCTGTTCAACGTTTTTTTGGTTGTTGATGTAGGCAGTTTCCAGAGCGTCTCTCTGCTTTTCGAGACTCGGGAAAAGCATGGAATATCTCGGGTAGGTCATATTGGCAACCCAATTGCACACCCAGAAAGCTGATTCCCATGAGAAGGTCACGTCGTTGGCTGTTTCGGGGGCGTAGCATGCGGGGATGCGTTGGGCGCAGCAATAGACGGGCGTGTAGGCCACCATGTTGGGGTCGTCGTTTCCGAACCACAATATACCCCCGATGGCATTGGGCAAGTTGCGGCGCATCTGCGCTATCATCGTGGAGGCTGTTTGCATCGTTGAGATGGGGCGCTCGTTGAAATATTTCCGTCCGTTGTGGGTGAAGAAGAGGGGAGATGGGCGGTAGGGCATGTCGTATAACCCTGCTCCGGCATCTCCTTGGATGGCGAACGGCGTGTTTTCGAAGTGGTCGCGCATGGAGACCATGAGGTCGTGGAGGGAAAGCGGTGTTTTCGGCTTGAAGTATAGGGGCATGGTTTCGGCCGTTTTGATATGCTTGCCGTCGGCATAGGGCAGGTATTTCTCCATTCCGTCGACCCATTTGTTGAAGAAGCTCCATGCGCGTGCCTCGCAGATGCGTATGGCCGAGAAATCGGCGGGAGCGTAGGCGTCTGCAAATGAGAAGTCGGCGTCTTTGCCCTTGAAATAGCCTTTTTTGCGAGCAAAGGAGATGACGTCTTTTGAATACATTACGTTGGCCTTGTCTTTGAGGTTGAACTTATGGATGCGGCTTTGGTTGGCATGGACAGCGATGCAATCGTCGGGGATACGTATGGCCACCCACACGGTGCCTTTCTCTTCGGGGCCTTTGCCAATCATTTCAAGGATCCACACCTCGTTGGGGTCGGCGATGGAGAAGGATTCACCGCTGCTGGCATAGCCGTGTTTCTGTGTCAGCGTGGTCATGACGGCAATGGCTTCGCGTGCGGTTTTCGACCGCTGCAGGGCGATGGTCATGAGGCTGACGTAGTCGATGGTGCCTGCGGTGTCAACGAGTTCTTCGCGGCCTCCGAAGGTGGTTTCCATGACAGACACTTGGTGCTCGTTGATGTTTCCGACAACGGAATATGTTGTTTCGGCTTCGGGGATGTATCCGAGAAAATGGTTGGTGTCGCCGTCGACGATGCGGCGCATGGTGCCTTTGGGATGGCGGGCGGCGGGGTAGAGGCCCAGCGAACCATACATGCCGAAGGAGTCTTGGTTGTAGGTGATGAATGTGGAACCGTCTGTCGAGGCTTTTTTGCCTACGAGAAAACTGGTGCATGCCGGAGATTGGATGATGCAGGCGGCAAGCAGAAGAAGGGTAATGATGGTTTTTTGCATGTTTTTATTTTATGTCCTTGAGGGAAAACAGTTTTGTCTTGTTATGGGAAAGCTGTATTGCTCCCTCCCCCAAAAAGAGGGGGCGGCGATGACGGCTTCACCTTATATAGCGGCGGAGCTTGTTTTTACGGAAGAAGGGGTGTCCTGAAAAGAACCCAGGTGGGGTTGATTTTTCAGGACACCCTTTGTGGTTTTCTCCCGACAGGGAGGTCAGCACGCCTTGAAAGACATGTCAAGGCCAGCAACTGAGTGGGTGAGCGCTCCGACGGAGATATAGTCAACACCGCATTCTGCATAGTCGCGCAGTGTGTCGATCGTGATGCCGCCAGAGGATTCCGTTTCGTAGCGGTGGTTGATCATCTCAACAGCTTTTCGCGTGTCTTCAACGGAGAAATTGTCGAGCATGATTCTGTCAACGCCGCCGTGGTTGAGCACTTGGCGGATTTCGTCGAACGATCTCACTTCGATTTCCACTTTCAGGTGTAGCCCTTTTTCGCGCTGATATTCTGCACATCTGTCGAGGGCATTGGCGATGCCTCCGGCAAAGTCAATGTGGTTGTCTTTCAGGAGAATCATATCGAAAAGTCCGATGCGGTGGTTGACGCCGCCTCCGATTTTCACGGCTTCTTTCTCCAGCATTCGCATTCCTGGCGTGGTTTTTCTCGTGTCGAGAACGCGGGTGTTTGTGCCTTTGAGGCGATCTACGTATTTTGCGGTCATGGTGGCAATTCCGCTCATGCGCTGCATGATGTTGAGCATCAGTCGCTCTGTTTGTAGGAGGCTGCGAACTTTTCCTGTGACAATCATGGCGACATCGCCCTTCTTCACGTGGCTGCCGTCTTCAATGAGCACTTGAACCTGCATCGAGGCGTCGAAGCGATGAAATACTTCTTTTGCGATTCGGATGCCGGCCAGGATACCGTCTTCTTTAATGATGAGCTGCGATTTTCCCATGGCATCGTCTGGAATGCAGCAAAGCGTTGTGTGGTCGCCGTCTCCTATGTCTTCAGAAAAAGAAAGGTCGATGAGGAGGTCGTTTAATTCGTCTACTGTGTGCATGTTGTATTTTGTTTATTATGGTATGTTCTTAAGGGATGCGTTGTAAAAAAACAATTCAGAGCCCGTTTGTTTGTCAGTAAACCAGTCGCAGGTTGTCAATCCAAAGTGTGTTTCCGACACTGCCGATGTATGCGCCGCCGTGACTCGAATCGAACTGGAGGACGATGTGTGTTGGGGTTTCGCTCTCGCCAGCCCAGCCTTCTTCGATGACTTTTACCATCTTTCCTTTGCTGTTTTTGGCGTATTTAGTGTTGTCTCCTGAAGTGAGCCCCATATAGTTTTTGAAGAAAGCCTGCCCCGTTATGTTGCCATAATGTATGGGGAATTTGGCGTTGTTTACCCATCCGTTCGTGGAGCGGCTGAAATGGTGGACCAGGGTTCCCACTCTCTTGGCGTGTATGTTGCCTTTAGCGTCTTCCCACCGCTTCTGGAGATAGAGAATGACATCGGGCATGTCTATGCCGGCAATGGTTTGCACTTTGCTGAATCCTGTCTGCTTGACTCTATTGGGTTTTCCAGAGAGTTTAACGCGATAGTCGAACATGATGGCTTTCGGACGTTTGTGGAATGCCAGCCCGGCATCAAGTTTGCTCATCGGATTGGAGGTTCCCGTGATGGGTTCTTGTGTTTGTCCTAAATAGATGGATCCTGCGGCGAGCACCTTGATGTTGACGATGCCCAGCACTTTGCATTCCTCAAGATGTGTGTAGAGCTTGGCGCAGTAGCCGTGGCCGGGGCGGGCTTCCCTGTAGACAGATGTGTTGGTCTTGGTTATGCCAGAAACCTTTGCCAGCACGTTTGACGTGGCCCAGGGCGAACCGCCGAGTCCGTGATAAGGATTGTTGTTGTTCCACGTCGCATTGGGGGCAATCTCATAAAGCGTTTTGGTTTTGCCGCCGATGATGCCGCTTTCTTTGATGTTTCTCGTGAGCCATGTGTCGAACCTGCCAAAGTTGAAAAACTCAATTTTCTCGTTTAGTTCTTTTTCAACATCGCTTTGATTGATTTCAGGTGATTGTGTTCTGGCGTGCATTGCGAGCAAGCCGTTTGCGAGAATGGCCATGACGGTCAAAAGCGTCTTTTTCTTCATTCTTTATCTTGTTTTTTTGCAGCAGCGGTGTTGCGTTGCTGCAGGTTTCGGTATGTTATTGTCTATGTGGAGATGCTGTGTGGTGGAGTTGTTGGCAGTTTGTCTGATTCGGGCGAATGTGGTTTTATGCGTCCGGGGAGTTCTGCCTCCCTTTGTCGGCTCTTTTTCCAGATTTCTTACGCCATGACTAAAATGCCTCGTTGATGTTGAATATGAATCCGCCGCCGTCTCTTGTGAATCCATAGTCAACGCGGACATTCACGCGTTTTTTGAATTCCCATCTATAACCGATGCCAGCGTTGGGCAGGATTTTTTCCCATCTCATTGACTGGAAATCGGGGAACACCTCTCCGACGCCGCCCCAGAGGGCTATGCCGTGGCGCCCGACAATGTGCTGGCGGAGCTCCACTTGCAGTTCGGCAATGTTTTTGTCGCGGTATCGTCCTTCGTAGTATCCACGAAGCCTGCTGCTCGATCCTGCATCGCTCATCATGCTCCATGCCGGTTTCCCGTAGATGAAATGGGAATGGAATTCCGTTGCCAAAATGCCGCCCTTCCAGATTCTGGTATAGGTGCTCGCCGTGACGTCAGTGGCAGAGAAGCAATAACTGTTGGCGAGAAAGCGTGGCGCGAAGGTTTGGTCGAGTTGTAAGAAAAATCCACGGTTGGCGTTGAGGATGAAGTCGCGCGAATCATAGGTGAGCGTCAGCCCCAACGACTGCGTTCGAGTTGTCTTGTCCTGTCCTTCAAAAGCGGCACCCCCGACGGGGTCTATATCCTGCGCCTGTGCAAATTGGAAATTTGCAGTTGGTCCCATGTACAATCTCGGGGCAATCTTAAAGAGAAAGCGCATCATTGCGTCGAACTTGATGCGGCGGTATTCCGTGTCGTTTTCGTCTCGCTTCCCCTTGTCGAAGCCGATGCCCCAGAAATGTGTCGGGAAAGTATAGGCATAGAGACGATAGTCTAACCTGTATTTGTCTTTTTTGAATATGTTGTTGCCTTTAAGTCCGAGCATCAGAAATCCTTTTGTGGTGATGTCGCCATAGAGCGTGACGTTGGATTTTTGAAGCGTTGAATCAGAGCGGTCGAGCGAATACAGGCCTGTTGCAACAACGCCGAGTCCGAGTCCGACGGTGGAGGAATAGTGGGGACCAGGTAGCACCCCGAAGTCAAATTTGCGGTTCGAGGTCTTGTTGGCATCAAGGAAATAATTGCAGACGCGCCGGATGATGCCCTGCTCTCTGCGCGCGTTTTCCGTTGTTCCGCCATTCGCTCTTGCTGTGTCTGCCTGCATGAGCATGTCGGCAGAGTCCGCCGGAGCCATGTTGCAGCATGTTATGCCGGAACTAGCTACACCATAGACGCAGCCGATAATATAAAATAATGTGAGTAATATTTTTTTTCTCATTGGAACAGATGTCGGATTTTTTAGCATGTTTTAAATAGGTGTCGGAATAGATTCATATATTATCTGCATGCGATGTAAACCAGATACGGATTTTCCGCCGCCTTGGGATGCTTTGCCGAGGGGCGCAGTCTGTGTTATCCGTGTGCTCTGATTAGAAGTGCAGATACACATAAGAATGAAAGACTGCCACTATTTATCATGCAAAGTTAGCGCAATCCGTGTACACGAACAAATCCGCAGCTTGAAACTTTTGATTGAATTGCATGATTTCGTTTGGCTTGAATGTCTCCACCTTCATTTCGATAGATTCAACGGGCGTTTGCGTGGATTTTTCTTGCAGGTTTCTTTGGGTAGGCGGGGAGATTTCCGTATCTTTGTTGATGAAATTGTTGGGTATAGCAACCTCTGGCCCAAACTCGCCATGAGAGGCTGACGTGGGATTGGCGGCATTTTTTTTCTTTGCTTCGAATTGTAATCAATGGCGGTTCTTTAGTAAAGGTAAAAAATAACTTGACCAATTTAAGGAGTAAGAAATTATATTCTTATGCTCTGTCAAAATTGATCAGCTTATTCTTTCGTCATTACTCAGCACGTTTCTTTTCTATAAATTTGCAGCCGAAAACAGAAAAAAGAATTATGAATAAGGTAGACACTGTCGTTTTTGATCTTGACGGAACGCTCCTTGACACGTTGGACGACTTGGTGGAGAGTGTGAACTATGCGCTGGAGAAACATGGATTGCCGCTACGTACAAAGCAGGAAGTGAGGTCTTTTCTCGGTAACGGAATCCGGTTTCTGATGGAAAAAGCCGTTGGTGAACGCATTGCCAGCAATGAGGAACGTTTCCTTCCCGTTTTTCAGTCGTTTAGGGCGCATTACGTTGACCATTGTCTTGATGCAACAAGGCCATACGAGGGCATCGTTGAAATGCTGAGGGCACTTAAAGAAGAGGGATTTAAGTTGGCTATTGTTTCAAACAAATTGCAGCCAGCGGTGACGGAATTGAATGAAAGATTTTTCAGAGATGTGATAAGCGTTGCAATCGGAGAAAGCGCCGATGTTCGCAGAAAACCATTTCCGGATTCCGTTTTGAAGGCTATGGGGGAACTTCGGAGCACTTGCGAACAGACGGTTTATGTTGGAGATTCGGAAGTGGATATCGAAACCGCCAAGGCTGTTGGCATTCCCTGTCTGAGCGTTTTGTGGGGATTTCGTGACGAGGATTTCTTGCGGGGAAAATATCCTGATGCGCATTTCGTCTGGAACGTGCAAGATTTGGAAAGAATGGTTGGGCTGTTGTGATGTTTGGGCATTTCGGCGCTTGATTTGTTCGGGATATTTATTTGGAGCGAAAAAAACGCGTAATTAAGTGCCTGTAAATTTTGCAGAAAGAAATATAATCACTAACTTTGCACCCCGAAAATGAATTGTCGCTTCGCAAGAGTGGCGGAGGGTACCACCCCAAGATTACGCAACAATAACATCCGAAGCTCTCTTGCACGGGACAGGCAATTCAAAAAGCTCTAAATAAAATAACAAGCGATAGCAATGTCTAAGATTTGTCAGATTACAGGGAAAAAAGCCATGGTTGGCAATAATGTTTCTCACTCAAAGCGCCGCACAAAGCGTACTTTCGATGTGAACTTGTTTACAAAGAAATTCTACTACGTTGAGCAGGACTGCTGGATTAGCCTCAAGATCAGCGCAGCTGGTTTGCGCCTCATCAACAAGGTTGGCCTTGATGCTGCACTTAATAATGCCGTATCCAAGGGATATTGCGATTGGAAAAATATTAAAGTAATTGGCTAATTAATTCGATACAATGGCTGGAAAGAAAGCAAAAGGCAATAGAGTACAAGTAATTCTCGAATGTACTGAAATGAAAGAGAGCGGTCTGCCAGGAACGTCTCGATATATTACTACAAAGAACCGTAAGAATACTCCTGAGCGTTTGGAATTGAAAAAATACAATCCTATCCTCAAGAGAATGACGATTCACAAGGAGATTAAATAATACATTATCTTATAACTCTATTCAATTATAAACCATGGCAAAGAAAACAGTCGCTACACTTCAGGAGGGTAAGACCGATGGTCGTTCTTATACTAAGGTGATCAAAATGGTAAAGAGCCCTAAGACTGGTGCATATATTTTTGACGAACAAATGGTTCCGAATGAAGCCGTTAAGGATTTCTTCAAGAACTAATTTAAAGTTTCAAATAAAATTGAACCCTCCCCGAAAAGGGAGGGTTTTTTTATGTGCCAAACACGGTCGTTCCAAAATAAATTGCTAAGTTTGTAGCGAATATTCTGAAACTGTGACAACGGAATATGGCATAAGTGGGCATCTGATCTGATAAAATGATTTTGACAACTTTCTTATGAAATGATTTTGGCCACCTGTTGAAGAGGGCGGCACATAAAAATCAGAGATGTCGGGTGGATGGATGTATAGTAAAAATAACACAAAAAGAAACATGGGCATTTTCAGTAGTTTATTTTCAAAGAAGGAGAAGAAGGAAACGTTGGATTCCGGCTTGCAGAAAACCAAGGTTGGCATCTTTTCGAAGATTGCTCGCGCAATTGCAGGAAAGGACAAAGTTGACGACGAAGTGCTCGACAACTTGGAGGACGTCTTGATAACATCGGATGTCGGGGTTGATACAACGTTGGAAATTATTCACAGGATTGAAGACCGTGTTGCGAAGGACAAGTATGTCAATACTTCGGAACTGAATGAGATTCTGAGAGAAGAAATAGGCGCATTGCTGACGAAAAGCGGAAACGACGACGGACATGACGGATTTACGCTTCCCGACACTGGAAGGCCTTATGTCATCATGGTTGTCGGCGTGAATGGTGTCGGGAAGACAACAACCATTGGCAAATTGGCATATCAGTTTAAGGCAATCGGGAAAAAGGTTTACTTAGGAGCCGCCGATACCTTCCGTGCCGCCGCCATCGAGCAACTTGATATTTGGGGCGAACGTATCGGCGTTCCTGTCATCAAGCAGCAGATGGGAAGCGATCCTGCAAGCGTTGCTTTCGACACAATCAGTGCGGCCAAGGCTGCGGGGGCAGATGTGGTGATAATCGACACCGCCGGCCGTTTGCACAATAAGGTGAACCTTATGAATGAATTGTCTAAGATTAAAAATGTCATGCATAAGGTCGTGCCAGAGGCTCCAGATGAAGTGTTGCTCGTGTTGGACGGCTCAACAGGGCAGAATGCTTATGAACAAGCCAAGCAGTTTATCAAGGCAACGGAAGTCACGGCTTTGGCTGTGACGAAATTAGACGGCACGGCGAAAGGTGGTGTCGTGATAGGAATTTCCAATCTGTTGAAGGTGCCTGTGAAATACATCGGACTCGGAGAGAAAATGACAGATCTTCAGCCTTTTAATTCAAAGGAGTTCGTTGATTCCTTGTTTGGCGGTTCGAAACTTTGAATGGTGATGCAGAAGAAAACATATTTTTCTGCACCTAATAATCAATCATCAAAAGTGTAATTCGTTGGGGTGTTCTAAGGAACTGGTGTGCCGGAATCGTTTTCCTAGAAGGAAGCAATGGTTCAAGCGCAGTCACATGCGTTCCAAAATGTAATTCTTAGGATAGCCCTTATTAGTTTAACGTAAAGAAAACAGAATAAGATAATGCCTCGTCATATAGTTGATATAATTACAATGGGATGCTCAAAGAATTTGGTTGATTCAGAGCATCTGATGGCCATGTTCAAGTCGGCAGGGATAGATGTGTTCCACAATCCGGACGAATTGCATGGCGACATTGCCGTTGTGAATACGTGCGGATTCATAGGTGACGCTAAAGAAGAAAGCATAGAAATGATTCTTTCGCTCTGTGAAAAGAAAGCGCAGGATTTGATTAATCAGGTCTATGTGATGGGGTGTCTGTCTGAACGTTATAGAAATGAACTGATGGAGGAAATTCCAGAAGTTGACAAATTCTATGGTAAATTCGATTGGAAGCAACTGCTTTCGGATTTAAATATGGAAAGTGGATCTGATTCCGTGGAGACACGCGCAGTGACAACTCCTTCCCACTATGCATATGTCAAAATCGCGGAAGGATGCAACCGGAAATGCGCCTATTGCGCCATACCTATCATTACGGGAAAGCATGTGAGCCGACCCATGGAAGATATTTTGCGGGAAGTGGAGGGTCTTGTTCATAAAGGCGTGAGGGAGTTCCAGATTATTGCCCAGGAACTGACATTCTATGGCGTTGACCTGTATGGCAAGCAATGTATTGCTGAACTGGTTGACAGAATGGCTAAGATAGAAGGGGTGGAATGGATTCGCTTGCATTATGCGTACCCTAATAATTTCCCTGTTGATTTGTTGGAAGTGATTCGTCGTAACCAAAACGTCTGCAAATATTTGGATATCGCCTTGCAGCATATCAGCGATCACGTCTTGTCAAACATGTTGCGTCATACAACGAAGGAAGAAACCATCAGTTTGATAAAAAAGATTCGCGAAGAGGTTCCCGGAATCACTTTGCGCACAACGCTCATGGTTGGTTTTCCAGGTGAAACCCAGGCTGATTTTGATGAGCTGATTGACTTCGTGAAGTGGGCAAAGTTCGACAGAATGGGGGCCTTTGCATATAGCGAAGAAGAAGGCACCTATGCTGCCATTAACTATGAAGATGACGTTCCCGAGGATGTCAAGCAGAGTCGGCTTGACAGGGTGATGAAGGTGCAGGAAGGCATCATGACGGAGTTGAACTTCCAAAAGGAAGGAAAGATCTTTAAAACCATTATTGACCGACGTGAGGGCGATTATTATGTGGGACGAACCGAAGCCGATTCTCCTGAAGTTGACTGTGAGGTGTTGATTCCGCATAGCGAAGGTGCGTTGAATATAGGAGACTTCTATCAAGTGGAAATCGTTTCGGCTGATACGTTCGATCTCTATGGTACAGTTGTTGAACAGAGCGCCTGATGCTCTTTGGTCGGCTTTGGTCTTGAACGTCTGTTTGTAAGGAGGAATTCTCATGGCAATAGATGTTAGGCAGGCGGTTGGATTCTATTGAATCCGCCGTTATCATCAACAAAGCGTTCGATCATCTACATATATTATAAGACGTCATGAATAACAAAGAATTAATTGCTGGCATGAGCGCACGCTTGAGCAAAAGCCCCAAAGATGTCCAGCAAATGGTTAGCGCCTTCGTCACAGAAATGGCCAGCCATTTGAGTGAAGATGACAGCTTGGCTATACAGGGATTTGGCACCTTTGAGGTAAAGAAGAAATTGGAGCGAATTGTAACCAATCCCAATACCAAGCAAAAGATGCTCGTACCTCCGCGTCTTGCATTGTCGTTCAAGCCAAGCTTGATGTTAAAAGATAAAATAAAGAAATTGTCGGACAGTAAATCTTGATGTTCCGGCAAGTCCTGAATTGTGATGCTTTTGAATGGAAGGGCAACTCGTTTCGGGGAAGGATTTTGATGAGAGAGTAGTCTTTCTTCTATGGAAAGAAAGGTGCTGATTTGTCTCCGATCTCAAGCTTTTCGATTAAGAATAATAGTTTTCAGATATAACCCAAACCGTTTTTATACATGGAAAAAAATGCGCTCTTGCAAGAAATAATAGCCTGCATGGCTGAAAATGGTGATTATTCACAAACAGAACTGGATGAGTTTTGCAGCATCTTTTTCGAAAGCATTGAAGCGGGCCTCTTGGCAGATAAGTATGTCAAGATTAAGGGGTTTGGTACTTTTAAGTTGATCAACGTGTCAGATCGTGAAAGCATTAACGTAAATACTGGAGAACGCATTCAAATCAGTGGTCACGCAAAGGCTTCTTTCATTCCGGATAACGATTTGAAGGATTTGATTAATAGTCCGTTTGCCCACTTTCAAACCGTTGCTATCAACGATGAAACGAATTTGGAAGAAATGGCTTCCATTGCTAATGACGACATCTTAGAAATGGAGCAGGCACTGGAGACGGAAGAGACCGATGGCGGACAGAACCCGTTGAACGAATCGTCTGATGAAGAAATGCCAGAAAAAGAAGATTTGTCGTTGCTTTCACAGAGGGGGGCTGAAAATGTGGTGCAGCAGGGGGATGTCGCGACAGCGCAAAGCAAGGCGGCTTCTCCAGAGCCATCGACTTCTTTGGGCGATGGCCTTGGCCAAGACTGCGTTGACAATCCAGATGGTGACGTTTCCTCGGATGAGGCAGTGGGTACAGAGGTAACAGAGAACTTAAATAGACATGTTGACTCGGATGTGGAAGACGGTGGATTACCATTCGATAAGGAAAAAAAATCTACGGATGATAATGCCGAGAATGCTAAAGATTTGGCGTTTGTGTCTCAAAGTGTGGAGCCGGCTGATGCAGCCTTCCATCATGCCTCCGATGCTCGTAGATCGGATTGTGAGTCAGATAACGCCAATCAAGAAGAGTCCTATTATTCAAGAGTGTCGCACACAACGGGAAAGCCCTATCCGTTCAGATATGTCCTGAAAGTGACACGCGCTATGCAGCGTCCCAATTGGTGGAAAGTGATAGCCATCTTCTTGTTTGTATCTATCCTTTTAGCGCTAAGCTACTTCGCTGGCTATTACAAGGTCTTTTGTCCGCCTTGTGAGGAAGGGAGCAATACCAGCCAAGTAGTAAATACCCATCAGCACAACACAGATATGGCGGCAAATGCAGCGACAGCGGCGGAAGGGGATTCAGCCAAAGTCGTGCAGGAAGATAAAAAATACAGTGTAGCCGCCATGCACAACGAAAACGTGTCGGCAAAAGAGAATGTCGAGGCGACACAAAAGGATAGCGCAAAAAAAGAGGAACTGCCAGTTTCCTACAGCCTAAAGAAAAAGTATTTCATCTCTGGTTTACAAAGCATCCATAAGGTGAAGACCAATGAGACCCTTTCGATGATAGCCAGACGTATCTATGGCCATAAGGAGTTTTCCAAATACATAGTTCAGTATAATAATATCTCGAATCCCGACAACATTGTCGTTGGGACGGCGTTGAGAATCCCAGCGCTAAAAGAGAAACAAAATTAAGCAGGTGTCAGTTTTTTCTGCTATCTGTTTTCTGTGGTAAAAAACAAAAGCCCTGAGTCAGAACGACCAGGGCTTTCTTTTTAGGTAGATATTCCTCCTTTGCTTAGGGATGTTTCTGTCGAAAGCGATAAAGAGGAGGAAATGAAGATTCGTACCAATGGCTTATAACCTCGTTGCTGGAATTATTTAAGCGAGAAGTTATAGTCCTTGTCTGTGGCTGTGCAGACGATTTTGTCTTCGCGGAGCAACCAACCCAAACCGAGATAAAGTTCCTTTTCGGATTTAGCTTTGACAGCCTTCTTCAAATCCTTGCCCGACATTTCACCATTTTCGTTGAGAGTTTCCCAGATTTTTCCGGCGATTTCTCCAGCTTTTTCTTGTAACATAATTGACTATTTTGTGATGTTAAATGGAATTATTGGGTGCAAAGTTATGTATTTTTTTGATTATAATCAATGTAAAAGTAGACAAATGCTTGATAGTTAATACTTTTACAATCCATCTTGGTATTTGTACCTTGCAATTTTGCTTGTTTAATGCCTATTTTTGTCCGCGAACGTGGGAGCAGATGCGTTCGAATCTGGAAGCAGATGCAACTGCACATGGGGCCAGATACGTTCGAACGTGGGCCCAGATGCAGTTGCACATGGCCCCAGACGCAGTTGTGCTTGGAGCCAGACGCACTTGAACGCGGGGCGGCGTTCGCTGACAGACATAGAGGACAGGGCTGTTAGTCACATTTGGCTGAAATTAATTTGCAGGAGAGCCCGCCAAATGTTAACTTTGCATCAAGCAAAGAGAATTCATGAAGACAGGAAGAGATAAATACGTGTTTTTGACAAAAGCTCCGGTATCGCGTGTGATATTGACAATGGCAATACCGACAATCATTTCGATGCTGATAACCAGCGCGTATAATGTGGCAGACACGTATTTCGTCGGACGTATCAACACGCAGAGTACGGCCGCTGTTGGAATCGCTTTCAGTGTGATGTCGGTGGTGCAGGCCGTTGGCTTTTTCTTTGGTCATGGATCAGGCAATTTTATGTCGCGTTCTTTGGGTGCGAGATGTGTGCGTCGCGCTCAGATGATGGCAACAATGGGTCTTGTTTTAAGTTGGATGACAGGGTGTGTTGTGGCAATCATAGGTCTAGCTTTTTTAGAACCGATTGCAATCGGACTCGGGTCAACGCCAACAATACTTCCTTATGCAAAGGACTATCTGGGCATTGTTTTGCTCGGCGCTCCTTTTATGACAACCTCTTTCACGCTCAACAATCAGATGCGTTTTCAAGGCAACGCCATGTATGCCATGTTCGGCGTGCTCTCTGGAGCAGTGTTGAACATATTGCTTGACCCCCTGCTGATTTTCAGTTTTGATATGGGTATACACGGCGCTGCGATGGCAACCCTCATCAGTCAGGTTGTCGGTTTTCTCATCCTGTTTCGTATGTCGTTTAGAGGTGGAGGTGTCGGCATCTGTCTTCCGTTGTTTGCTTTCCGCAGCATTTTCCTGAAGGAAATCGTGTTTGGCGGCACGCCATCACTCTCGCGACAGGGGCTTGCCTCGTTGTCAACGCTGGCGCTCAACGTTGTTGCTGGGAAATATGGCGATGCTGCAATTGCCGCCATGTCAATTGTGGGGCGTTTTTGCTTCTTTATCTTCGCTACTATAATCGGATTTGGACAAGGATTCCAGCCGCTATGTGGCTTTTGCTACGGTGCAGGACTTTATCGTCGTGTGCGTGAGGGCTTTTTCTTTTGCGTGAAATATGGCACGATTTTCCTCTCCGTTGTTGCAGTGGCGGGCTTTGCTTTTGCCCCAGAAATAGTTAGGGAGTTTCGCAACGATGCCACGGTCATAGACATCGGCACGCGCGCTCTGCGCTGGCAGTTTCTGACGTTTCCCCTGCTGCCTCTGATTGGTTTGTCGAACATGTATTTGCAAACAATCAGGAAACCCTTGAGGGCAAATCTTGTGGCGGCGGCACGTAGCGGTTTGTTTTTTATCCCCCTGATTGGCGTATTGCCCTCCCTTTGGGGGGTAGCGGGACTTGAAGTTTGCCAGTCGGCAAGTGACGTCTGCACTTTTGCCTTGGCGCTTCCCATCACGCTCCATACGTTGAGCGGCATGAAGGCCAGAAAGTGAATAGTTACTCAGTTATTGCAAGTATTTTATTATGTGTATCAGTATTCAGAGAATCATACAGGGGCTTGTTCCCGTTATCATCATGTCTGCGTTGTGCGCTTGTTCAAATGCCGAGCGCACAACGCGGCGTGCTGATGCCGCCATGGCCATTGGAGAATATCAGGAGGCCGCTTCTTTGTATAGGCGGGCCTATATGCAGACATCACCCCGTGAGCGTGCTTCGCGCGGGGTGTTGGCCTACAAGATGGGTGAAGCTTACCGTTCATTTGGAAATGTGGGACGCGCATTAGCGGCCTATAAGAATGCGGAGCGGTTTGGCGATGCCGATAGTTTGCTGCTCCGCAAACAGGGCGACATGTTGCGCTATGCAGGCAATTACAAAGGCGCGGAAGAGAAGTATAAAGCATATCTTGAAAAGAATCCGGAAGATGTGTTGGCGCTTGCTGGATACAGGTCTTCGCAGAAAGCTCCCGCCATCCGGGAGACTGGTTCGGCTTATACTGTCAAACTGGACAAGAACTTCAGCAGTTCAAGGGCAGATTATTGTCCGGCTTTTTCAGATCGTAACGGTTCTGCCGTTTATTTTTCCTCCACTCGAAATTCGGGTACGGGCGGACAGATGAGTGGCATAACTGGTACGAAGTCTGGAGACATCTATTGCTTGAAAAAAGACGAAAAAGGACATTGGAAAAGTCCAGAGGCGGCAGAAGGTGAACTGAATTCGGAATGGGACGAGGGCGCTGCGTGTTTCACAGAGGACGGAAACACCATGTATTTCACGGTGTGTCGTTCCGACCCGCAGTATCCGCGCATGGCGGAAATATGGACTTCCACAAGAAACGATGCCAAATGGGGTAAGCCGCAGGCGTTGAAAATAACAGCCGACACACTGTCGTCGTATGCCCATCCAGCGCTCTCGCCCGACGGGAAGTGGCTCTATTTCGTTTCCGACATGCCAGGAGGATATGGCGGTTATGACCTTTGGAGAGCCTCAGTTGTCGGAGGGCATGGCATCGGGGTCGTGGAGAATCTCGGACCAGAGATCAATACGCCAGGCAACGAAATGTTTCCTGCTTTCCGTCCGTCGGGGGAACTCTATTTTTCCTCCGACGGACGCGAACCGAATTTAGGCGGACTTGACTTGTATCGTGCCAAAGAAGACACTTTGACAAAACACTGGGAGGTGGCGCATTTGCCTTATCCCATGAACAGCAACGGCGATGATTTCGGCATTACCTTTGAGGGATTGCACAACCGCGGTTTCTTTTCCTCTAATCGTGCTTCTGCAGGGCGTGGATGGGACAAGATTTACAATTTTTCGTTCCCGGAGATACTTCTGAGTGTCAAGGGATGGGTTTATGAACAAGATGGCTATGAACTGCCTGAGGCCGTGGTTTATATGGTGGGCAACGACGGTACCAATATGAAAATTGGAGTCAATCTTGAAGGATCATTTGAGCAGCCGTTGGCGCCAGGCGGGAAATACTTGTTTCTGGCTACGTGCAGGGGGTATCTGAACTATCGTGCAGAACTGACGGTTGACTCTTTGGCGCAGAAAGAACACCAGTATGTCTTGCAATTTCCCTTGCCTTCAATCAGCATCCCGGTTCTTGTGCGCGGCGTGTATTACGAATTCGACAAGGCCGACCTGACGGACAATTCCCGCGAAGCATTAGATCGCCTCGTGAAGGTTTTGAAGGAAAACCCTAACATTACCATCGAATTGAGTGCGCATTGTGATTACCGCGGACGTGCGGAATATAATGAAAGATTGTCACAACGCCGTGCGGAGAGTGTTGTCAAGTATCTAACGGAACACGGTATTGAAGCAGAGAGACTGACGGCGAAGGGCTATGGCGAGAGCCAACCGAAGACTGTGTCAAAAAAAATGACAGAAAAATATCCCTTCCTTCATGAAAATGACGTCCTTACGGAAGAATTTATTCTGAAGCTGAAACCGGAGCAACAGGAGGTGTGTAACTCGCTAAACAGACGGACGGAGTTCCGCGTGTTGAGAACAACATACGGACTTGTCGACAGTCAAGGAAATCTTGTGGCAAGACCTCAATGAGAACGTTGGAAGCGATGGTGCTTGTTTGGCAATTTATTAGTATCTTCGCGGTTGGAAATCTAGCGAAAGAACGCGTGGACTTTTCAAGGCTGCGGCATGCGGCCCTCTGAGAGGTGTTACGCGGTTTTGTTTGGTGAAATTTGGCGTGTGGCTTTTGACAGCAACGCCTCCCGAAAAAATAGGTTGGCGTTCAATATAAGCAATTTTTTGAACACCAACTTGCGTGTCGCGTAAGTGGGGTAGGGTTTTGATGCAGATTGAGGAGACAGAGATTCTTGTTTTTCTTCAGAATCCTTTTGTTTCCAACATCCCTAACCCCTGTGACCATCTAACCATTAACGAGCAATAAAAGAAACATGGAAGTAAATATTTCATCTGAGACACTGAAACAGGCCGCACAGGAAGGAGTCGATGAGTTTGTCCTGGCAGTAAAAGACGCTATTGTCGATGCAGCGGGCGGCGAATTGAATGCTGCGGCGTTGGGCAACTTGAATGCCGAGCAGGTGACGCTGTGGGGATATTTTATTCTCTGCGAGGAGGTTATGGATGGCGGCTTCATCCAACTCATATATAATGGATATGGCTCTTTCTTCTTCCGTAATCCGTTTGCCCGTGCTGTTGAAGGGTGGGGGGTGGACGAATTGGCGTCTATCATCCGGAAGGCCCATAGAGTGTATGACAAAAACAGGGCGGAACTTGAGAAGGAACGTTCTGACGAGGATTTCATGGCGCTCTTCGAACAATTTCCACAGTTTGACGAGTTTGATGATTCCTTCGTTGAAAACGAAGAGGAATGGACTGCGATGATAGCCCATTATGTTGATGAGCATCTGGACAACTTTGTGCATGTTGTTGAGTAGAGGTTGAATTTTCCTGTAAATATCTGCTGAGCCGTAGATATTAAGGGAAAGAAAAATAGAGGGTTGCGATTGTTTCCGCCTTGTGTTAGCATTGCAGACAATCGAGAAAGTACGCACAAGAGCGTAGGCATCGGGAGCAGTTGGTCTATGGCGTTTCCTTGGTCCATTCAACCATCACTAAATAAGAAGATTATGGCAAATAACAATAAACTCAAGAGAAAAAACGGGAATATCAATATCAAAAACAAGCGAGCTGAATTTGATTATCTGGTCGTTGACCGCTACACTGCTGGAATTGTGTTGACGGGGACGGAAATCAAGAGCATTCGTGCTGGAAAAGCAGGTCTTGTTGACACGTATTGCTATATTCATAACGGGGAAATGTGGGTGAAGAACATGTATGTGGCGGAATACGACTTCGGTTCCTACAACAATCATGTATCCCGCAGGGACAGGAAATTGCTGTTGAACAAAAAAGAGATTGTCAATTTGCAGAATGAAACGAAATCACCTGGCTTCACCATTGTGCCGTTGCGCCTTTTCATTGATGAAAACGGGCGTGCCAAACTTGTCATTGCGCTCTGCAGGGGTAAGAAGGAATATGACAAACGTGCGACATTGAAGGAGAAAGCAGACCGCAGGGAAATGGATAGGGCCATCAAACGCTATTGAAGTAATTGTAATTTCCCTTCTTCCACCAATTAACTATAAATATTGACATAAATGGTTGAAATAAGCGATGTTATACAAAAACGTATTCTGATTTTAGACGGTGCTTTGGGAACAATGATTCAAAGTTACCATCTGAATGAAGAGGATTTTCGCGGTTCTCGTTTCAGAGATTTACCTGGACAGCAAAAAGGAAACAACGACCTTCTGACGTTGAGTTGTCCACAGGTGATTGAAGAAATTCATGAGCGTTATCTCAGGGCGGGAGCAGACATTATTGAAACCAACACGTTTAGTTCTCAACGTATATCCATGCGCGACTATAGCTGCGAGGATATATGTCGGGAACTTAATTATGAAGCTGCGAGACTGGCAAGACGTTTAGCTGATAAATACACTGCCATGACGCCCGATAAACCGCGCTTCGTGGCGGGATCTATAGGGCCGACCAATAAAACCTGTGCCATTAGTGCCGACGTCAACGACCCGGCCAAGCGCGATCTGACATTCGACGAGCTTTTTGACGCTTACGCTGAACAGGTAGAGGCGCTGATGGAAGGCGGGGTTGATGCGTTGCTGATTGAAACGATTTTTGACACGCTGAATGCAAAAGCTGCCATCATGGCGGCAGAGGTTTGTATGAAAAAGGCGGGGAGAAAATTGCCCATCATGTTGTCTGTGACCATTGCTGACAAGGCTGGCCGAACGCTTTCTGGACAGACGCTAAAGGCGTTTCTCGCTTCCGTGTCGCATGCCGATTTGTTTTCGGTTGGGTTAAACTGTTCCTTTGGTGCAAAGGAGCTGAAGCCCTATCTTGAGGAACTTGCGGCTGTTGCGCCATATTACATTTCTGTCTATCCCAATGCGGGTTTGCCCAACTCTTTGGGTGAGTACGACCAGACTCCGGCGCAGATGGCACGTGAGATGAGGGCGTTTGTTGACGAAGGTCTGATTAATATCATTGGCGGTTGTTGCGGCACAACGGATGAGTTCATTTCCGAATTTCTTCCCCTCGTCATGGATGGCAAGCATTTCAAGAAGCCCCATGTTCCTGTTGCAGCGGCAGGCTATCTTTCACTTTCCGGTCTTGATGTCTTGGAGGTCACTCCCGACAAGAATTTCATCAATGTCGGCGAACGCTGCAATGTTGCAGGGTCGCGCAAATTCCTTCGTCTCATCAATGAAAAAAAATATGACGAGGCAATGGGCATTGCACGCCACCAGATTGAAAATGGTGCCCAAATCATTGACATAAACATGGACGACGGACTGTTGGATGCAAAGTCAGAGATGGTTCATTTCTTGAATCTTCTTTCCGCCGACCCCGACATCTGCCGCATCCCCTTCATGATTGATTCTTCAAAATGGGAGGTCATTGAAGCAGGCTTGAAGTGCGTACAGGGAAAATGTGTTGTCAACTCGATATCGCTGAAAGAAGGTGAGCAAGTCTTCATGCAGCGTGCAAGGACAATTCGGCAATTTGGCGCTGCTGTTGTGGTCATGGCTTTCGACGAAAAAGGTCAGGCCGACACCTTCGAACGCAAAATCGAAGTCTGCCAGCGTGCCTTCCGCTTGCTGACGGAGGTGGTGGGCATGCCCCCGCAAGACATTATTTTTGACCCCAATGTATTGGCCATTTGCACTGGAATTGCGCAGCATAATGCGTATGCGCTTGATTTTCTTCGTGCAACGGAGTGGATTCGTAAAAACCTGCCAGAAGCACATGTCAGCGGTGGCGTGAGCAATCTTTCTTTTTCTTTTCGGGGTAATAACTATGTCCGTGAAGCCATGCACGCCGTGTTTCTTTACCATAATATAAAAAGGGGAATGGACTTCGGCATTGTCAATCCGGCTGCCAGTGTCATGTATGACGATATTCCCGTCAAACTGCGTGAGACCCTGGAAGACGTGATATTCAACAGGGGGGAGAAGCAAGACCTCTTGGTGGAGATGGCACAGAAAATTGTCGCTGAAGGCAAAGGGAAAATATCTGTTGCTGATACTCAAAAATGGCGCGAAGATATCGTGGAAAAACGCTTGCATCATGCTTTGATAAATGGTGTAAATGACTTTATAGAAGAAGATATCAATGAGGCACTTACAAAATATGAAAGTGCCATTGATATCATAGAAGGCCCATTGATGGATGCTATGAACCACGTGGGGGATTTGTTTGGCGAAGGGAAAATGTTTTTGCCGCAGGTGGTGAAAACCGCCCGCACTATGAAAGCGGCAGTCTCTCTTCTCCAACCCCACATTGAGGCTTCACAAAAGGGAGGTGCTAAAGCGGGCGTGGCGATAATGGCAACCGTGAAGGGAGACGTGCACGACATCGGGAAAAACATCGTCTCTGTTGTGCTATCTTGCAATAATTATGAGATAGTGGACTTGGGAGTGATGTGTCCCTCTGAAACCATTGTGGAACGCGCGCTTGAAGTACATCCCGATTTCATCGGGTTGAGCGGACTCATAACGCCGAGCCTCGATGAAATGATCCAAACGGTCGAAGCGTTGAGAAAAGCCGGCGTTTCTGCGCCAGTTGTGCTGGGAGGGGCAACCACGAGTAAGTTGCATACAGCTCTGAAAATTGCCCCTGCCTATGGCGGACCGGTCTTTTGGGTGAAGGACGCCTCTCAAATGGTCATCGTTGCGTCGAAGTTGACAAACAAGACGCAGCGACGGCAGTTTATAGAAGAAAACGAAGAAGAGCAATGCCGTCTCAGAAACGATTATGTGGCTTCGAAAAACGAGGTCCGACAATTGGATGAGGCGCGTGCAAATAAATTAAATCTTTTCCAGGAAGTAATGGAGAAAGAATAAGTTGGTTAATCTTGACCCGTTTTTTCCACCAAGTAATGGTGAAAGAATAAGTTGAGCCTTTTTGACAGAGCATAAGAAATAACACCTTATTCCTCAAAATTGCTCAAGTTATTTTTTACCATTACCAAAACTAAAAACTTGCGAGCTGAATGGCATTTGCCGATTTTTTCCGAAGAATCGTTTGAAAATTCCAGCCCCGCCTTATTGATATGAAATTGATTAAAATAGCTTTGTTATGTCTGTCTGCCTTGCCCTTGCTTGTCTGGGCCGCAGCAAACGACACTTCGGAAAAAAAAGATTATGCTTGCGTAAAGAACGGGAGATTCTGTCTGTCGCCCCGTTCTGCGAACCCCGTCGTGTTCTCCGGCATAAACTATCCCTCCGCAGTGGAGATGGTGGCAGCGCATCCAGCTGCTTTCAAAGAAGTGGTGCAACCAAATCTTGATTTTCTCAGTAGCCAGGGTGTGACGTTTGTCAGGTTAAATGTACCTTTAAAAATCGCCCTCCGGCATGATAAAAGAAACATGGCGAAAGCCGAGAACGACAGCGTGCTGGCGGCTTTGGCTCTCATCGTTGAGCATGTGGAACAGTTGCATCAGTATGTTGTGCTTTGCTTGAACTGTAAGCCTGCAAATGATTCAATGATAGGCGGATATGATGTTGAAGATTACAATGCAGTTGTCTGCCAAACCGCGAAATGCAAAATGCCAAAGTCACGCAAATCCCTCTTCCAGTCTTCAGCAGTCTTTTCCTGGGAAATCGGCCGTTTCGAAAGCATGGGCGTTTCTTCGGATGATGCCGTTGCCGACTATGCAAGGGTTTTGGCTTCGCTCAAGCAGACCGACCCCAATCATCTCGTGTCAATATCCTGCGGCAACAGACGCCACAGCAGAGCGGATTTGACATTGATGGACGACTTGATGAACCTTCCTGAGGTCGACTATATAAACATGAATTTGCTGCCGCTTGAATGGAAATGGACAAACACGTCATCGCTCTATCAGACATTGCCAAATGTTTATATAAAGGCACAGGAATATTTTGATGATTATCTCCGTTTTTCGAGGCGGATAAACAAACCGCTGATAGTGTCGGAAATTTCCTATCCGCGCGATAGAAACCATTTTGAGCCTAAATCGCCCGTTGATGCAAGAAACTCCTGCTTCAATTTTGTGACAAACAAATTGAAGCAATCTGAAGACGACGGGAACGGCCTTTCTGCCGCTTTCTTCGGGATTTTTATTGACGAAACGGAGAAACATGTTCCAGCTGCAATTTATGCGTCCGACACGCAGACGCTCTCAGAGATAGCCTTGCAAAAGGAAAAAGAGAAAAGTAAGTAATGGTGAAAGAATCAGTTGAGCAATTTAAACCTGTATTTTTTTCTTGGTTTTGGAATTTGGAAAAGAGAGCATCGCGGGCTATGTAGCCGATGACAAATACCCAAAGCGACAAAAAACAGGGCATAAGAAAACAACTCCTTATTATTCAGAATTGCTCAAGTTTTTTTTCCCATTACTAAATCCCCATAGAAGAAATATAATTCTGGTTCCCTATTTGACAAAGAAAATACAATTCAAAACTATGAAACATATTAAAATTAACGCATTGATGGCGGCTGTCGCATTAATGGCCGCCCAAACATCAATTCTTCCCCACGGGATGCAGGCTGCAAACCCAGTTAAAGTTGAAAATCTGAAAGGTCGCGAAACTGTGGCCGTCGGGCAGACTAACGCGCTCCGTCATCAACTCTGGAGCCAATGGAAAAGCAAATTGCGGAGTGAGGCCACCCAGTGTTTGATCAGCACCAGCACGCTCGATACGACACACGTCGGACGTCTGTACCTCCCCGACAGTCTGGAGGCAAATGCCGTTATGCCTTATTATTGGGGAACAAAAGGCCAATTGGCGCAAGGCAGAAACGTCTCTCTCCCAACGTTCGTCTATATCCACGGTTCAGGTCCGAAGGCCCAGGAATGGGCGGCAGGTATCAGTTGGTGCAAGATTTTCTCCGACGCACCGTCAAGATACTTCATTCCGCAAATCCCCAACGAGGGCGAATATTACCGTTGGTGGCAGCGTGCCAAGCAATGGGCCTGGAAATGGCTTTGGGACCAACTGATGCTCGACGACACCACCGACCCCAACAGGATTTACCTCTTCGGAATATCAGAAGGAGCATATGGCAGCCAGCGTCTGGCCTCGTTCTACGCTGACTATCTTGCAGCCGTCGGCCCGATGGCGGGCGGCGAACCGTTGGAAAACTGCCCTCCAGAGAACATAGGCAACATTGGATTCAGCTTGCTGACGGGAGAAAAAGACTTCATGTTTGGTCGTAACCTCTTGACGAAACACGTCTCAAACGTGTTAGACAGTTTGCAGAACAAATATCCTGGCGAGTATGCCCATCGCGTCCAACTCATCCCCAATATGGGACACGGCATAGACTATCGCCCAACCACTCCTTGGTTGCAGCAGTTCCGCCGCAACCCGTGGCCGTCCCATTTCATATGGGAGGATTATGAGATGGACGGCATCCACAGAAACGGATTCTATAATCTGCGGGTGGACAAACGCCCTTCAGACAGCCTCCGTACGCGCTATGATGTGTCCATCGCAAACAATCGTGTTGATATCCAGGCCAGAAACGTGAAATACATTTCGGCGCTGAAAGAACCCAACTGGGGCATCACTGTGAAATGGGAAAAGCAATACGAGCCGACCGACGATGCAGCCTTGACAGTTTTCTTAAACGAACACCTTGTCGATCTTTCAAAAAGGGTGACAGTCACCTTGAACGGCAAAGAAGTGTTCTGCGGAAAATTGCGCCTGACGAAGGAGGCTATGATGGAGAGCCTTAATACGTACAGAGACCCGTTGCGCATTTTCCCAGCAGCCGTTAGGATACTACCGCGTTGAACGCGGAGCTTATGAGAATATTGCTCAGCGGCTTTATTGGGCGATATTTAAAAAGTTGAATAATTTGAATGTGAAAATATAGTGTGTTCGTTGCAAGTAGCGACAGATAACGTGAACGGTAGTTACCTACGTGATAAGTAAGTTCGTTGCGTTGTGTAAATCTGCTTGTTCTGTCTTAAAGCCCTCTTTTAAGCCCTGTGCGCTATTGCGTTTCATATTTCGAGGGGTGACCGATGGCGTGTTGTAAAGGTCTAAAATGGGCTAAAAATACTATTTCGGCAAAATCGAAGCAAAAAGATGGGGCGAATATAGGGTTAATTTCTTAACTTTGCAACTGGAGACAAACGAACAAACAGTTCTATATATACATAATGGCAGAAGAAGACAAGATAATCAAAGTGAATATTGAGGAGGAAATGAAAACCTCCTATATAGACTACTCCATGTCTGTAATCGTGGCAAGAGCTTTGCCTGACGTACGTGACGGGTTTAAACCTGTTCATCGGCGCATATTGTATGGTATGCTTGGTTTGGGAAATACGCATGACAAGCCCACGCGTAAGTCGGCCCGTATTGTCGGTGAGGTGCTCGGTAAGTATCACCCACATGGAGATATTTCTGTTTACGGCGCATTGGTGCGTATGGCACAAGATTGGAACATGCGTTGTCCGCTCGTGGACGGGCAGGGCAACTTCGGCTCTATGGACGGCGACTCTGCTGCGGCCATGCGTTACACGGAAGCCCGACTCAGCCTCGTCGGCGAGGCCATGATGCAGGATATCGAAAAGGAAACTGTGGACATGGTGCCGAACTTTGACGACTCGCTTCAGGAACCGACGGTTATGCCTACGCGCATTCCTAACTTTTTGGTTAATGGTGCGAGCGGTATCGCTGTCGGCATGGCAACGAATGTTCCGCCCCATAACTTGGGAGAAGTGATTGACGGGTGTGTTGCGTATATTGACAACCCTGATATTGACATTGAAGGACTCATGCACTATGTGAAGGCGCCTGATTTCCCGACCGGTGGCTACATCATGGGTATGCAGGGCGTCAAAAGTGCCTATGAGACGGGGCGCGGTCGCGTTGTGATGCGTGCGAAGACTGACATTGAAAATGGAGTTGCGCATGACAAAATCATCGTTAACGAAATACCTTACGGCGTTAACAAGGCAGAACTCATCAAGAGTATTGCTGACCTGGTGAACGAACACAAGATTGACGGTATTTCAAACGTGAACGACGAGAGCGACCGCGAGGGATTGCGCATTGTGGTTGACGTGAAAAGAGATGCCAATGCCAATGTGGTGCTCAACAAATTGTTTAAGATGACGGCTTTGCAGACGAGCTTTGCCGTTAATTGCATTGCTTTGGTGCATGGCCGTCCGAAGGTGTTGACGCTGAAAGACTGTATAAGGTGTTTCGTTGAGCATCGCCATGATGTGGTAATCAGACGCACGAAGTATGACCTCAGGAAGGCGCAGGAAAGGGCGCATATCTTGGAGGGACTTATCATTGCCAGCGATAATATCGACGAGGTGGTGAGAATTATTCGTGCTTCAAAGACGCCGCAGGAGGCTATGGAGGCTTTGATGAAGCGCTTCAGTCTTGACGAGGTGCAGGCCAAGGCCATCGTTGACATGCGTCTCTCGCAGTTGACAAATATTCAGCAGGATAAGCTTCATCAGGAATATGCGGAGATTGAAAAGCGCATTGCTTATTTCGAACAGATTTTGAGTGACGATGAGTTTTGCAAAAAGGTGATGAAGGACGAATTGCTGGAGGTCAAGGAAAAATATGGGGATGGACGCCGCACGGAAATCAAACTTTCAAGTGAGGAGTTTAATCCTGAGGACTTCTATGCCGACGACGAAGTTGTCATCACCATCAGCCATCTTGGCTATATCAAGCGGACACCGTTGGCCGATTTCCGCACTCAGGGACGCGGCGGTGTTGGAAGTAGGGGAGGCGCAACGCGCGATGAGGATTTCATCGAGTATATCTACCCTGCAACCATGCACAACACGATGCTTTTCTTTACTGCAAAGGGAAAATGTTTCTGGCTCAAGGTGTATGAAATACCAGAAGGCGCGAAGAATGCCAAGGGACGCGCGATTCAGAATATGCTGAACATTGATTCTGACGATGCCATCAACGCCTGCTTGCACATCAAGAAATTGAATGATGCGGAGTTCTGTAATAGTCACTATGTGCTCTTCTGTACAAAGAACGGCGTCATTAAGAAAACGCGTCTCTCTGAATATTCTCGTCCGCGCACGAATGGCGTGAATGCCATCACGATCCGTGAGGACGATCGCGTCGTTGGCGTCTGCTTGACGAACAGCGAAGACGAAATCGTTTTGGCAAACAGAAACGGACGGGCTATCCGCTTCAACGAAGATGCCGTGAGGGCCATGGGGCGTACGGCAACAGGCGTGAAGGGTATGACGCTCGACGAACATGACGAGACTGACGAGGTTGTCGGCATGATTTGCATTAATGACCCTGAGCGTGAAACGATTCTCGTTGTCAGCGAAACGGGATTTGGCAAGCGTAGTCTTGTTGATGATTATCGTGTCACAAACCGTGGCGGAAAGGGTGTGAAGACGATAAGCATTACGGAGAAGACCGGAAAGGTTGTTGCCATAAAATCCGTGACTGACGAAAACGACCTGATGATTATCAACAAGAATGGCATAACTATCCGTTTGAAACTTTCAGACGTGAGGGTCATGGGACGTGCCACACAGGGCGTTAAGCTCATTGACCTCGGAAAACGCGGAGGTGTCATCGCGAGCGTCTGCCAGGTGCCGAAGGAAGAAGAGTCGGAGGACGATGCTGCTGCCAGTGGTGATGTTGTCTCGTCGGAGGACGTTATGTCTGATGGTGTGGCTTCTGATGGCGGAACGGAAGGAAATGGCGCAGAGCAGCCTGCCGGCGCAGAGGATGATTTTTCCTCGTCGTTGGAGGGGTAGGCGTGCGCGTGTTTGACTAATCCGGTAGAAATAAGGAATAAACATAAATCGAATTTAAAATGAAAAAGTTTTTATTTACCATTGGCATGGCTTTGTTCTGCGGAACAGCTTTTGCTCAGAACTCTGCTATTTTTAAGGCACAGGCATTGGAGCAGAAAGGCGATATCGCAGGTGCTGCCGCTTTGCTTGAAGAGGCTTTGAAGCACCCGAAAACAACGAAGTTTGCAGAAATGTATCATCAGGTGGCTGAAGATAATGCCAAATTGTTTAACCCTGAGCTTATGAAGGCTGCGCAGGGACTGCCGTTTGATACTGCCGCATTTTGCATGCACCTCGACAAGATGGTTGACTTCTACACGAAGAGTCATGAGGCTGATGTCAAACCAGATGAGAAGGGGCGCGTGAAGAGCAAATTCGTGGCTCAGAACAAGTCGAGAATGCTGACAATGGTTGACTACTACAACTATGCCGCCATGTTCCAATACCAGAACCATGACACGGCGCAGGCAATCAGCTACTTTGAAAAGTATCTGAAATTCCCCAACAACGTTGTTTTCACCAAGCATGAAAGCGACTCCATCTTTGCCGCAAAGAAAAGTGCTTACAGTCAAACGGCTCTTAACTTGGCTTCTTTGAACTATAACAAGAAAAACTGGCCAAAGGCAATTGAGTTTGCTGATATTGCCTTGCAGGACACAATCGGCACGCGTGACCTATATATCATTAAAATGCAGGCCTATGCAGCTCAGGGGGATTCAGCACAATGGTTGAGCACTTTGAAGGAGGCTGTTTCGAAAACGGAAAATGAAGGCTTCGCCCAGAATCTTCTCTATTATTATGTCTCTCATAACGACGTCCAGGGTGCCGAGGCTATGGCTAACGACATGGCCGTTGCTACGCCAAACAGCAAGATGGCATGGTATATGAAGGGATGCGTGGAATTGAATCTGAAGAAGGACTACGCAGAGGCACGCAAATGTTTTGAAAACGCCTTGGCCATTGATCCTGAGTTTATCGACGCCAACGTCAATATCGCTTATACCTACGTCAATCAGGCCGTTTCAGACAAAATGGCAGGAAAGTACAAGTTCGTGGGAACAAACAAGATGATCACTCAGGCGCAGATGCCGGCTTATAAGAAGGAGTTGGCCCTTGTTCAGTCATACTACAAGAATGCGTTGCCTTACATGGAGAAGGTGAGAACTTTGGCTCCGACACAGGCAAAGCTTTGGGCTTATACCTTGCAAATGATTTATGAAAACCTTCAGATGAAGGACAAGAAAAAAGAAATTGATGAAATCATCAAGGGCTTGTAAGTATTCACCATCACTAAATGAATTTTTCAAAAGGAACAAATCTAATAAATGGTTTGTTCCTTTTGAATATTCTTGCGCTTGTTGCGAGGGGGATGAAATCGTACATAAGGCTTTTGGAAATCGTCATCCTTGACGATTAAATTAGTAACAAATTTCGGAGTAGCTTGCTTCTAAATAATTTAGGTAAAAATGAAAAGGGTTTTTGGATTACTTTTACTTATATGTTTAAACACAAATGGGGGGAGCGTATTTGGGCAAAAGGTGTTTAAGCCTATTAAGGCTTCATTGAAGGCGAAAAATGGCACCGAGGCCCTTAAGCTGGTAAGCAAACTTGAAGGCGACACAACGGTGAATGCCCTTCCTCAGCTGTATGACATGGGGAAGGAAGCGCAGATTATTTTGAACGATGTGGAGAATGAAAAATTATATTTGAAACAACCCTATGATACTGCCAAATTTTTCAATACGACATGGGGGATTTATGACTATGTCCTGAAGTGTGACTATAAGGAACAGGTTCAGCTTGCTCAAAGTGGCTCGAAAATGAAGTTCCATAAAAAGAATAGGCAGGTTGTTCATCAGTATTATAACAATCTGAATGCTGGTGCGCGCTATTTTTATTCAAAGAAAAATTACGGGCAGGCTGCAAAGTTTCTTGAAACCTATCTTGATATGCCTTATCAGCCGATATGGGGAAACGACAAAAGCGTTTGCACCTCGCAATTATACATATCAAACGCTCACTTGTATGAAAAGTGTGCCTATCTGAGTAAGGCGTATCAGAAAGTAGGGCGATATAAGGAGGTGACGCTCGCTGACACATCTTCTTTGCGTAGGTCAACATTAGAAACTATGAGTTTGGCGGCAAAGGCTTTGAATGATACGGTTCGCTATGCAAATTTGCTTAAGCTGGGGATTGACGATTATCCTGACAATGATTTCTTCTTTTCCCATTTGGCAGACTTCTATGCCGGAAGGGCCGATTATAAAGCTATCTTGAATTTGGCTGACAATCGTCTTAGATTGGACAGCGTTTCAACCATTGCTCTTGAAGCCAGAAGCCTTGCTCTGATGAATATGTACTGCTACAAACAGGCGCTTTCAACGGCATTGTATGCGCTTGAAAAGGATTCAACGTTGAGAGATGCGTATTTTTATATTGGAGCCATATATTGCAACATGGCTTTGATGCTTGAAAAGTCGGAGAATGTACAGGACAAGGCATATAAGACAAACGCTGCAAAAAAGAAAAACCTCTATAAGGCTGCAAGGCCCTATCTGGAAAAGTATAGGGCAATTGCACCCAACGAAGAAAGAAAATGGGCACCATTGCTCTACAGGGTTTATTTCACGCTCAACGACGGGCCGAAGTTTGAGGAGATAGAGCGTGTTTTGTCCAATTTTAAATAACAGTCAGTATATTAGCAATATGAGCGATTCACTTATATATTTTAGTGGTAATTCGGAAACGCCACATCATACGTTTCAATTTGACAAGATAAAACCGTTGGATGTCAAAGAGGCAATATTGAAGGGCATCGAAATTGAAAATCAGGAACTTGAGGCGATTGTTTCGAATTACGAAGCGCCGACTTTCTCAAACACGGTGGAAGCCTTTGAGAAAACAGGTTCCTTGCTCGAAAATGCAACGACTTACATGTATAACATGTTGAGCGCTGACACCAACGACGAACTTGAAAAAATTGCTGAGGAACTTACTCCGATTCTCTCGCAACATAGTTCCGACATATTGATGAATGGGCGTTTGTGGGAAAGGATCCGTTCTGTTAAAGGTCAGTTGGACTGCTGCAACAAGGAGCAGCAGATGTTGTATGAAAAGATTTGCAATAGTTTCATTGATTCTGGTGCGAACCTCTCTGAGGAAGGTAAGGCGGAGTTGCGCAAAGTGAAAAGCGAATTATCTAATCTGACGTTGGCGTTTTCCCAGAATAATTTGCGGGACACGAATGCCTTTACGCTCCACGTGACAGAGGAAAAAGACCTTGCCGGCTTGCCTGATTCGCAAATAGAACAAGCACGCATGACAGCCCAGAAGGAAAAACTGGATGGATGGGTGTTTACGTTGCAGGCTCCAAGCTATGTGCCGTTTATGACTTATTCTGCAAATCGTGAATTGCGAAAGAGGTTGTATATGGCATACAACACCAAGTGTACGCATGGCAATGAAAACAATAATTTTGAGATTGTCCGAAAAATTGTAAACCTCCGACAGGAGAAGGCGAAAATCCTCGGATATGAAAATTATGCAGATCTGATTCTCAGACACCGCATGGCGGCCAACACAGCCAATGTCTACGATTTGCTGCAAAATCTTCTTCATTCATATAAAGGTCAAGCCATTAAGGAAGTGGAGGCTGTTCGTTCATTGGCCGAAAAAGAAGAAGGCGCGAATTTTGATTTCATGCCTTGGGATTTCTCTTATTATGTCCACAAACTTCAGCGCCAACTCTACAATCTTGATAGCGAGATGTTGCGCCCTTATTTCGAGCTTTCTTCTGTTATTAAGGGGGTGTTTGCTTTGGCGGAAAAACTTTATGGCATTCGCTTCGAGAGAAATAGGAAAATTCCCGTATACCATCCCGACGTGGAAGCGTATGAGGTTTATGACGAAAATGGAGAGTTTCTGGCTGTGTTATACACAGATTATTTCCCGCGTGCCTCTAAGCAGGCCGGCGCGTGGATGACAAATTATAAGGAGGAGTGGGACGGAACAGACAGACCGCACGTGGCAATCGTGATGAATCTGAGCAAACCGACAGAAAGCAAACCGGCTTTGCTGACTTTGTCTGAGGTTGAGACATTCTTGCACGAGTTTGGACATGCGCTTCATGGTATTTTCGCGAAAACGAAATATCGCTCTTTGAGTGGTACCAATGTATATTGGGATTTTGTTGAACTGCCATCGCAGTTCATGGAGAATTATGCAATAGAGCAAGATTTTCTTACTACCTTTGCAAAGCATTACCAAACGGGAGAAACCATACCAGCCGAACTCATTGAGCGCATTGTTGCGGCAAGAAATTTTAATGTGGCTTATGCCTGTGTACGACAGGTGTCGTTCGGCCTGTTGGATATGGCCTACTACACGTTGACCCGCCCTCTGACGGAGGATGTCAGGACATTTGAACATAAGGCGTGGGCAGATGCCAAGGTCTTGCCAGAAGTGGAAGAAGCATGTATGTCGGTTCAATTCGGACATATCATGTCGGGAGGGTATTCTGCTGGCTATTACAGCTACAAATGGGCTGAGGTTCTTGATGCAGACGCCTTCAGCTTGTTTAAGGAATGCGGGATATTCAATCGGGATTTGGCCAAGAAGTTCCGTGATGAGGTTCTTTCTTTGGGAGGTACAAAAAATCCGATGGAACTCTATGTTAATTTCAGGGGAAGACGCCCGTGCCTTTGTGCCCTGCTGAAGCGCAACGGAATAGCCCAACAATGTTCTCAGCACAAGGGCAGCTGACGTGAGCGGAAAACCAAGAAAATAACCCTACTTATAGAATATTTTGAATACCTACATAAGGCAATGACAAAACAGCAAGAACTTGACATACGCTATCTGCGAATGGCGCATATATGGGCAGAGAATTCATATTGTAAACGCCGCCAGGTGGGAGCGCTCATCGTTAAAGATAAAATGATTATCAGCGATGGTTATAATGGTACGCCATCAGGATTCGAAAATATCTGCGAAGACACGAATGGGCTGACAAAGCCTTATGTTCTTCATGCAGAAGCCAATGCAATCACCAAAATCGCCCGTTCGAGCAATAATTCAGACGGGGCGACATTGTATGTCACGGATGCTCCGTGCATCGAGTGTAGCAAACTGATCATTCAAGCTGGAATCAAACGTGTGATTTTTGCAAGACAATATCGGCTGACAGACGGGCTTGAACTTCTGAAGCGTGCAGGTATCGAATTGATCAACATCCCTCTTAATGAAGAGCAGGGGGCAAATGGAGTGTGAGTCTTCCTATTGCAGTGGCTTTTCTCTAAGCGGGCTGTCAAGGGGCTTTCTTTAAATGGGGCTTGGACAGCCTGCTCATCATCGGGCCGATTGCTAATCAATAGATTTTCAATAGAAAATGAACAGAAACAAATCATACCGATACACGCCTTTGTTGGTTGCTATCGGAGTGATGATTGGCATAATCATCGGTAATTTTTATGCCAATCATTTTTCGGGCAAACGCTTGAACATCATAAATTCTTCAAGCGACAAGTTTAATAGTATTCTGCATATCATTGATGACCAGTATGTGGATTCTGTCAACATAGCCAACCTCGTGGAAGAGTCCCTTCCAGAAATCCTAAAGAAGTTGGACCCACATTCTGTGTATATTCCCGCGAGTGAGGCCGAAAAATCCATGCAGGATTTGAAAGGTAGTTTTGTGGGGATTGGCATCCAGTTTATGATTTACGACGACACCATCAGAGTCGTCAAGGTGCTTGAGGGCGGGCCTTCGCAGAGTGTCGGTTTGGAAGCGGGCGACCGAATCGTCACCATCAACGGAAAAGCCGCAGTAGGCAAGAACATATCCTCAGAGGATGTCCAGAAAAAACTCAAAGGACCCAATGGCTCAGCTGTCAGAGTGGGAATCCTCCGTTCAAATTCCAAACGTCTTCAAAACTATTCCATTTCAAGAGGTGCGGTTCCATTGAAAAGTGTTGACGCAGCTTTCATGACCGAATCCAATATCGGCTACATACGGATTAGTAATTTTGGAGAAGCAACATATTCAGAGTTTCTTGCCGCGTTGGCAACGTTGAGCAATTCGAAATTGGAAAGTCTGATCATTGATTTGCGCGGGAATTTAGGTGGGTATATGTCGCCGGCAGTGCAAATTGCCAATGAATTTCTCCCGAAGGGCCGTCTCATTGTCTACACCCAAGGACGGAAATCCCCACGTGAGGATTTCACAAGCAATGGCCGGGGAGCCTATCAGAGCCTCCCGTTAGTGGTGTTGGTTGATGAGTCTTCAGCGTCAGCAAGCGAAATTCTTGCTGGGGCCATACAAGACAACGACCGTGGATTAATCATCGGCAGACGCAGTTTCGGAAAGGGACTTGTACAGATTCCCATCGAGTTCAACGATGGTTCCATGTTGCGCCTAACGAAAGCAAGATATTATACGCCGTCAGGTCGATGTGTACAAAAACCATACACGCCAGGAGACGAAAAGGATTACGAACAGGATCTGATTTTGCGTGCTGAGCATGGTGAATACTTCAATCAAGATAGCATTAAAACCTCAGGTCAGGCTTTTCACACCCTAAAGGGCCGTGTGGTTTATGGCGGAGGTGGCATAATTCCCGACATCTTCATTGCACGAGACACTTTGGGCATAAATTCCTATTTCCGCAGTGCCTATTTGAGCGGTCTTATCCAGCAATATGCCTATCATTATGTTGACAGTCATCGCAAAAAACTCAGCCAGCAAAAAGACTTTATACAGGTCAAAAAAATATTAGACAAGAATGATATCGTTGAGCAATTTGCCTCCTACGCCAATAAACGTGGACTGAAACGCCGCAATTTGATGATAAAATCATCTCGCAAATTGCTGCGTGAATACATCGGAAGCAATATCATTGACGATGTCCTTGGGACAGAAGCCACTGCCCAATTCGTGAATGAATTTGATCCCTGCGTACTTCGCGCCATAAAGGTATGTAAAGAGGGGAAGACGTGGCCTGCCACAAACATGAAAGCAAAAAAAAGCGTAAGTAATGGGGAAAGAATAAGTTGAGCAATTTTGACTTGTATTTTTGTTGGTTTTGGAATTTGGAAAAGGGAGCATAGCGGGCTATGTGACCGATGACAAATTTCAAAACGGCAAAAAGACAGGGTATAAGAAACAACCTTATCTCATAGAATTGTTCAAGTCGTATTTTTCGCCATTACTAAATAACAGAATGGCCCATGAAAAAGGGTTGTTCAGAATATTCTAAAAACAAAGCCTATGTTACTTACAGACGGATTATATTATGTCGGCGTAAACGACCGGACGAAGCATCGCTTTGAAGGTTTGTGGTCGTTGCCGCAAGGTGTGTCATACAACTCCTATCTTCTTGTCGGCTCTGACGCAGTCGCCCTGGTTGATACCGTAGAAATGGATTTTTTCTTTGAGTATTTAGCCAAAATAAAAGTTGTTCTTGGAGAACGTCCCATCGATTATCTGATTATAAACCACATGGAGCCAGATCATTCAGGTTCCATATCCCTCATTCGCAAGTACTACCCTCAAATCAAACTCATCGGAAATAAGAAAACGATGGAAATGCTGGAAGGGTTTTATTCCGAAAAATCAGAAAATGATGTTGTGGTCACAGACGGTGCCACGCTTTCTTTGGGCGGCCTTGAACTGAGTTTTCATCTGACGCCCATGCTTCATTGGCCCGAGACCATGATGACTTACGAATCGGTTAATGGTGTGCTGTTTTCGGGAGATGCCTTTGGGTGTTTTGGCGCTTTAAATGGTCATGTTAAAGACGAGGTCATTGATGTGGAACCCTATTGGCGGGAGATGGAGCGTTATTATGCAGCCATATTAGGAAAATATGGAGCACAAGTTCAAGCTGGACTGAAAAAGCTTTCATCCCTTAAAGTCAATATGATATGTTCAACTCATGGCCCTGTGTGGCAAAAACATCTTTCAGAAGCTATTGCCATCTATGACCGTCTCTCCTCTGGAAAAACAGAGAAAGGTCTTGTCATCTGTTATGGCTCCATGTATGGAAACACAGAGCGCATGGCTGAAGCTCTTGCAGAAGGAGCAGCAGAAGCGGGCATGCAGAAAATCGTCATTCATAATTTGAGCGTGTCTGAGACATCTTTTGTTTTGGCAGATGTTTTCCGCTATGATACATTGGCAATCGGCAGCCCGACCTATAACGGTGGTGTATTCCCGCTTGTTGAAGATTTCTTAGCCCGTTTGTCTGAACGCATTGTAAGCAATCATAAGTTGGGCCTCTTTGGTGGCTATACTTGGAGCAGTCAGGCAGTGAAGAAAATGATGGCTTACAACGAGAAGATGAAGATGCAGCTGATTGACAAAACAGTTGAATGGAAGCAGGGCGTAAGCCAGGACTCCTTATCGAAGGTAAAAGAACTCGGCCGGTTGTTGGGCGAATAGTTTAGCGCCTGGGAAAGCTCGGTGTATAGCATATAATAAAGGTGGAACACAAACTTAAATATTTGTGTTCCACCTTTATACTTTATCTGTATATTCCTTCAGCAAATCGCAGTTGAATCCGATCTGAATATTAGAGGTAATAACATTCCTTGTTTGCTATCGCTTATCCCAAGTATTTCATCAGAATTTTGATATTGTCGGCTTCACGCAATCTGCGGAGCGCACGTTCTTTGATTTGGCGCACGCGCTCTCTTGTAAGGTTCAGGCTGTTGGCCACCTCTTCTGCAGTCATTTCGTTTCGGCCGATACCGAAGAGCATTTTCAATACTTGGCGCTCGCGCTCAGAGAGCGTACCCAATGCGGCTTCCAGATCCGACGACAAGGACTCCTTTTCCATCAGATTGTCGGTTCCGGGAGCGCTTTCGTCCGTCATGATATCAATGAGACTATTGGAGTCATCGTCTTGGAACGGCGCATCAACAGACACCTTTTTTCCATTCGTGCCCAATGCCTCGTGAACTTTGGCAACATCTGTATCCAACAAGTCGGCCAATTCTTGAACAGACGGTCTTCTTTCAAATTCCTGTTCGAAATTGACAATGGCTTTTGTCAGTTTGCTTTGGAAACCAACCTGGTTCAACGGCATTCTGACGATGCGGCTCTGTTCAGAAATGGCCTGCAAAATACTCTGACGAATCCACCAAACGGCATAGCTGATAAATTTAAAGCCTCTAGTTTCGTCAAACTTTTTAGCAGCTTTGATGAGACCAAGGTTGCCTTCATCAATAAGGTCGTTCAAGGCCAGTCCTTGATTTTGATACTGTTTAGCCACACTGACCACAAATCGAAGGTTCGCTCTGGTCAGACGCTCCAAGGCTTCTTTGTCGCCTTTGTGGATGCGCTGAGCCAATTCCACTTCTTCATCTGTGGAAATCAATTCCTCTCGGCCGATTTCCACAAGATACTTGTCAAGTGCTGCACTTGAACGATTCGTGATACTCTTGTTGATTTTTAGTTGACGCATATTAACCCAATTTGAAATGCAAATATACGAATTTATATTTGAATAGGCCTTTTGTTCGAGGAATATTTTTCTTCTGGATCAGATAATTCTCCTTTTGAGTGACATATTTGGCATTAGAGAGAGGGTAGGCAAGCGAAGTAAGGATTTTTTAATCCTGTCATTTATGGCGTTTGTCGCATTTCGTTTTGATTTCAGTCTGACTTATACGTCAGCGTCTCACCGTTTTTCGCGTGCCAGTTCAGCCGGTATTCTAAATGCAGTGTAGACCTCCAGAACGGCTCCGATTGCCAGTGCCACTTGCCATTCCCCTTTGCATAGAGGGGGGATGCCGTAAACCGAGCAGGCCATCAGTCCACCTGCCAGTAGCAGCATCAGGGCGCCGAGAATCTGTTGGCGCCGCAGCCGTTTCAGCGTGATGTTTTTCCCTTCATACTTCTGCAAGACTTGCATGGATGAAAACATCAATGCACCGAGCAGGTAGAGATACAGGGCAACGGCTGTTGCGCCTGAAAAAAGCGGGACGATTATCCCTGCAACGAGCAGTAGACCTCCGATGTTGTACACGCACAATTGTAGTTTGCTTAGTTCCTTCATGTTTTTATTTTGTGTTTAACGAGTCGGAGTGAACGATGTAATAAACATCCTCATCCGCCGATTTCATTTGGTGGTCTTCTCTTGCCACTTTGATCAAAGCGCGAGGGTCTGTTTTGAGTTGTCTGAGCTTTGCGTAATCGTGGTTGAATTTATCCTCGTATTTTTTGATTTCCTTGTCCAACTCTGCATTGTCCTTTTTGAGCAGAAAATAGTTGTAGTAGCTATTGTCGTCTATGAAGCCGACAATCAAAACAAAAAGTCCGATGGTCCACACATATTTGTGTCGTGCCATGACAGATAAGAATTTACGCAAAAAACTTAATGCTCTATTCATTTTTTTTGTTGTCCTATATGGGTGTCAAAACTTAGTTTGTAATGTGTTCACGTGTGTGCTGAGGATGTCGGCATCCTTGTTTTACCATCCAGTTTCTTTCCATCCGGCATCAACATACCAGCTCGTCTTTTTAAACTGAAGGTTCAGGTCGCCATACGCGCTGCAGACCTCTGCATTGTAGGTGTACACATTTTGCGGAATGAACATAGAAATTCCGCTATACAAGTTTGGGTCAACTGTTTGAAAAGACCAGTCGCCTGGACCAATCCAAAACGAACGTGTGGCGCCTTTGTAGATAATCGCCTTGTCAAGTTGGTCGATGATAGCTGTTGCGTCATCCTTGTTCAAAAGATGGCGCATTGATTCCGCCATGTCGTAATTGTGAGGTCGATAATAGAATCTCCTGCTGTATGCCTGGTAGCTCAAAACAGACTCCATGTCGGGAGATGTTTTCCCCGCAAGCGCCGAATGCGGCAGTCGGTCTCTCAAGAGAGCAACCAGTTTGTCTAATTCCGACGTTTTGACAACAGAGATCACCAAACCGAAGTCGCTGTAGTCTTCAGCCTGGCTTGGGTCGCATACGTCAGACAGATATGTTGATGCAATGTTTCTGACATCATCGTCAAACAAGCCCTTTCTGATTTGATTGGTGTAATTCGCACCTGCGCCTGGTGTGGAGATGGGAGCCCCCACGATGTAGTCTGCTGCGTGCCGCAATTCATACACCACTTCTATGTTTTGCATCAGGCAGGCATCGAAAAAAATATATCTGGCATGAAAGCCCGCCTTCTTCATCACAACTGCCATGTCGCGGATTTCCATTTCGCTGCCGTTGTCGCTTCCAAAATCCTCCCCGTCGTCAATGCCGAAAGACAGCGGTTTTGCATGCAGCCGTTTAGCGTTTCGTGTCAATGCCAAACTTGGCGACACCCATCCCGTTGCGTGCGACCACAGAACCATTCCGTATTCATCCGACGGATAGAACCTTTTGATGAATGAGAGCAATTCCCCAAAAAACGCAGGCGATGTCGAATCTTCATCGTTCTGCCATCTCTTCACCATGACGGGTCGAGGTGTTGTCTTGTCAATCCGATAGATTCTTGGCGCATATTTGTCGTCAATGAAAAGCAATATGCGCGCGTCTCTCGGTATGTCTTTATAGGCCTGCATGATTTCCAAAGAGTCAGCCTGCTGGTTTCGTCTCGCTCCGAGTGAGTTCTGGGCAGCCATGTAAATGAGCACCGTTTTGGCCGTTGAAACCACGTTGGCCGTGTCTGGCTGTGTCACGTGTTTGCCTCCTGTATCGTCAGCGTTGCATGAACACATGGAAGCAATCAGGAAAGATACGATGAGAAACAGAGAGAACGGTTTGGGATTATTCCACATTTTTTTAGTCGCTTGTTTTATGTTGGAAGCGGGCAGGGTATATACGCTTTGATGCATAAGAAACATACGTAGCCGCGTCTTGTGCGTGTGAATGGCCAGTATTCTTCGCTTCCTTCCCTTTGGTGGCCACATCATGTCCGCAAAATTACGCAAATATTAGCCTTGAAGCAATAAATTACTTCTGTTTTCTTGCAAGATTGCGTATGTTTTCGTTATTTTGTAGAATAAACAAACCGTAGCCATTGAGCCTGCTCGACGACAGACGCTCAAGGTCAGCAGAGAAGCCTTTGCCTTCTTTCGTCGGTATGACATCCATAAAAGTATGAGTGTCTCGAGGATAGATGGCCTATACGGCAGGGAAGGGGAGTGCTCCCCGTCTCCGGAAAAACGGTTTGCAGAATCCTATTTATACACATACAAACCCAATGAAAAAAAGCGTAATAGCCATTGTTGCATTGTCCTCTTTGGCCTTGGCCGGATGCGGCTCATCGGAAAAAAAAGAGGCAAAGGAAGAAAGAGTAGATTCAGTTGCCAAGGCGGCCCCCATGGAGGCCGAAAGAAAACTTGAACGAAGCTATACTGCGAAATATGGAGAACACACCTATAGCATCAGCATTAAACGCTACCCCAATCACGAACTGCCAATCGTAAAAGATCAGCTTGATCAGGAATTTTACGACAACAGTGTGGAAATTGTAATTCTGCGTGATGGCAAATCCTTCTTCGAGAAAAACTTCAGTAAGGAAGCGTTTCTTGATTACCTCAGTGAGGCGGACAGGGCGGGCAGTATTTTGCTCGGAATGGCTTTTGATGAAGAAAAGTCAAACGGCAGTAAAATCTGCATTGCAGCCCAGATTGGGCAGCCGGGATCGGGAGAAGGTCCCGCATTTACGGTTGAAGTGTCAACCTCAAGCGCCGTTTGCAGTATCTTGAAAGATTTGCAGCAAGACACAAATGCTGAGGAAACACTTGAGGGCGATTGACATATTCTATTTCGACAAACAGCAACTCAACAACAAAACAAATAATAAACTATGAAGAAATTTTTCATGATTGCCGCATGCTTCCTCTTTCTCTTTAAAGGAGAAGTGGCTCATGCGCAAGAAGGCAAGATCAAACTTCAAGATGTGACAAACGGTGTTTACTGGCCGAAGCAGATAGACGGAGTCAATCCGATGAACGACGGCGAGAGCTACACGCAGCTGTCTCCCGACCACAAGAGAATCGTGCGTCATTCGTTTAAAACCGGTAAGGAGATAGCCACCGTCTTTGATGTCGAAACCGCAAGAGGTTCAAAAAAACTCCCGTACATTGACGGCTATATCATGTCGCCTGATGAGCATCGCATCCTCATACAGACAGAAACAAAAGGCATCTACCGTCGCTCATACACCGCTGTGTATTACATCTATGACGTTCGCAACAACACGCTTGAGCCGCTCTCAGAAGGCGGTCCGCAGCAGGTTCCTCTTTTCTCTCCCGATGGAAACGTCATTGCCTTTGCCAGGGGCAACAACCTCTTCCTTGTTAAGCTGCTCTTTGGCAATGCAGAGGTGCAGGTGACGAAAGACGGCAAGTTCAACGAAGTCATTAACGGTTTGCCCGACTGGGTCAATGAAGAGGAATTTACCACCAATCGTAGTTTTGATTTCTCAGCCGACTCCAAAGTGCTGGCATGGGTTAGATACGACGAGAGTCAGGTGCCTATCTACAGCATGCAGGAATTCAAGGGTTTATACCCCGCACGTAGTGAGTTTGATGCCTATCCTGGCACATACGACTACAAATATCCAGTTGCAGGACAGAAAAATTCCGAAGTCAAGGTGATGACCTTCGACATCAAAAATCGTGTCACCAGAACCCTTGATGTTCCCTTGGACAAAGATGGGTATATCCCCCGCATAAAATTCACCAGCGATCCGACGAAATTGGCTGTCATTACGCTCAATCGCCATCAGAGTCAGATGGATGTCTACATGGCCAACCCGCTTTCAAAAGTCTGCAAATTGGTGCTCCGTGAGAAAAACGAGAAATACGTCAGAGAAACGGCTTACACTCAGATGAAGTTCTACGATGGTCATTTCTCTCTGCTCTCCGAGCGCAGCGGTTTTCAGCATCTCTATTGGTATAACTTGGGCGGACAGCTCGAAGCGCAGATCACCAAGGGTAACTTTGAGGTGACGGATTTTTACGGATATGACGCGCGAACGGGTTCGTTCTATTATGCAAGCACGCAGGAAAGCCCTTTGCGCAGAGCCGTCTACAAGGCCGACAAGCAAGGGCGCGTGAAGAAACTTTCGAGCAGCGTAGGAACCAATTCGGCCAAGTTCTCGAAAACCATGAAATATTACATGAACGTTTACAGTTCAGCGCAGCAGCCGCCTGTCACGTCTCTCTGCGACAACAACGGAAAAACCATTACCACGCTAATCGATAATGCCGACCTCAAGGCGAAAGTTGAAAAAGTGGTCGGGAAGAAAGAATTCTTCCAGTTCACCACATCCGAAGGAGTCCAGCTCAACGGCTGGATGGTGAAGCCCCGCGATTTCGATGCTTCGAAGAAATATCCCGTCGTGATGTATCAGTATAGCGGACCTGGCTCGCAGGAAGTGACCGACTCGTGGAACTTGGGCTTTTATGGCGCTGGCATCTTCGAGAGTTATCTGACAGAGCAAGGATTCATTTGCGCCTGCGTCGACGGCCGCGGAACGGGTGCGCGGGGTGCCGACTTTGAGAAATGCACCTATCTCCAGTTGGGACTTCGCGAGTCTCAGGATCAGGTCGAAACTGCCATTTACCTAGGCAGTCTGCCCTATGTTGACAAAGCAAACATTGGCATCTGGGGATGGAGCTTCGGCGGATTCAATACGCTGATGTCCATGTCTGAGGGCCGCCCTGTCTTTAAGGCCGGAGTGGCCGTTGCAGCACCAAGCAACTGGAAGTATTACGACACCGTCTATACGGAGCGCTATATGCGCACGCCCAATGAAAACGCTGCGGGATATGCCATCAATCCGATGGAGCGTGCGGCCAATCTTTCGGGCAGTTTGCTTCTCATTCATGGCACTGCTGACGACAACGTGCATTTCAGAAATGTCGCGGAAATGAGCGAAGCCCTCGTACAGGCCAACAAGCAGTTTGAAATGCAGATTTACACCAACAGAAACCACAGCATCTATGGTGGCAACACGCGTTACCATCTTCTGACACGCATGTGCGATTTCTTCAAACGTAATCTTAAATAAAAACGTAATCTCAAATAAAAAAGCATCCATCTCTTTAACGGCTGAATACCTTTATTGGTCATTCAGCCGTTTTTGTTGATCGCGGAATTGGCTTTTTCCGAAAAACGGGCGTTTGGGCTATGGAAAAATGGTAATGACGTTAAGGATGGAAATGTGAACGAGCAGGTGAAGATTATTTGTAGTGTTTTTTAATATGCCGTGTGGGCCGATAGGTGGTCAAAATAGAAATACTAAATGTGACCATGTCTGTATATAACATTTTAAATATATGGTTGTTATATTCTATAAGTCTTCATCTTTAGTGTTAAAAGGTATGTTGGTCGATGCTGGAGAAATTCTTGAAATATCAGGTAATTCTGGTATGTCAACTGGTTCTCATTTGTATCTGACAAAATATGGTAAAGTTATTGTACTTGTTATCCTCCTGTATCTAAGCAAGAGAGTCCAGGTTTATTACAATAAGGATTAACAATTAAGCATATCGAAAAAGACTTTTGCCTAAAAACGCAATTTTACCACATCTTCCTCGTTTTTTACTAACAAAAATAGTACCTTTGAATCACATAAATGAAAGTTAATCGTTTTTTACTAACAAAAGTAGTACCTTTGAATCACATAAATGTAAGTTAATATGGCTAACAGTAAGGGATTAAACAGAATAAAAGTCGTTTTGGCTGAACAGCAACGAACAAACAGATGGCTTGCCGAACAACTTGATAAAGGTGAGGCCACTATCTCGAAATGGTGTACCAACCGAGCTCAACCATCACTTGAAACGTTGGTGGAAATTGCAAAGGTATTGCATGTTGATACGAAAGATCTTCTATGGTCTATTAAGGATGAACGATAATTTATAACGAGAACATAATGGTAGGGAAAAATAAAAGTCCATATACAACCATCACGGGGTGCACGTTTCTCTTTTATGAGTTTCAGCGCATACTTCCTTTGCTGACGGATGCCAATTCTGAATCACTACTGAAGGATGAAATAGAGAACAATAGAGTTCTTCAGGTTAATTCTATCGCATCGCGAAAACGCTTTGTGGTGGAATTCAAGCGTAGATATGCTGCTGTATCTGATCACTTTTGGCAAATTTGGCAGGATATGAGTGAGGCGGGACAACGTGCTGGGTTGTTTTATGCAATATTGAAAACCTATAAACTCGTGCTTGATTTTCATTTTAATGTAACAATGAAAAAGTGGAATTCAATAGACCATAAGCTTCTGAAAGAGGATATTCTGATGGAACTTAATGAGCTTTCTGCCCATGATGAGTTTGTTGACAGTTGGTCGGACATGACAAAGAATAAATGCTGTAGCACCTATCTTACTATACTTCGTCAGTCTGGACTTCTTAATGAAAATACCAATGAACTGACAGCCATTAAGCTTGACGCAAGTGAGTTTGCATATTATATCCGTTGTGGTGAGGAGTGGTTCATGGAAGCCTGTCTTCTCTATCCTTATGAAATAAATGATATTAAAAACAAGTTGTAAAAGATATGAAGAGCATGACTATACCAGAATTGTATGAATATCTGTGCTCGCCACAGTTCCAAGACGAGAACAGTGGCAATATATTCTACAACTACTACATATACCAATACCCTGCGGACAAGGAGTACGAAATGCGCCGACAGGTTCAGGCGTTCAAGAAGAATCTTGAACGCCCTACAAACTTTGTAGATGCTCTTGTGCTCGATTTGTTCAAGGTTTTCTGTGAGTATCTCAGTAATGAAAAATTTGGCGACACGTCATTGTTGGATGATACCTTTGAAGAAGACAAGACACACCCCGATATGGTGACAAACGAACTGACCATAGAGGCCAATTCTGATAGCTTCATCAGCTTTGTAAGTCAGAAAATTGGAGAGTATATCAATTCAAACAATGGCTACAAGCATCCCTATGTCTTTATTCACGGCATAGGCAAGATGTTTCCGTATCTGCGTACCAACGTTTTCCTCACACGCTACGAGAAATATAATGACACGTCGCGCTACAAAATCATACTCTTCTACCCTGGTCATCAAGAGGGCAATTCGTTTTCTCTTTTTGACACACTTGAAGATTCGCACACCTATCGTGCAGTATTATTAGTTAACAATAAATCCATATATCGCGTATGAAATTCAAGGACTTATATGAAAAAGGGCTTGACCGCAAGGTGAACCCTGCAGTATCTGCTTCTGATCTTACAGACGAGACGGTGCTGACAGAAATCGTTGAATATGTTTTCACTGAAGAGATTGTAATTAATCTCTACAACATACTTACCAATATCAAGGTAAATCAAGGTAGCCATATCGGTATATGGATTAATGGTTACTATGGTTCTGGTAAGTCTCACTTCCTGAAATATGCCAGCTATTGTCTCTCACGGAACAAGGCACGTTGTGAGATGGCTTTTATCCGCTTGATAGAGGCAACAGAGGATATTATGCGTCACACAAACGGCATATCCAAGTTGGAGCAGGAAGGTGTTTCCATTTCTGAGTTGAAGTCACTACAGAAGTGGTATGTGTCACAAGCTGATGTCGAAATGGTGATGTTCAACATTGGTGATGTACATGATGTGAATGCTAATCAGACAACAGCATTCACTACCATTTTCTGGAATCAGTTTAATGCACAGCGTGGCTATAACTCGTTTAACCTTGCCCTTGCCCAGTATCTTGAAAAAGCTCTTGATGATAACGGTAAGTTTCAAGAGTTTAAGGAATATGTGAAGAGCAAGGGATTTGATTGGGAGCGCAATATTTCGCGCTTTTCAGCCGGTCGCCTTGACCTTGCTTTGCAAATGGCTAAGGAGATTGACCCTACGCTTTCAACGGATGTTATACGTACCCGTATTCTCAACAACGAAGTGAATGTTTCGGTAGAAGCATTTGCTGCAGAAATGAAGGAGTTTATAGAGAATAAGCATAATCGTAACTTCCGCATCCTGTTCTTCGTAGATGAGGTGAGCCAATTCATTGGTGGGCACCGTGACCTCTTGCTTCAGCTTCAGTCATTGGTAAAGCGTCTCGATGAAGTTTGTGAGTCGCGCTGCTGGATAGCTTGTACAGCACAGCAGACCTTGGAAGAGGTGGTGACTAACGTGGGTGGCAATGCCAGTAATCCAGAAGATGAGGTTGGTAAGATTCTTGGTCGTTTTGAAGTGCGTGCATCGCTGCAAGGCACATCGCCAGAATATATCACCCAGAAACGTATTCTTGAAAAGAAAGGTGATGTCGAGATTACGCTTGGCAATATGTTCGACAAGGACAAAGCGAAACTCGATGCCCAGTTCATATTGCCAAGTCAGTACAAAGCATATACAAGCAAGGAAGATTTCGTTGCTTGCTATCCGTTCGTTCCTTATCAGTTCCAACTCATCATGAAGGTGCTCGACTCGTTTGTCAATATGAACTATGTCGATAAGCAGGTGAAGGGAAATGAGCGTTCACTCATCAATATAACCTTCTCCATAGCTAAGGAAACTGCTGATATGGAAGTCGGAGAGTTTATCTCTTTCGACCGCTTCTTTGGCGCTATGTTCCAAGGTTCCATGCAGCATCTTGGTCAGCGTGCCATTGCCAATGCACGTCAGGTACTCGAACACATTGCAGACCCCCAAAAACAGGAATTTTATCGTAGGGTCGTATACGTGCTCTTTATGATATGTAACCTCTCGGACGTAGACAAACCTTCCTTCTTAGCGACAATTGACAATATAGTGACCCTGCTTATGACCAGAGTGGACGCAAGCAAGGCTGCCATCAAGCATGAGGTAAGCACAGTGTTGGCGTTTTTGATTGACAAGGCAGTTATCCGCAAGACGAAAACAGAGACAGGAAGTGAGGTCTATGAGTTCTACACTGAGGAAGAGTCAAAGGTGGCTCAACTCATAAAGAACCAGCAGGTGGATAGTAACACTTATAGTGATGAACTGAAGTCTATTTTCTTCAGTTATTTTGGCAATCCAAGCAACAAGAAACAGTATGCCACACGCTCGTTCAATGTTGGAATTAGCATCGACGGGCGAAACTATCTTAGCAACAACGCCGACATCTGCATTGATTTCGTAACAACCGCTGACACTGACTCTGCCGAGCAGTTTGCTTTCAGCGTTAACAATACGTCGCAGGGAACCCATCTCATTTATTTTCTTTATCCGCAGTTGAAGGATAATGCTGAGCTTCGTGTCAACTTCCTGTATTACTGCCGTGTGCAGCGTTTCGCACAAGAACCTGCAATAAGTGAAGAGCGCCAGCGTACAAAACTGATATTCCAACAACGTGCCAAGGAGCTATACGAAAAGGAGATAAAACCTCAGTTCCAGGATATTCTCGACACATGCCCTGTCATATCAAATGGTGCGGTGCTCTCTGCTTCGCAAATTGGAACAGCCAAGAAAACAGAACGTTACGAGGCATCGCTCAATTGCCACATGGAGACTCTCTATTCGTTTGCTATGCTTGTCAGCAATGGCGAGACTCCGAAGAATGGAGCAGACCTGTCGGCAAAGATTCTGCGCCCCGTAGACCCTTCGCTGTCCAATATGACGTTCAGCATTCCAGAGAAGAAGATCAAGGACTGGCTCGACCGCTCGCCTCACGACGTGACGGTGGCTGATGTCGTTCGCCATTTCACGAAGGTGCCTTACGGATGGTCAGACTATGCCACCATCTATTTCCTCAACGAACTGGTACGCCGCCATCTGTATGCATTCAACTATAACAATAATCCCAACGTGAGCCGTGAGGAAACAGCACGTAACATCGTGCGTGATGCCAGCAAGTTCACTGTGGAGAAAGCAAAAGCCATTTCGCAGGAGGTGCTTAATGATTTCATTGATGCTTGGAAGCATATTTTCAATGTGATGTCGGTGAAGGGTAGCAACGACAGCACTGAGCTGTTCCGCAACTGTAAGGAGACAGATGATAGTCAGCTTAATACGCTTCTGAAAAATTATCGAGATCTCTCTCATAAACTTAACGGATGTCCCTTTGGCCATACCATCAACGAAGCTGTCACTTTGATGGAAAGTTGGCTTACAGAGCGCGATCATCTGAAGTTCTTCCAAACCATCATCAATTCACGGAGTGAAGCTTGCCGACTCTTCGACAGTTGCAAGAATATCAACTCGTTCTATAACGACCAATTCGCCAACTATGAGAAGGTGCGCAAGTTTATTGATGACAATCGTGACAACTTCGCTTTCCTCACCGACGAACAACAACAGGCAGTAGTGGCTATACGTACTATCTTTACCGACGAGAAGCCGTGGGACAAGATGCCATCTTACATGAAGATGATGCGCACGTTGAATGGTCAGTTGAACGAGTGCAAAACTCAACTCGTCGAAAGGATTAAAGCTAAATACAACAAGTTATTCGATGAACTTGAACAGTATGCCAACGAGGTGAACGTGTCCCGTGACAAGTTCGCAAAGCGTGACGTTACCATATCGCAGAAAACAGGCACCTCCAACTTCTATGCGTTACAGGCCAATGCGGACATTCACGATTTCTATGAGGAGGAGATGAAGCGAATCAACGAGGCCATTCCTGCACCTCCACCATCAACGCCTGGTGGTGAAGGCGGCAACACATCAAATCCCGCCGATTCTCAGTCCAAGCCAAGAATGCGCAAGATTGTGCATCTCAATACGCATACCACCAAGCCAATGCGTTCAGAGGCTGATGTGGACATTTACTTGGCTGGATTGAAAGCCGAACTTATGCAGTATATCAACGGAAACAACGATATTATAGTTGGGTAGGTGAGCATGGAAATGACGGATGTGCGAGTTGCAAGAATATTCGTTCAATCTGTATAATCTGTGTTCGAAAGAAAATCTGTTCAGATACATCGAACACGGATATAACGGATTATACGGATTTACGAGTTGCAAAAATATTTGTTCAATCCGTGTTCGATAAAATCCGAGGTGTTAGATTTATTTTTTAGTATTAAATATGGATACAAACAGACTAAAACGCTTCGCTATCGAAGCTCGAAATATATTGATGCAGGGCGTAAAAAACCGCTTGCAGGCGATAGGTTTCGGCCTGGAGACTGGCAAGCCCACTGAAATGCCTCAGAAGATGGAGGGCGGTGCCGTGTTCATGGGCGACACAGTAACGACAGACTTTTACCGTCGTTGGATGTCGCTCTACAACAATATACATGTTCGTGGAATCAAGCAAGTGGCTGAAGAGGCTGCCTATACATGGTTCAACCGTTTCGTGGCAATTCGCATCATGCAGAAGCAGGGTTTTATTACGCCTGTCTTGGCTTACGAAAGCGAGGAAGTGCGTGTGCCAGTCATTGTGAGCGAGGCCCGACAGGGACGTATGCCTCAGATGGCAGCCGACGTGCATGATAAATTGATGGAACTCCTTGACGACGACAGTAAGACCAACGAACAGTTCGCCTTGTTGATAGTGGCTTATTGCCATGAGAATCCAATCATCAACAAGTGCTTCGGAGCCATTGCCGACTACACAGAGCTGCTTCTGCCACAAAATATTTTGGCGGAAGGTGGCTTTGTGAGTATGCTTAACGACACAGAATTTATCACCGATGACGATTTCCGCTCTGCAGAACTTATCGGCTGGCTCTATCAGTTTTATATCTCCAACCGCAAAGATGAGGTTTTTGCCAAGAAGGGCAGGTATGATGCCGACGAGATAGCTCCTGCCACGCAGATATTCACGCCCAACTGGATTGTGAAGTATATGGTTGAGAACACCGTGGGGCGCATCTATATCGACAACAATCCGTATTGCGAGGCGAAGGCTGAGATGAAATACTTGGTTGACACGCCTTCGGGCGATGGGACGCTACAGATTGACGACCTCGCAGAGCTGACCGTTGCCGACCTTTCCTGTGGCTCGGGCCATATTCTCAACGAGTGTTTCGACTTGCTCTATGCCCTATATGTGGAGGAAGGCTACAGCCGCTCGCAGGCTATCCGTAGCATCCTGCGCAAGAATATCCTTGGCATCGACCTCGACACCCGTGCCAAGCAGCTGGCCACGTTTGCCCTCCTGATGAAGGCATGCCAGAAGGACAACAGCTTCCTTGATGGCAAGGTGATGCCGCGCGTTTACGATATGCCACGACCTATAGCCGAAGCTATAGCTGACGAAGGCGACACCTGCAATGCCGAGGAATACCTCAAAGAAACGCTTCCTCACTATCTGTTGGGCGGCAATGCCGACATGGTGCAGGAACTTACCGATGCCATTCTTTTGATGAACCATGCTCACATGCTTGGCAGCATCATGAAGTTCGACATTTCAGAGCAGACTCGAAATGCCGTGATGCTTCGTACACAGGAGTATGAGGAGCAGTTGGAGAATGGCGAGATTGTGCCTTCGTCTATTTTGTTGCTGTTGCCTTATATGCGCATCATACTTGCATTAACCCAAAAATATGCTGCACTTTGTATGAATCCGCCGTATATGGGTAGCGGACGATTTGATGAGGTGTTGAGCAAGTATGTTAAGGACAACTATAAGGATGGTAAGGCCGACCTTATGACTGTTTTCATGCTCCTAGCAAAAGACAGAACTATGGAGAATGGTAAATATGGTATGATTAATTTACCATCATGGCTATTCCTTTCAACCTTTGAGACTTTGAGAAGACAAATTATAAATGATTTCTATATAGACAGTTTGCTTCATATGGGTCGTGGTATCTTTGGTATTGATTGGGGTTCAACAGCTTTTGTAATATCAAAAGCAAAGTGTAATAGTTGTGGTGTTTATTTCCGCTTACATAAAAGAAATTTCCAGCATATCTATTATTATCATATAGAAAAGTTATTCTTAAAGGCATTAAGTGACCATGCATTCAAGTATGACTTTGATAGTTATCGTGATGAAGATGTAGTATCTCAAGAAATATCTTTTAATTCTTCAGAGAATGGCTTGCAATTATATCATGTTGCCAATCAGAAGAACTTTGAGAAGCTTCCTGGATGTCCGGTTGGGTATTGGGTGAGCGAGAAAATGATTTCTGCAATGAATAATACTTCTATCGGTAGTCATTGTAAAGTTATTGCTGGATTATGTACAGGTGATAATAGACACTATATATTTAATTGGCATGAAGTAGATAAGAATCATACATATTTCCCCAATGAGAGATTCACAGATAAAACTTTCAAATTTCATAATAAGGGTGGAGGTTCTAGAAAATGGTTTGGAAATCAAGACTATGTAGTTAAGTATTCAGAACTATCATTACAAGATTTGCAAAAGCTGGCAGGTTTTAGAAATGATGGAAACGAATATTTCTATAAAGCTTCTATTTCATGGGCTAAAATTGCATCTACATATAATACTTTTAGATATTATCCGCAAGGATTTGTCTTTGATTCTGCAGGCTCTTCCATATTTTCATCAACAGATGTATCATACACATTGTTAGGTTTCTGTAATTCTGTGATTTCACGTGAGATGATTCATATCATAAATCCTACTATAAATGCCTCTCCTGGAATTATAAAGAAATTGCCAACTCCTAAAAAAAATGAATATATAGATAATATTGTATCTCAAAACATAGCCATCTCCAAGCAAGACTGGGACGCCCACGAAACCTCATGGGATTTCCAGCGCAACGAGCTATTATCCATTGATGAAGACACCTATATGGAGAACATCAATTACGAGATAGAGAAGCATTACGAGGAGACGGGCGAGCATATCTGCATCGATCCTGCTGCCCCACAGCTCGACAGCTTGGCATGGCGCATAGAGCAATACAAACAGAAGTGGGAGCGCAAGTTTATGCAGCTGCATAAGAACGAGGAAGAACTCAACCGCCAGTTCATCGACATCTACGGATTGCAAGACGAGCTTACGCCCGATGTGCCATTGAGTGAAATCACCATTCTTCAGCAGGGAGAAATCTCGATTGAGTGAGTGCAGAGCCAAGCTTGCTTGAGCTTTGCCGAACGGCGAGAGATTGTGCGAAGCCAAATCTCGATTGAGTGAGTGCAGAGCCAAGCTTGCTTGACTATGTGGAAGCCTTCAGAACCTCAACATTAGAACAAAGGAACCAATGAAACAAGAGATCAAAGACATCATGCAGCGTTTGCTTAAGCGCCATAAGGAGTTGGGCATAACAGATCAGATAGACTACGAAAAGTTCTATCTGTACTCAATCATTACCCATTCCACAGCCATTGAAGGCAGCACTGTGACGGAGGTGGAAGCGCAGCTGCTCTTTGACGAAGGCATTACTGCTAAAGGAAAGCCTATGATAGAACAGTTGATGAACCTCGATCTGAAAGCTGCTTACGATTATGGCCGCATTTTGATAAAGCGACACGAGGACATCAGTGTACAGTCTCTTGTTGCTCTTGCTGCAAAGGTAATGGCTCGTACTGGCGGTGAATACAATTCGTTAGGCGGAAGCTTTGATGCTTCGAAAGGTGAGCTTCGCAAGCTGAATGTCACGGCTGGTGCTGGCGGACGGTCGTATATGAACTGGATGAAGGTGCCCATGAAATTGAAGGAGTTTTGCGATGAACTTAACAAACGCCGCAAAACAATAGACACGACAGACGAATTGTCTATATACGAACTGAGTTTTTGGGCGCACTATCATCTTGTAACCATCCATCCATGGGCAGACGGCAACGGCAGAACAAGCCGTCTGCTTATGAACCTTCTGCAAATGGAATATGGTGTGTTGCCATCAAAGGTGTCTAAAGAAGACAAAGCTGAATACATACAAGCTCTCATTGACACAAGGGAAGCTGAGGACACTGACATCTTCATCAACTGTATGGCGAAACTGCATTGCGAACATCTGCAGCAAAATATCGACCAATTCCTTACATCGACATCAGAGAAAATGGTCGATAAAAAGGTCGTTCAGCAGGAGCTGGTCGATAAATGGTCGATAAAGCCAACTTTGGCGGAGAAACTGGCCGATATTATAGTTTTCATGGCTGACAAAGATGAAATCAAGACTGAACAAATTGTTTCACAATTTGGCCTGGCTGAAACTACTGCCAAACGCTATCTGCGCCAACTGACAGAGTATGGTTTCTTGGAAGCCCATGGTGGTAACAGAAACAAGTCATATACAAGAAAGTGAAAGAATAAAATATTCAATTCATATAGAATTATGGAAGACAACAACAAACAACATATAGTATGGCACGACGATGTCATCATAAAGCAATTCATCAGCTATGCCGTTGGCTGCATGATGGGGCGCTATAGCATCGACAAGCCTGGTCTCATTCTTGCCAATCAAGGTGATGGGGTGAAAGAGTATGAAGCTCTCGTGCCAAACTCTCGTTTTGAAATCGACGACGATGGCATCATTCCGTTGATGGCATCGAATTCCGATTTTGCTGACAATGCAACTGTTCGCTTCAAGAAATGGCTGACTGTTGTTTTGGGCGAGGAACGACTGGTGGAGAACCTCAATACCGTCGAAGCCGCCCTTGGTAAGACCATTGATGACTTCTTCGTTAAGGACTTCTGGAAATATCACAAGAAGATGTACCAGAACCGCCCCATCTACTGGCTGTTCAGCTCGAAGAAGGGTGCGTTCCAGTGCATTGCTTACATGCATCGCATGACACCCTATACTGCCGAGCAAATCCGCACAAAGTATCTGTTACCACACATAGAATGGCTTGTGCAGAAGCAAAGCGAAATGGAAGAAAATGCAGCCAACCTCAGTACAGCCGAACGCCGTGAACTCGACCGTCTGACCGCACAAATAGCCGAATGTCGCGAGTATCATGACCGTTTGCATGAAGTGGCTGACAAGCAGATTGCCTTCGACCTTGACGATGGCGTAGTAGTGAATTATGCTAAGTTTGGCGATGTTTTACAGAAATTGAAGTAGTAATGGATAAAGATATAGAACGTCTCATTAAGTATATTCGCAAAGAAGAAGTTGCCCTCTTTATAGGCTCTGGCTTTTCTATAAAAGCTGGAGCCCCTAGTGTATGGGATATAATCGACGCGATATTGAAAGAGGGAGGTCAGTCTTTCAAAGACGGCTTGAAGGAATCAGACAGCAAACAACTTCGACTTGTATCAGAAGCATTTGTCAAGGAATGTGACGGACGCAATGACCTTATGACGTTGCTGAAGAATTTGTTTGGCTTTGTGCCAAAAGATTGTTCTGATCAGCAAACCCTAACAAAAATACCCCATATAAAACAAATATTTACGACCAACTATGACACTTTGATAGAAGATGCATATCCGAAAACAAAGTGCAATGTAGTTACGGCTAATGAAGGGTGTGCTTATACAGATGCTCATTCTACAACTATATACAAGGTTCATGGTGACATTGCAACCTTGAACAACAGCGCTTCTATTATAATTACAGACAGTGATTATAAAAACTATTTTAAGAACAAACATTTTAATTTGATATGGGAAGAATTAAAACAAGCCTTTATCAAGAAACATGTTGTTTTTATCGGGTATAGCTTGGAGGATGATAATATCTTAGATATAATAAAGACGGTTCGCAAGTCTATCGGAAAGAGTATGAAAGGAATGTTCTTAGTCTCTCCAAAGATTTCAGACGCAAAAGTAGGTCAACTGGAAAAGAATGATGTTGCATACATAAAAGCAACAGCGGAGGAAGTCCTTGACCATATATTAAATGGATTGAAAGAGAATATTGTGGATGATTACAGACATAAGAAAGTATCGCAAGAAACCTACGATGCGTTCTTGACGATGAATGCTGGACTATATACAACCGTAACTCATTTGGAAGATAAGAATAGAATTGAAAAAATTGAAGTTGCAAAAGGTACCGAAATGGATGAAAAAGTAAGTTTTACTATACCTGAGCAATTCAAGAACGCAATTGTATCTAAGACTTTCAATTCAGCTATCATCTTAAATGGAACGAATGTGCATATTCCAGCATTGAAAATTCCTGTGGCAGAAATAGATATTTTCTCTCATTCGATAAATGGAATTCGTTTTAATAGCAAAGCCGACATCAGTAGTTTGATAGTAGCACCTTCTGTTGATAAGATACCAGTCACTCTAAAAATGAAATCCATCGGTTTCAAAGAGACACTAATGGGATATAGACATCAAGAAGCAGAAGCTGTGCTCATTGACATCGAAACACCAATATGCATATTGACAATATCAATAGATAAAGGGTTAAGTAGGATGAACTTTACTATTAATAGTAATGAATTTTACACGAATAGCACAGATGCTATAAGGTGGATTGATTTTATTATCGATTCTTTATCGGGTGAATCTTTCCTCGTTAACGGTATTTCATTGAAAACAAATGCAATACAAGAGAATGGAATTTTAGAACTTAAGAGAGTCAAAATGTATTATGAAACCATTCGGTGTATAGAATTGGAGGGAGATGTTGATTTCGAAGTCTATGAGAATTACTCTCCAGAAAATCTCTATAACGCTTTATGTGTATATCATTACCTCATAAACAAAGGCTTTAGCAAAGAGCTACCAAAGAATGCTACCATAACATTTGAGATAGATTCAAGAGATTCACATAATTTGCCCATAGAAAAATGCAACAAAGATGAATTCGTAATGATTCAATCTACTCCACTGGGCAATGTTGAATTAAATAAGAAGATATTCAACATACCCTTTTGTACGACAGTTTTTGTAAACTGTAAAGCAGAAGAGGTGGCAAAGATAGACGAATATAATTATAAGGTTATAATGAAAGATAAATCTCCCAATTGTATGGTTTGGTGTTCAGACACACCTCCACAACAAGAAGGAAATGTATTGAGATTAGGCAACAATAGAATTGCATAAACGACATGAACGAATTACAAAAGAAAATATACGAATATTTCAATCGTGATGCAGAGCTGAAAGTTCTGTTCATATTTCAAGATTCCGTGGATATGTTTACGACTGCTGAACTTGAAAGTGCGGAATGGAAGCCTGGTTATCGGTATGTAGACTTCAAGGGAGATTGGTTTACTATAAAATATCGCCTTGACAATGATTGGCAGGATGAAAAAGTTGTTATCTACTGCCATCAAGAAAGTCCATTAAGGAAGAAATCGCTACAGGCATCGTTCCCACTTATGGATGTGCTTGCTGCCAACATGGAGTATCACAGCCAAGATTATGCAGCATTCATGCAGCAATATGGACTGCCTGCAAATGACGGGCAACTTGTTAGATTTGTGGAGCAGAATGTCATCTCTTTACAATCGGACAAGATGCTGCGTATCTTCATGCCATATTATCAAGATGCCAGCATAACATACGACATCATGGTGCGTGGTTTCATAAGTAACTTTATGGGTGCTCAAAATGTATTGGATTGGGATAGCATCATCCTTAACGTGCTTTTGTATGGCAGAGAATGTGAGAGCGGTAAACAAAGAGATTTTTATGTTAGGCTGCGAGGCTGCAAGGATGCTCAGGAGGCTTTAGGTAGACATCTTACTGACATCTTTGGCGTGTCGTATAATGATGACAGCAAAGAAAAGGTGACACATATTGTGAAAGTCTTCAAGTACAATGTCATCGTGCAAAACCTTGCTCCCGTAGCTGCGGACAACTACAAGCAGACAAGAATCACTGATAGTGTAGCCCTGCAGCATATGAACCGCATCTTAGAGTTGGCTCTCAGCAAAGAAAAAACGACAGAAGCCCTCACCGAACTCTTCGATGAGCTGGGCAGCGAAGTGTGCGATGCTGACATCATACGTTGGTATGGCACGGAGGCCAATTACTATTATTTGCCAGAGGCACTTTGCGTGCCGATTATTAAAACACTTTTGGAGGAAAAGATTGAAACAGAACCAGCGGAAGTTAACAAGAGAATAGAGGACTTGATGCTAAATCATTGCGACAACTCTATGATGGCTGCTGTAATGGATTATGCTGTCATTGTGGCAAGGCTTTATGAGAAGGCTCTCACACTCGGTTCATTAACGCTCAACACAGCCGATGAGTATGTAATGAAATATGAATCGGATTATTGTTTTATTGACCAATACTACCGTCAGGCCAACGAAACTTACTTTGGCATAAATCCAACATGCAAGTTGTTTGACGCAGTACAGAAGGTGAAACATTGTCTTGACCAAAACTACAGCAAGCTTTGTAACCGAATTAATCTGGAGTGGACAAGATGTCTGAAAGAAACTGGAGGAATGGACGAGGTTCATCTGTTGCGCCAATACAATTTCTATGATGAGAAAATCAAGCCGATGCAGAAGAAAGTGGCTGTGATTGTGAGTGACGCTCTCAGATACGAGGTGGCACAGGAACTTGTAGGCGAACTGGCAAAATCTAAACATATTGCAAGTCTGAAACCAGCCATTGCTATGCTTCCATCTGAAACCAAATACTGTAAGCCATCGTTGCTTCCGCATCGTGAGTTGAAACTCTACGGTAAGGGCGAAGTTCAAGACATGGCTGTTGACGACCACATTCTCGACACGACACAGAAACGTTCTGAGCATTTGCAGGTCTATCGCGATGGTGCCGTATGTGTGCCGTTTGAAACAGTGGCGGAATATAACCAGGAGAAGAACCGTGAGATATTCAAGCATCCGTTGGTTTACATCTTTCACGATGTCATTGACAAGACAGGACATGACGGCAATGCCAAGCAGATAGTGAACAGTTGCAGGGATGCCATTCTCGAATTGAAAAATATGATTCCCAAGATACATGCCTCCTACAACGTGACGGAAATATATATAACAAGTGACCACGGCTTCCTATTCAACGACATAATGTTTGCAGATAAGGACAAGCACAAAATTGAAGAGGAATATCTTGAGCGCAGCACACGTTATTATCTTACAAAATCGAAGGACAAAGTTAGCGGCGTGGTTAAATTCCCGCTCAGTGAGGTGTCGGGCATGGTTAATGTTGGCGATGTGATGGTGGCTATCCCAGAGGGTACAAATCGGTTTGCAGCTCCTTCGGGTGGTTATATGTTCACTCATGGCGGCGCTGCATTGCAGGAACTGATAATTCCCGTAATAACAAGCCATGGTGAAAGAGACGACAACAAGCAACCAGTGGGCGTGATGATTCTCGACAGACGACTATCTATGCAAGCCTCACGTCTGAGATTCAAGATGTTGCAAACAGAGGCAGTGTCTATGGATATGAAGAAACACCACATAAGGGTTGCCCTGTATCATAACGATGTGCCGGTAACGCCAGTCAAGGACATCCTTCTCGACAAGACAGACCCATCTTTGGATAATAGAAAGATTCAAGTAGACCTCACGCTCAATAAGAATATTGATGCCAAGGTGTTGCAACTGAAAGTGTTTGATGCCACAGACGAGTTGAATCCTATAATAAAGGAGAATGTGACAAACAACACATTGATAGAAAATGATTTTGACTTCTAAATCTTCAAGGTTTATGGATTTACAACAGAAAATAATGGATTGCTTCATAGGCAAGGTCGTCAGAAAAGATTTGGCGTTCCTTGTGAAGGGAGGACTTCCTGTGCCTACATACGTTCTTGAATATCTTCTTGGTCAGTATTGCGCTAGCGATGACGAGGAGGTGATAAACGAAGGTATAGAGAAGGTGAAACTGGTTATCCAAAATAACTATGTGCATCGTGCGGAAGCGGAATCTGTAAAAGGACTCATACGTGAGAATGGTCAATACCGCATTATAGACAAGGTGACGGTTGTTCTTAATGAGAGAAACGATGAATATCAAGCCACCTTTGCCAATCTTGGATTGTCGGGTGTTCCAATCGGTACCGATTATGTGCGTCGTAATCCGAAGCTATTGAGCGGCAATGGTGTTTGGTGCATCATCACACTTGGCTATATTGGTGGCGAGAATATTAAGGTGAGATGGAAAATACAGACATTGAAGCCTATTCAGATTTCAAATATCGACCTGCAAGAGTATATCGACCAACGAAAGAACTTCACAACCGATGAATGGATAGATTTTCTGATGCACACAGTGGGTCTGAATCCAGAGACAATGAACCGACGTGAGAAGTTCATCACGCTGGCTCGTCTGCTCCCTCATGTTGAGAACAACTTCAATTTCATGGAATTGGGACCAAAAGGAACAGGTAAGTCTCATGTCTTTCAGGAGTTATCGCCATACGGTGTGCTTGTTAGCGGAGGCGATGTAACCAGTGCCCGATTATTCGTGAAAATCCAAGGCAACAAGGAGATTCTTGGACTCGTGGGATATTGGGATGTTGTGGCATGGGATGAATTTGAACAGCAGAAAGGGCGTAACGTGGATGCCGTGCTTATCGATACTATGCAGAACTATCTTGCCAACAAGTCGTTCAACCGTGGTAAGGGTACACATGAGGCAAGTGCATCTATGTCTTTTGTTGGCAACACAAAGCATACTGTGCCATATATGTTGGAGAATAGTCATCTGTTTGAGAGTATTCCTACTTCCTTCATCAAGGGTGCGTTTCTTGACCGTATGCATCTATATAATCCAGGGTGGGAAATCAAGATGTTGAAAAAGAACAGTTTCTCTAAGGGATACGGTCTTATCACAGACTACATAGCAGCCGTATTGCACGCTCTACGCAATGACGATCGCACGGCATTGCTGAATGATTATGCCAAGTTTGATGGCTCGCTTTCTGAGCGCGATCACCTTGCCATCCGTAAAACTTTCTCTGGCATGATGAAACTCATCTATCCTGATGGTAAGATAACGGATGAGGAAGCTAAGGAGATCATTGACTTCGCTGCTGAAGGGCGCAAGCGAGTTAAAGACCAGCTGTATATCATCGATAGCACTTTTTGTGCGGAACCTGCAAAGTTTAAATATGTTTGGTTGAAGACTGGCGAAACTGTAAAGGTGGAGACACTTGAAAACATCGAACATAAACCGATTAACAAGGATGCCGAAGACAATGATAAAGAAGAGAATTTGGAATTAAATCATTCTGGCTCACGTCCTCGCATCAAACCTCTTGTTGCCAAGACTATTTCCATAAGAGAAAACCAAGGTGGAGTGACTTACAAAGACTTGTTTGGTGATTATTTGCGAACAGCAAAGGAAATACACATTACAGATCCTTTCATACGTCAACCGTATCAGATCGACAATTTGGTGGATTTCATACAAATGGTGAAAGATGTGTCAACTCTACAAGACACCGTAAAAATTCATCTGAGTACACAGAATGACGATGACGAGAGAGTGGCAGAGATGATAGACACTCTCAACGACTTGGCAGATGAGTTACTGTCAATGGGCATAGAGTTTACCTATGACTTCAAGGCGGATCATGACCGCTTCATCAAAACAGATACCGGGTGGATTATAGCACTTGGACGCGGCTTGGACATCTACGAGAAGTTTAGTCGTTTCTCGCTTAGTCGCTGTAGTCAGAAGAATCGCCGCTGCAAAGCGTTTAATGTTTCAATCAATAAAACAGAAGAGTAAATGGAAATAGGAGAAGTTCTTGATAATAAAATGCCAAAGGCAGTAGAGTATGCTTCACATATCATTATGGAAGTAGATGGCTTTATGGATTTTGCTGTGGCTTTGGTTGATTACATGGGGGAAGATTTCATTCCTTATTGTAAATCAGTGTACGCAATGTTGAGGAGCTTGTCCTATTCCAATGTGATATTTGAAAAGGATGACATACTGGGGACAATAACTCCAGATGTCATCTGTGATGCTTACAACAACTTTCTGTTCCAACAAGATGAGCAAGCGAGAGAGAAGGAATTTAAGGAAAATATAGATGAGTTGCAGTTCTTGGTAAAGAGCTATCGCAATAGCAGTGAGTTTAAAAAGTTGTTAGACTTCGTTGGTCACTTCCCATATCTTGCTCCTTACAATGCAATGCTTGTTCAAATGCAAAAGCCTGGTGCAACTTTCGTCCTAACAGGTAAAAAATGGGCTGAATTTGGAAGACAACCTAAATTGAATGGACAACGACTAATAGTTCTGAAGCCTTTTGGTCCTGTACAATGCGTCTTTGACTTTGATGACACAGAAGCAATACCAAATGCTACCGAAGTTATTGAAGAGGCAGACTTGATACAGAAGTACACAGTGAGCTTACAGCAAACACAAGGAGATTTGGCTAATAAGACAATGGAAATATTGGTGTCAAACCTATCTGTATACGGCATATATCTTGATGACAAGTTTTTGGCGGCAAATTCTTATGGTGGCTACATTATGCCTTATCATGACAAAAAGCTAAAGGTGAAAATTGACAAGGATCATTATGTTGAAGTTCCTTCTTGCTTCGTCATAAGTGTCAACAAAAACCAGAGCAATGCAATTAACGCGAGTTCGAGATAATATTCTAAAAAGTAAAGAGCAGAAAAACATCCAACCTACAAAGGGTGGCCATAAAATG
>OCPW01000022.1_pt1 | contig 94374 bp, 86 predicted proteins | sample 1538761 | NCBI WGS metagenome assembly OCPW01 (sample SAMN04571724, study PRJEB22368) | human gut metagenome | biome: human gut; material: stool | host: Homo sapiens | place: Luxembourg | collected 2012-09-20
TACGATTTTCGCTTGTTTTCTAATTGCAACACTAAGATAAGTGAAAAATCTGACATGGCAAAATCCTGAGCAACTTTTTGTTGCTCAGGAACTTATAAATAAAGTTAAATCAAAGTGTTGCGGAATTAAGGTAAGAGACAAAAAACTCAGAACTACCATTACATTTATAGACGACAATGCCAAAGCAGAAGGTGATTACCTTAGAGGTAGATTCGCTTCGCTCTTCGACTTGTGCAGATACAAATATGTAGTCTGTCAAAAGGACGACTTGCAAAATGAAGGAAAACCCATAGAGGACGTTCCATTCACAGACCCAATGGAGAAAGGTAGTAGATACGCCCATTTGGGAGAGAACTTTATGGACTTGCAATGGGAGTTCATTCAGGGCAATGTGGCAGAGGATAAAATAAAAGACTACCTTATAAGTCTCACTAGCAACCCAAATAAAATTGTTACAATAGCCATATGTCTGAATCATCCGCAACAGGCTATAGCAACAGCCCTTTACCTTCCAGGAACTATATTCCGTAAAGGACATCAGGTCCTTATATATCAGAAAAGTAGCTTTGACCTAATAAACAAGGTTGCAAATGGCGAATTGGAATGGAAAAGGTATAAAAACATGTATCCATTCGGTATGATAGAAGGTTGCTACATGGGAGAATCGTTTGACAATACAATGGCAAAACTGGAACATTTCCTATATGGGTTTATTGCATCAAAAGGCCACAAAAAACGAGAAGAGATACTTGAAGATTTGATAAATGAAACGCAAGGACTCAAAATAACAATTGATGAATTGTGGGATGAATTGGGCATCGTTCAAAAGTATGCTAATATAGATTTAGCCGAAAGTATTCCAACGAAGCTAAGGTCAATTATGGGAAAAGACTATCATGGATATCCGAACGAAATAAGTAAGGTTATCAATAAAGATGGTATACTCTTAAAGAGAATGGCTGAAGCAGAACATAACCGTTGGCTTACTGAACGGTTGATTATGAGCTTCAGACCTGTCGACAAACATGAAACAAGAGAAGAAGGTGTGATATTAAAGGATTGGAACTATTTTACCAATTCCACATTGACAGAAAAAGACAGAAGAAGAGAAAAGAGACGCTTAATAGAAAAGAATAGAGCTCATCTGGATATCTGCTCATACGAAAAATTAAAGACAGTAGATCCTAATCTGTTGCCAAATGATGAAAACGTAATATACTATCTTCCAGCCTTATTAAGACATTGTGAAAGAATGAATCTTGAGACATTGTTAAGTACATCGGGGAGAGACAGTGAATTAACCAAGATATTCAAAACATTGCGTTATGTGAAAGAAGACAAAGACTGTCTAGGCCATTCTTTCTGGATGGGAGAAGCTCCTATTACAGAATATCAATGGAACGTGGTCATGAATCTAGGACAAGTTCAAGAGAAGGGGATTAACGCCCAATTGCCTGTGGTAAGCAAGAGTAAAGACGAAATAGAAGACTTCCTAACCATCTTGCGCAAGAAAACTGGCTTGTACTTCACCTTGCCCTCACTGAAAGAATGGGAATATGCAGCAAAAAAATCCACAAAAGAATATCTTCCTGATGTTGATGACAAATCAAGAGAAAAGGCTTGGAAGGAATATCTGCATTATGGAGACAGCAAAGGGTGTATTCCTGTTATGGCGCTAAAAGACAAACAGCAAAACAAATTAGGACTGTATGACATGTTGGGAAATGTGTGGGAATGGACAAGAACAGACATTGAAGGACAAGAATCATGTTTCTATTTTTGCGGTGGAAGCTGGCGCTTTAAATCAACAGAATGCAATCTGAATAAGGACTATTGGAAAACATTCTGGAATTCTAAACTATCGTCAAATGACATTGGATTTAGAGTGATATGGAAATATGAAGAAAATGTAAATATCGAGAATATTGCTAATGATGATAACGACACCATACAGATTGAGGAACAAAGAAAGAAATATGTCAATGAATGGTTAGATAGAAACATCAAACATGTAAATGGCGGATTCTTTGTAATGGGGACTGAAAATGCAGAAACCATACAAGAACTATCCCACATTTATGATGGTATAGATTCGTTTCCGTTCGTGAAAGTTTCTGATTTTGAAATCTCGGCTATTCCTGTTACACAAGGACTATGGAACGCTGTCATGAAATCGAACTTAAAGAATAACAAATCAGACCACAAAGGAAACACATTGCCTCAGACAAATGTTAGTTGGTGTGAGATTGTTAACATTTTCTTTAATGAACTGTATAAAATATCCGGAAAGAGATTCAGACTGCCAACAGAAGCTGAGTGGGAATATGCCGCAAAGGGTGGAAATACAAACGGATTATCCGAAAAACTATCACTCGTTTTTGAAAATAAGCCAAAATACGACTCAGTCAAAGACATGTGGAATGAGGCATGTAAAATAATGGCTAACCACAAAAAATACAATCGTTTTAGTGGTAGTGATAGATCTGAGGATGTAGCATGGACGAATGAATCAACTACTCAGCATGTAGGACAAAAGGCGGCCAATGAACTTGGACTGTACGATATGTCTGGAAATGTATGGGAATGGTGCCTTGATTATTACAAAATAGATTTCCTTAAAGATTGCATAAAAGGAAACATAGAGGGTTATGATGGTATGGAATACCAAACAAATGGTTATGTTACAAATCCAGTTTGTTCCGACCAATCTTACTCCGCACATGTCTTCAAAGGAGGAAGTTGGCTGTTCAAAGATACCGAATGTACTAATGTATATAAAAACTATTGGATAGATGATGACGAAGACAACGATCTTGGATTCCGAATCGTATTGGACAATGGCGTTATAGATATGAACAAATTCCTCAACAATTTAAAAAATACACCGGTTTATAATGTTAGAAAGAATACAAAGAATAGCTTTAGCTCGTATATTGTCAGACTTAATAGAAGCTGACTTTATTGTTGAAGAGGATGAGATGGAGTCGTTCGACAGAATAAAGAATGAAAAAGACTTCAACATCACTATAAGTATGCTGTTGGAAGCCAAGACAAAGACTTTTGCCGAAGCAATAAGTATACTTCAAACAATCCGTGATGAAGAGAAGAAGAAACTCATCAAGGAAAAACTATATGAAATGTCGCTTTCTGATGGTACATGTGTGCCATTGGAAGCATTGCAAATTATGGCTGTAAAGTACGCTCTTGAAGGTAAGGGACAAGTATTCTCTATACCATCAGGAAGCAGTTTTATCGAGAATATGAAAGTACTCTACATCGAGAATGAAGACAATACGGAGACTGATGCCTATATACGTAGCCACTACCGTGCTATAAGCAATGAATTCCGACTTGCAGGTTTTAGTTTTGTTTATATTCCTCAAATTGTTGATGACTACAAACAGTTAAGAGGCGATTATCTGTGGAAGGTAATTAAATATATGATACCTTCTCTCGAAGATAACAAAGTGGAGAAAATCCAACATGATCTATGCTCAATGACGACATCACGATTCAGTCACGACTTACTATACAAGAAGATGGGCATCAATATGCTCACTTCAAAGCCTGCATTTCTCTTCAAGATTGGCGAGTCGGCAGTAGCAGATAAGAGAGGTGCGGATGATATGGAGCGAAATATGTTTTCAAATTTTCTGCTTGTGCCAATAAATAACGATGACGTGTCGTCAGAAAATAAAAAGATTACTATACTGGATAGGGTCGTTAATTTGATGGACTCCTATCGAAAAATGGTTAGCGGAAAACTTATAATCGAGAATCAGCCCTTGTCCAAGAAGTTCCTCTATTATGGCTTTCATCGTTCTCTATTCGACCTCATTGTATACGGTAAAGAGCGAGAGAACTATAAGCTCGTCATCAATCTAAGCAACAAAGCAAAGCCTGTAGTACTCCGTCCGATAGACGCTACACCCAACAGCGTAGTTGAATATGAAAATGACTTGGTTGTTGACTTAAACACACAGCCATATGCCTTATATATATTAATGATATATATGTCATTACTGGAGAAAAATCTCGATTGGACAAACTATCCATCAAGGGATACGACCAGGAAACTGATCTTGGAAAAGTACAATGCTATATACAAAAGAATAGGCAAAGGAAATGCTAGTTCTGATTATCGCGATAAAACTCATGTATCACGCATCAGAAAGGCATTAAAGGCACATGCTACTATTGTGACAAACATTGATTTGTTTATCCCCGACAAGGTGCAATCTGAATGCAAGGAGTGTTATAATGTTCCGATTCCTCCTGATTTGGTTTATGTAATAGAAGGACCAAAGGGGAAAGAGAGAGAAGTAAAAATGGTCGACTCCGATTACTGGAAATCCTACTTTTGGAATAGACCTATATGATGAGCAACGTTGCAGGCGGTAAAGAGATTAAATACTCATTACCGCCTGCAATGTTGTTTTATAAAGTTGGTGCAAGAGATAATCATTAACTTTGCATCAGAGATTAATAAAATAACAAAGTATAACTATTAAATCATAACAGTCATGATTGCAGAAGCTCTTATCGTAAAAGGATTAGTTGCGTTGGGTCATATGGCAGCAACACATTTGACTGCTGGTGGTGCAGCAGCACTCATACATGCGGCAGCAGGTATGTCACTCTCACAGTTAGCAACGGCAACTATTACAGCAGGATTTGTTACAGGTTGTATCACATGGACTGGTGATAGAATCAAAAACGTACAAAATGGAGTAAAGGCCATTAATGAAGGACGAACTTTAACTGCAATCAAAGAATTTGGTCAATTTGCACTATCTACGGGAGTTGATGTTAATTTACTACCAGACACCATCGAATCAGGACTTGAAAGGATGCATCTCGATAGCAACGCATCTAAAGAAGTGACATCATGGGTAAAAAGCCATGAGATAGAGATTGCTAACTATGTGAGGAACCACAAATAATGTACAAATACAACTTGCACGAGAAACTTTTTCCCATACACAAACGGATAGAGAAATGCAGAGGAAGGTATGTCTAAAGTTAAAAAACTAAAGAGCATATCCATAAAGCGCAAGCTTACTTATCATCAAAAAGTTAGGGATACACGATCTAAGAAAAAGTATGATAAATAAGAAATAAATCAACTTAATGAGGAACAATAAATGGATGAAGTAATTGAAATGATTGGTAATGTAGCCGAACCGGTTGTTGACACATTGCAGGATTGGGGTGGCGATGCCATTGACTATGTAAAGGATCATGCGCCACAATATATTAGATATGCGGCTTATGCACTGAAACATATTCATTTGTAAACAATAACTATGTATTGGATATTATTCATTGGCATTGCACTGCTAAGTTATTTGGTGCAATCCAATCTGAAAAAAAAGATTGACAGGTATTCTAAAGTGCCAGTTACGTCAGGAATGACAGGAGCTGAAGTCGCCGAGAAAATGCTTCGTGACAATGGAATCTACGATGTAAAGGTTCAACCGCATGATGGGTGGCTTAGTGACCACTATAATCCTACGGATAAGACGGTAAATCTGTCACACAATGTTTTCTACTCCAGCTCTGTTGCATCTACTGCTGTTGCAGCCCACGAATGTGGTCATGCCGTACAACATGCAGGAGCTTACTCATTTCTAAGGTTGCGTTCGATCTTGGTTCCTATCGTACAGTTCTCCAGCAACATAGTGACATGGGTGCTTCTTGGAGGAATACTCTTGGTTAACGTATTTCCAACGTTATTACTGATAGGCATCATTATGTTTGCTATGAGCACATTGTTCAGTTTCGTAACCTTGCCTGTAGAAATTGATGCATCAAGAAGAGCTGCGAAATGGTTTCAAAGTGCTGATATAACGAATTATTCCGAACAACCGATGGCGATAGATGCATTGAAATCAGCTGCATATACATATATTGTAGCAGCTTTGTCCAGTTTGGCGACCTTGATTTACTATATTACCATATATATGTCAAGGCGAGACTAAAGGTTCTGGGATAAACATTGGAACAAAGTTCAGAAAAACGTTGCAGACGAAAAAGAGTACAAATACTTGTTTTCGCCTGCAACGTTGTTTTTTTATATTAAACAGAAAGAATATAGAGAACTTTGCACCATAATGAAATATTATTATGGAAAAGAGAGATACATATAAAAAGCTATGTTTGGACAATAATTCAGAAAGAGTAATAGCAGGTAAAGAAGGGAACATCATACCACCACCAGAGAAAGAGCCATTATGGAAAGGATTTCTGGAAAAGTTCAAAGATCCTTTGATAATTGTCTTGTTGGTTGTTTTCTTTTTCTCTATAGTTGTCTCAACATACGAAGTTTTCTATCAAGGTGCATCATTTAGTTCTTATATAGAGCCATGTGGTGTGCTTGTTGCGTTATTGTTGGCCACTGGAGTTGGCTTTTGGTTCGAGGTGAAAGCAGCAAAGGAATTCGAAGTGCTTAACCAAGTCAAGAACAAGCGCAAGGTTAAGGTTGTAAGAAGAGTTGCAGGAAAGATACAAACCATATATATACCCAAACACGATGTCGTTGTTGGCGATATTGTAAAACTGGAAAGCGGTGATGAAATTCCAGCAGATGGAATTCTTCTTATGGCAAATAATCTTCGAGTTGACGAATCAAACTTTACAGGTGAATTATATGCTTCCAAGAACGTAGAAGGAGAGACTGGTGACAAAGAAGTAGCTTATCCTGCCAACATGCTACTTCGCAGTTCTACTGTCATTGAAGGAGAAGCAGTGATGCAAGTTCAAAAAATTGGACTTGAAACAGAAGAAGGCAAGGGCGTATTACAAGCTAATGAGGACAATGACATCAAAACTCCTCTTAATAAGCAACTTGATGAATTAGGCAAATTCATATCATACGCAAGTTTTGTTATTGCAGGTCTCATTGTTACAGGTCGATTGGCATACTATTATTTTACAGTAGGTAGCGTCGGTGGTTTTGAGTGGATTGGTTTCTTTGAGGTTCTGCTTAACTCAATTATGATAGCGGTTGCCTTGGTTGTTGTGGCTGTTCCTGAAGGACTACCGATGAGTGTTACTGTAAGTCTTGCATTAAGTATGCGCAAGATGTTAAAAGAAAACAATCTTGTACGTAAACTTCATGCCTGTGAGACGATGGGGGCAGCCACAGTAATCTGCACAGACAAGACTGGTACACTTACAGAGAACAAGATGCAAGTGCTGGAGTGCTTCCCAAACGAAGGCATTGATATGGATTTGTTGGCAAAGGGCATAGCTATCAATACCACAGCCAATATTTCGATAGACGAAAACGGCATTACTCAAACCATAGGCAATCCTACAGAAGGTGCATTACTAAAATGGATTTCGGGAAAAGGCTATGACTATGATAGTATCAGAGACAATGCCAATATCGCCAAAGTGGTGCCGTTTTCCACAGAAACAAAGAGCATGGAAACTGAAACTACAGACGGAGAACTATTTATTAAAGGTGCTCCAGAAGTTGTAATTGGAATTTGTGACACATTTAATAAAATCAGCAAGGATGATGCTTTTTCTGTATTGAAAAAATATCAATCAAAGGGAATGCGCACTCTTGCTTTTGCTTACAAAACAGAAGGATGTATTACACTGCAAGCCATTGTCGCTATATCAGACCCTGTAAGAAGCGACGTAGCAGAAGCAATCAATATCTGTAGAAGCCACGCCCATGTACGTGTAATTATGGTTACTGGTGACAATGCTATTACTGCTGGTGAGATAGCTCATCAGGCAGGACTTATAAATAGTAATGAAAAGGCAATAGCACTCACTGGAGCCGAGTTTGAGGTAATGACAGATGAAAAGGCCAAATTAATTGTTGGTAATCCAGATTTCAAGATACTGTCTCGTGCCAAACCTAATGACAAGGCAAGACTTGTCGGCTTGTTGCAGGAACTTGGCGAAGTTGTAGCTGTAACCGGCGATGGCACCAATGATGCACCAGCCCTAAAAAAGGCACAGGTCGGTCTGTCTATGGGGGATGGAACTGCAAGGGCAAAAGAAGCAAGTGATATTACAATCATTGACAACTCATTTGCGAGTATCAATACAGCTATACTGTGGGGACGCTCATTGTATCTAAATATCCGTAGATTCATCATTTTCCAGATGACCATCAACGTTGCAGCATGCCTTATAGTTTTATATGGAGCCTTTATGGGATTGGATTCTCCACTAAATGTAACACAGATGTTGTGGGTGAATCTGATTATGGATACCTTCGCAGCAATGGCATTATCATCATTGCCAGCAGATCCAAAAGTGATGAATGACTATCCAAGAAAGACTGACAGTAAAATTATTGACGGGGATATGACAAAGATAATTCTGGGCACAGGTTTATTCTTTTTTGTAATCCTTGTAGGAATATGGCAAATGCTGAGTCATGGTGACTACATGAGTTTTAAGGCTATGCTGAACGACTTTGATTTCAGTCACCTTACCGACTTCTCCGCAGCCACTCATGTAAGAAATTCAGATGAATTGGGCATATTTTTCACCTTCTTTGTACTGCTTCAGTTTTGGAATATCTTCAATGCAAGGTATTTCCGTACTGGAAGAAGTCTGATTGAAGACTTGATTGATATGGTAAAACACCCATCTTCTATCAGCAGACACTACAGCACAGGCTTTGTTTCTATTATATTTGTTATACTAATAGGACAAATCATGATTACCAACGTTTTTGGAGAGATGTTCGGTGTAGAAGCATTGTCTTTCAAAGACTGGCTGTTTTTGTTCGTAACCACAAGTCCTGTATTATTTATAGGTGACACATTACGCTTACTCAAAAACAAAATCTCATAAAAATCGGTAAGAATACCAATGACACTCTTGATAAAGAACTATAGATATAAGCTAAAACTTGTAATAACAGTAAATAGAAATATAGGTTGGTATTACAATTGCTCTATCGTTGGCAGAAATACGGCTATAGTAGAGTATTAAAGTAAATCTATGAAAGCTAATTAGTTGAAAACTGAAAATAAAACGTTGTAGACAGGATTATGAGAATTACACTTTTTCCAACTGCAACGTTTCTTGTTTATATTAGTATGGAGGCAAATAGTTATCTTTGCATCATAAGATCAAACCTTCTAAACAAAATAACTATGGGACTATTTGATTATATCTTCAAAAGCAAGAAAGAACGCGAACAAAATACTCGTGTCAAAGATGCGTTGAAGCAGGCTGATGATACAATAAAAAGAATAGAAGCAGGTCTCGACAAAATGAAAAAAGATGACGAGACTTGGAAAAAGATTATTGGTTACTAATTTAAAGTAGTGTTATTATGATAAAAGAAATGGTAGGACTTAAATGTCCAAATCATGATTATGTTAGAGATAATCATCACTTTATGTATAAAGAAGTATATCCAGGTGCAAGACCTCTTTCAAGCACACGTTGCATAAAGTGTGGATATACTATGTCTCTTCATAAGGTGCAGAAGTAACGGATTCGAAAACGTGTGTATAATTGCATGCCCATGAAATGTATCTACTTGGGAGTGAACAAAGTGGGTATAGAACTATAAGTTATGGCAAACATTTTTGATGACCCTGCTTTTCAATTCTTCAAGCGTCCTACAATGGATGATTTCTTGAAGCGATGCCAACAACGTTTTCAACGGTTTGGTCTGAGTGATGCAGATGTGTATGAAGCTATCAAGTCTGCGTGTGACTTCTTTAACATCCCTATGCCAAGGATGATACAAGACTTGACTAATGTTCAGAATGGTCAGACCATGTTTGTGAACTGGAATCGAGGTAGTTATTACGATGATGTCCTTTGCTTTAATATGCAACAGCTCATTGACATGAAAGTTGACAGCAAGGATGCGTTCTCGTTAGTTATGACTCACGAGTGCGGCCACAGAGTCCTACAGAACACACAGTTTCCAGGTGTAGCCAATGGACAATGGGAGTCTGAATTATGTCCTGACTTTTTTATGGGATGTCGTGCAGGTTTGTGGAATATGAATGCCATTGACAAGGTTGTGATGGGATTGATACTAACAGATGGAAGTCCAAGCCATCCTGAAGGTACCTTGCGAGCATTGTTTATCAGACATGGTAAATACATTGCTCCAGAAATGCATCGCAGAGGTATTCCACTGACCATACAGAACTTAATCAATGAGTTCATGTCTTTCAGACAGCAGAACCTCAATGAAATATTAAACCAACAGCACAAGTATTACAGTTTTTGAATATGCCAGCATACGACCATCAGCAATGGATGAAATACATGCGTCGCCACGAAGCAAATGTATTCAATGCCATCTTTTATGACAAAGAAGAAGTCACTGAAGATGACATTCAGCGTATCATTGCTGATGTGGCATCGTTTTTCAGCTTGCCTGTACCTGAAATAAACGGCAAGTGCGAATCTTTTGCGGAGGTATTGCTTGGCGACAAAGCAGGGGAATGTGAGCTTTCATACAACTTGGAAATGCTGAGAAATGCGGGCATCAACAACAAAGATGCTTTCACTTTGTGTTTCGTTCATGAGATGGCTCACCAAGCCCTTCACAGGTACCAATTTATGCTTTTTTGCAGTGAACGATGGATGCAGGAACTGGCCGCAGATCTAACAGCCGGACTATATGCAGAGCGACATCATTTGGCAACAGGAAAGTTCAAGTACGCATTATCCACACAAAAATGCAGCATTACTCACCCCGATGGAAAAATAAGAGAAAACATTGTGGAATGTGGAAGGCACTATCTTGAACAGCAAATAGTGAACGGTACAAAGATGATGAATATGGTGCTACAGATTATGCCCACCTTTGTCTTTACACATAAAAAGAAACTGAAGACAGAATGGTATCAGTTGCTTGACGAATTGGAACATTCTCCACAAGAGCCAGTACGATATAGAATAGAAGATTTGCCAGACAGTAATCTGATTAAGCAAGCTGTCTTAAAATACAAACTATCAAAAGCGCAAGAAGATGAAAATTATAGATAATGACCCTATAGACAAGCCTTGTATTGGCGAGTTGATTGAAGAACAGTGTGCAGTAGGGCAATTTGCCGACAACTGTCTTTATCTTATTGCCGATCCAGAGGCAGACATAGCCAAACGTGCAGTGGACATCATTGAGCAGTTTAAGCAGATTGCTGACTGCGATGACTACTACAACACCTATGAACTGGAGGTCGTCCAGAATGTGGAGTTGAAAAATCACCCCAAGATAAAGGAACGTATCGAACAGCATGGTGACAATTTTCTCATACAGTTAGCCTCACATGGTTTCAATGAAAAGAAGCGGTTTATAGTTGCCAAGACTGACAACGACAAGCTGTTTGAAAATATCAATCTTATGATTTATGCGGCAGAACGCATTGCCAAGTTTGATATGGAGGCATTATTACGGTCATTTATTGAAGACAATACAGATGAGTTCGTTGAACTTGCGAGGAATGCCATAACAGACAAACGTTTTCAGTCCAACTATTTCGCTGCGCTGTCAGAGAATACAATCCATCCGACCTTTGGGATGGCATCTTCCACTGCCAAACTCAAGGAACAGATGGAGATTAAGGGTGTCATCACCCATAAACAACGCATGGAAATGTATGACCGGCTATTGGACAACTTGAAAAAGAGTCATAAGAAGCATGACCCAAAGATGGAAGCAGAAATAGAATTTATCATTAAGTCTATAGATCCTGCTACTCTACGAATGTTCTTCCAAAGGCAATCACCAAAATTGCAAGAGAAGATGACCGATTTCGTCAATCCGAAACATTTGGCGGAAGTCTCGTCAATGGATTTGGAGATACATTGGTCTGAAAAAATTGACAAAACACGAAAGACGGACGGTCATTATCGTCTCTTTCTAAGCAGAGGTGACGAGAGGTTAATGGTGCATTTCAGTAGAAGTGCAGGTTTTGTGCTTTATCTTATCTATCTTATAGACCGCAAGAAAAACGGTGACAAGGTTGATACGTTGAACATTGTCCAATACAAGCAGCTCTTTGGAAAACTGTACGAGATGACTTATGGCACCAATGGAGAAACAATATTTACCGACATGGTGAAGAATTTCAATTCAGAAGGCGAATTACAACAGAAAGGCTTGTACACAGTGCTGAAAAGTATTCGTGAAGACATTGGAAATACCTGCGAAAGGATGCAGGAACCTGCAGAGCCGTTCCTTTTGCAAGATATGAAAGCCCACCTTGCTGTTCTGCCAAAACACATTATTTTGCCTGAAAAAATCATGGCACTGATTTAGTGTTAAAATGTTTAAATATGCGATTCTAACATATTGATAATCAATGAAGATATAAGGCTTACGTTGTTCACATAGCAAAGAACAGCCAGTCTGTCAAAATCCACCGAACTTTGCATCAGAAAATCCGATGTAAGGTTCGGTTTTTTGTATGTAAAATTTAAGGATTTTGACAGATATGAGAACAAACGATTTTACTGCAAAGCAGACTATCCTCGGTCTTGTAGAGGTTGTCCGTTTGGAAATTGAGAGTAAGAAGAAAACACTCTCGATATGTGATAAAGAACTTGTTCAGAAGATAATGAGCAAGATATCGGAAGCCAACAAGGAGTTTGCAACCGAGAAGGAAGAGCTACGCTATTGGGGCATTGTGACACGTGAAGTTGCATGGTATGAAGCCAACACGGAAGAGTCGGAGGAAATCATCAACCGATTAAAATCAGGTGACCAGTTGTTTGCCCAGAAATTCTTCTACAGCACAAATACCAACGGATGCAATATCAGCCGTTTCCGTTCAAAGATACTTGCTAACATCAAACAAACATACAAGATTGAGGTATCTGTAGAAGAGTTTGGCGACATACTTTATACTTTCTTGTGGAATGAAGGTACATGGAGTATACTCGACAAATACTCACGCAAGAGCAGTTTCTTCTGTTGGCTTTCCGAGGTCGCTCAACATGAACTGATAAGATACCTAGAAGATATGAAGCTTATCAACGTCACACGCGAGCGTACTGCCGGGAACACACGTCTTCTCGGCCTTTCTATAGCACCAGAAATGTGGGAATACATCTTGAACGATACCATGCCTAATGGTTTGTATAAGGATGTACTTTTCTCCACTTTGGTAAAACGTAATACTGAAGAAAAGATGATGAAGTCTTTCTGTCTGAAAAAAGAAGATCTGCACAGACTCCAGAAAAAAGCCGAAGCAGATTTGAAAGACCGCCTTATCCGTAGTGACCGTGGATATGAGGAACTGGTTCTGCGTGACAAGACTCCTCGTGTCATTGAAGTTTCAGAAGAGTTTGCTAGGGACTTCTGTGTTTGGCAAGAGGGCAAGAGCAATGCTAACCCATTGGCTGATGTGTTGGGGGTTGACTTGAACCACGAAGACTTGCAGAAGAAGGTAGTGGACTTTCTTTATACCATACCTCAGAAATTGAAATGGACAGAGGAAGAGCGTATTGTATGGACACTCCGTTTCATTGAAGACACTGCACCGATTGAAGTGGCTGAACGTATCGGAAGAAAACGCTCATGGGTTGACACCAAGTATTCCAGATTGAATGTACGCTTTAACAAGGCGGTTAAGGAATGGTGGGCAGAGAATGCGAAATAATCGAAGAAAGTTTGGTGCCAATATTGATAGAGCATCAAACTTTCATTCCTCTTTTATTATAAAATAAATCGAATAAGATGAGCAAAGATATTACAATAAGTAACAATTTGACAGTGAACTTGTTGAAGAACGTGGAAAACTATGCAAAGTTTGTTTCTCAAGTATTGCATGATGAAACTTTCCTTGTTGAATTAGACAAGACATTACCATTTGACAAGATGGTTCATGCCACAATGAATATAGCATCTAACTTTACACCTATCAAGAAGATGGGTGTGTCGGTCATGCGAATGGATATAGAGCCACCTCTATATTCAATCGCTATAACCCTGCAATTCAAAGGAAGGGATGGTTACATACAGAACCATTCTATTTTCATCAATGCGTGCAAGACTATCGAAGAACTCCAACAGTTGGTTACAAGAGAGAACTTCAAACAAGAAGTCCTGTCGCTGTGTGAAGAAAGGGTATTAGAAAATTCAGAATTACAAGAAAAAACAAAAAATGCATGATACAAGTAATAACAAGAGAGTGGCAAATCACAAAGGCATATATCGATGACATAGCTTTAAATTCTGGGCTTATAAATCTTGATTGGGACGACTTCAAGGCATTTGCTGAAAACCATCGTCCTGTAGTGGCTATAAGGAATGAAGACAATGCCTCTGTCACAGAACTCACAGATAATGCAATGGCAGAGATTCGGAAACGTTGTTCAAACAAACTTTCAAATATCATTGTTTCAATATCCTATAAAGAAGGAGAGGAATTGATGATGGATGAAATGGAAGGGATAAGTGATTGCCTGACCATGTTTGCCAACAAAAATGTAGAAATTAAATGGGGCATCAGTCAGAACAACACACTAAAGTGTAGACGTTGTATTTCAGTCTTTGCCTTTGAATAACAAAACAGTCAGCCTATGAAAGTTTCAGTTTATTACGAAGAAGTGTCCAACTATGTAGAGAAACACTACTTAGTTCGTCCTTCCATAAAGCAGGTGGATGATAAGACCTTGTCCATCGAATACACTCCACATAAGTTCATCCCTGCAATTAGTGTTGCTGTACGAATTGAAGCAATGCGCAAGGATGTTATATGTATGTCGTATGAATGTAGCAAGGCAATATCTCTACTGATTTCCGGTGCTATTGCCCATATCGAAGAGAAGATTCCCAAAGGCATTGAAATAGACACCGACAGCAAACGCATCAATGTATATCCTGAGAACGTTACCGAATTAAAGAATGTTCTCGCATATCTTTCCTTGTCTGGAGTGCATTTTTCTGAGTCAGGCATGGAAATCACGTTGGATATGAACTAAGTATAACAATCAAAGAAGTGCAATATGTTGGTGATACATCCTAAAGACAAATCAACCTCCTTGGCAGAGGCCATATATGCCAATATGCCTAATGTATATGTGGTAGAGGACGAATGGTATGAACGTGGCATTGGACAATTACTCTGGCAAACGCCCAAAGAAGAACCCATATTAATAATTGGTTATGGTGATTGCCATGGACTGTATAGAGAGCGTTTTAACGATGTGCTTGAAATCAGTCCGAGTGATTTGGATGATCCTGTGTGGGTACATCGTCTAGCAAACTGTCAGATTGGAGTTCCACAGATTGTGCTGAACAGAATACATGCCTACAATCTTCGCAGACACAATGGCAATATCATCGGAATATGGCCTAATGCAGTAGAGTTTGCACGTAGGAATCATCTTCATGGACTATTTGCCAGCACTTTCTTCTTTAATGCTAAAGATGCCGAAAATTATGGAGAAATCACCCTTGATATGTATATTGAAAGGTCGAATTATACTCTCTACCGCACTCTTGGCAAACTATTGACCAATCATGTACCGCTATACAAGATTCCCGAAATATTGCAGCAAAGAGCCTATAAGGACACAAGTGTCAACCATCGCAACTTTGAGAGTTTCTTTTGTTTGTAAACAACAATAAGTTTTTAGTAAATATGAGTAAAGATAAAAATACAAGACTTGTTACTGCCCTCAACACTATGGCGGATTTGGCAGGACAACGACAGGTAATTGGCAATAATGAGATAGGTTTGGGTATGATACTCCAATCCTACAGATGCCGTGAAGAAGCACAAATGGTGACAGACGGGCTGTTCCGTGTAGTTGTCATGGGAACATTCACCTCAGGCAAGAGTACTCTCATCAATGCCCTGTTAGGCAGTAGGGTATTGCCAGAATCTGCATTGCCAAGCACCGCCATACTCACATTCGTCCAGTTCGGTTGTGAAGAAGATGATGTGGAGATACATTACAAGGACATCGTAAATGAAGACGGAAGCATCACCCAAGGTAGAATAGAACACATCAGTAAGGACGAGTTCATGCAGACCTATCGCTATGGCATTGCAGATGCAGAAACATTGATTTCTACAGGTAATGTTCCTCGTTTCAAAAATGTGGCCTACTCCATCATCAGAAGTTCACTGCCTTTGATGCAGAATGGAGTTAACATTGTAGATACTCCAGGGTTGGAAGATAAGGAAGTGGCAACAGAACTGGCACTTGACATTGCAGCCAAGGCTCAAGCCGTCGTCTATGTTTGTAGTGAACGTGGCTTTGCGGAAGCTGACCGTGAATACTTCAATGGAAATTTCAAGGGTAATCCGGGCAATGTGTTCTTCATTCTGAACAAGACAGACCTTATAGCATCCAATGTGGAGCGAGAACAAGCTCTTGAACGAGTACGACAGGATGTGAAAGGGTGCTTCACCAAGGCTGACGGAAGCGTTGACGAAGCATTGATGTACAAGCGAGTGTTCGGACTATCCTCGTTATTAGCCTTGGATGCAAGAAGAGGTATGACCTTTGATGAAGACCTGCAAAAAGACGTGTCACTCTCACAAGAAAAGATTGAACTGAAGCTACAACGCAGTCAGTTCCTTCCATTCGAAGAGGCTCTGCTGGAGTTTCTTTCTACCGATGAGCGTTGTGTGGCACAATACGGAAAAGTCTTCCGTACATTGCTTGGCACCTATAATGATGCTGTGGAAAAGGTGCGTGAAGACCTGGGTATCTACGAGCATAATGCAGAAATGACTGCTGAACAAAAGGCTGAATGCCAGCGCATCATTAACGAGATAGAGACTGGACTGGAAGCTACAGAAACCGCTTTCGACAACTGCACGCTGAAACTTCAAAATACCATAGCTTTGCTTATCCGCAATGCCATTGACAGTGTGGATAGCACATGGGAGGTCGATTTAGCAATCTTGCATGAGAAGATACGCTTCGGTATGAAAGACTACCTTTCCCTGGCAGTAAGTAACATAAATCTGTTCAAGCCGAAGGAGAAGCGCATGGAAGAAATGAAACGCCTGCTCCAGCCTTTCTCACAAATCATTGCCGATCATATCTCTGAAAAGATAGATCATTTCATGGAAACGAACAAATCCGTCCTTCAGAATGCCATCGGCGAAGCAGAACAGAGTGTAAACACTAACTTGGTCAATGTGGCTGAACTGTTTTCACGTCTGGGAGATACCCTTACGGAAAGACCAGAAATGGGCAAGCAAGAAGACCAAGACTGGTTACAAGCCGTCATCTCCTATTGCGTAGGCGATGCCAGTGCCATCGTGAAGAACTGTGCAGGAGGACATACCGCATGGATGGAGTTTATCCGCAAGGCGGTGTTCAATGGCGTGTGGCAATGGATGGTCATCCAAATCGTCACAGGCGGTTGGGGGATTATCATCTGTGGACTCATTGAATGGTTACAGATCAAGAACGGCAAAAACGAAATGGTCGACCGTATGCTTACAGACAGCAAAAATGCAGCTTTGAAGGAGATACATACCAAGCTGGATGAACGGTTGCATGAGATGAATGCCAATATCGCCATTAAGGTGAATGAGGTAAAGAGTGCCAAGTGTGGTGAGAGTCGTCAACGTTTGACAGATGAGAGATTGCGTTTGGCAGAGATAGAGCGCAATATAAACGACAATCATTTCAATGCAGATCATGAACGGCAGCGCACAACAGGCATCCTTACGACAATGGCATCAGAAATCAAGTGCTGTTATCTCGATGTGTTTGGCATACCATACGCAGAGGAATTGGCAACATTATAAAAGTCTATTCACAATGGAAATACAACGACAAGAGATATTCAGGAGCCAGTGGCATGACATCCATGATATTGTGTTGTCTGAAGCCAAACGACAAATCAAGTTCAACGGCAAGGTGGATGTGCAGCGACTCACAGAAAAACTGCAAAAGGAGATTGCCAAGTGGCCACAAGGCGTATTAGCGCAAGGTATGTGGTTCCAGAGTTTTCATAATGCAGCTTCCGACAAAGCCTTGAATTTTATGACAGAAGCAATGGAGCAAAGTTTCATAGAGCCAGACAACAACAAACTTCCATCCAATAGTTGGTACTTCGTTTTGGCTTTTGTGTTGACGGGAATAGTGGCATGGCTATTACATTCCAGGACAAGCATGAGTCTGATAGAGCAATGTTTCTACCCGACTTTGTTCCTGGTGGTACTAAATACGTTCAATGTGTCCTTCAGAAACAAGCGAATTGCAAAAGCTGAAAAGATGATAATCACCAATATCAGCCATCAAATGTTAGATATGGAAATTAGTCTGGAAAAGTATATTGAGTGAGTATCATTAGGTTACTTCTTTCTCAAAAACGATATAAACATAAAAACAAAAGATAATGAAAATCAAATATGCGACAATCAGCAAGACTGGTCGGCGAAGCAATAATGAAGATTGCTTTAACGTCCTGAAAATGCCAGAGCACAATCGCTTCATGGGCATAGTATGTGACGGCATGGGAGGTCATTCCTTTGGCGAGGTGGCAAGTGAGGCTGTCTGCAATGCTATTTCAAAATACTGGCAGGATAATACAGACACTCCAGACAGTGACCAAAAAGTTGTTATGGCTTGCAAAAAGGCTTGTAATGCCATCAACCAGAAATCCTATGACCTCAGTCATGCAGAGATGGGTACTACGATGGTCATGGCCAGCATTGAAGGTGGCAAGGCGACAATAGCCCATGTGGGCGATAGCCGTTGCTACCTGCAAAGGCAAGGTGAGGGATTGCTTTACCAGACCGAAGACCATTTGCGTATCGATTTCGGATGGGAAGTTGTGTCACGCTGTTTCTTCACCTATCGCCCAGAAGTCGCTGTTCCCGACATCAGGCAGTTCACCATTCAGAAAGGAGATAGGATATTACTCTGTTCTGATGGCTTGTACAAGAGCATGGCACCCGACATCCTGCAAGCAAGGATGTTGGACGACAAACCCTTAGAAGATATACTTGATGTATTTGATTTTCTCTGTCAAAAACAAGGTGATGACAACTATACGGCTATATTGATAGAAATAGAATAAAAGAGAAACAAGATGAGAAAGACACTATTAGAAATTGATTTGGTTATCTGTTCATTGTGGACTATAGCCGCATTGGGAAGCAGAATGGCATGGGTCGATACCCCTGCAACATGGATTGTAATGTTACTTATTATGTCACGTCTGCTGCTCTCGTTCACGCTTTACCATAGGGAAAAGAAATCATGGATTCCAGGACTGCTGTTCATGGGATTGACAGTCTTTGCTATCAGTACAGAACTTGACATAAAACTTAGTGAGCTCGCCTCAAAAGTATTTCCATTGTTGAACCTTGACCTTAACCGATGGTGGTATGTAGGGCTTACTTTAGCTGTGGCTACATGGTTGTGGGTAGTTCCTTTGGTAGTCTTCCTCGTCAATATCTTCCGTAAGGGTTGTCAGACAGACACCTTGACATGGACAGACACGCTTGGCAAACTGCTTTGGACGGATAAAACCGCAAGGACATACTGTTCCCTACTGTTGATAACAATAGGCACATTGTATGCAGGTCTCACTATGAATGCGAGACTATGTCTGTTTGCCAGTGTCGTGGCTCCGACAATGAGTTTCCATCTGCTTAAAAGATATTATGGATTGGAGAAAGGGAAAATGTGGGTGTTGGTTATATCTATGCTGATATTCTTCTTTGCCCAACCCCATGCCGGACTGTTGCGAATGTCCATGTTAGGCATCAGTTTTAGCATGGTTGCCTATGTATGCAGTGCTTTCTACCAATACAAGAAGAAACTGTTGTTGGCCGTTGTGTCTGCCATCTATATGGGAATATTGTTGCCAAGCTTAGCCATAGGCAACAACCAACATACATGCTTCAATGTGGGCAGAACTGGATATTACTCACTTGACACCTATCCTGGCATTTTCTGTATAGAGGACAAGGAAACAGAAAAGATAGGACTGCGCGACAGATATGGGTTGTTGGTGAAGCCAGAGTATGAAACCCTGGTCTATCATACATCAAGGCATTGGTTTGGTGAGTTGGAACTGCGTAAGAATGGATATTACACCCTCTATGACATCTGTAACAACGAGTATCGCACAGACAATCATATCAATCATCAATTACAGGACAGCATCTGCAAGATAGTAGAAAAACACCTATCAGAGTATGACTATCAATTTGATGAGAGGATTGAAGTCAAGTTGACAGACACAAAGAACAGCCAAGTACGTACCCATATCAAGGCATTGAAAAATGGGTCTGTCATTTACAACTACGATGACAAGGAACCATTTATACCGACAGACTCTGTCTCCACTACACAGGAAACAATAATCTGCGACTCCTTGGTAAGATTAGAATGGTGTCAGCTAAAATCACTCAGCTATGCACACAATGCGACCACAAAAGTCTCCGCTGTTTACACCATTCAGGTGACACTTGCGAGAGAAAACATGCCCAAGCCAAAGGAGGCAGAAACGCTTGTACAAAAAATCTCATGTTTTCTGAAGAAAGTTGATATAATATCAACAACTCTTCCACTCTCTTATAATGAACGATAAAAATGAAAAGACTATGAATGAGAAGTATAAAAAGAAGATACAAGCCGATGTGGACGCTATCTTCACATTGATGGCTCAACGAGTGGACGAGAAGCAAATGAACTTGTTGCATGAAGCATACGACTTTGCCGCTTATGCCCACAAAGACCAACTGCGCAAGTCTGGTGAACCCTATATCAGTCACCCTGTTGCCGTGGCACGCATTGTGGCAGAAGAGCTGGAACTGGGAGCAAACCCTGTTATGGCTGCATTCTTGCACGATGTTGTGGAGGATTGTCCGTACAGTATAGATGAGATCCGTGAACGTTTAGGGGATGATGTGGCATTTCTTGTCGGTGTCGTGACGAAGCAGAAGAAAGCCCAGTATGACCAGTCGAAGCAGGTGGATAACTTCCGCCAAATGCTATCGTCTGTACAGTTTGATGTGCGTGCCATACTTGTGAAATTGGCAGACCGACTTCATAACATGCGCACTCTCTGCAGTATGCGCCCTGACAAGCAGATGAAGATTGCCTCGGAGACAGATTATTTCTATGCCCCTCTTGCCAATCGCCTTGGTTTGTATAACGTAAAGACGGAACTTGAAAACCTGTCGTTCCGCTATCGCTGTCCACGTGAGTATGAACAAATAGAGAAACAGTTGGCTGAACTTCAACTGTCGGAGAAGTCAGATGTGGATGTCTTTATCGCCAAAACTAAGGAGATACTTGAAGCTAACGGCATTGACGCACGCATCGAGCTCCGTATGCGCTCACCTTACAGTATCTGGCGCAAAATGCAGTCCAAATGTTGTGATTTCGAACATATCGACAGCAAGCATTACCTGCGTATCATCTACAAGGCTGACGGTCTACAGGAGGAAAAGAAGCAGAGCTTGCATATCTATGCCGTATTGTCCGACTGTTTCAAGGAGCGTCCTTGTTCTGTGGTCAATTATATCAACGCTCCGAAGGAGAACGGCTATCAGAGTTTCCATGTGAAGTTTCTCAATCCAAAGGGACAATGGGAGGAAGTGCATATCTCGTCTGAACGTATGATACGCAACAACCGCCTTGGCTGTACTGCTGAACGCACGGAGGAAAACCTGAAGGCATGGTTGGAAAAGTTCTGGGCTGTGCTCAAGGATATAGCCTACCACACCAACGAGATGGACTATATGGATGGTGTGACGGCATCGTTCTACCATGATAACATTATGGCTTTCACACCCAAGGGCAAATGTATCGTACTGCCCAAGTATGCCACTGCACTCGATTTTGCCTTCGAAATTCATACCGAAGTTGGACTTCATGCCGTGTATGCACGTATCAACGGTAAACTGTCTTCTGTGAAGACGGTGCTCCATCGTGGCGATTGTGTAGAGATAGGTACTGCAGAGGATGCAGTACCAGAAGCAGACTGGCAGAACCATGTGCTTACCTATAAGGCAAAGCGTAGTTTGGGCAGTTTCTTCACCGACCGTCCAAAGATGGAGTATAAGCGTTGTACCTGCTGCCATCCGTTGCCGGGAGACGAAGTCATCGGTTTCAAGAATACCGAAGGACAAATCACACTCCATAAGCGCAACTGCCTCACCGCTATTCGTCAGGCATCCAAGCAGGGCGATACCATTGTAGCTGTGGATTTCAAGGAGAATGAACAGTTCCTGTTCCCCGTCCGTATCTGCATCCGTGGCATCGACCGCCATCATCTGCTCAGCGATGTGGTTGCTTGCATTACAGAGCAACAGAACCTATCCATTTCGAAACTCCATATAGTAACCCAAGACCGCATTGTGGAAACCACGGTGGATTTTGAGGTGCATTCTTCCAACGAACTAAAGCAAGCCATTGAAAATATCCGTAGGATAAAGAATGTGGATGAGGTGGCAAGAATAGATATAGAATAACAAAAATGAACAATATGAAAACTTCTACAATATTCAACATGACGGTATTGTTTCTGATTGCCCTTTCCGTAGTTTCCTGTAAGGGGAACAAAGGTGGATTGGATAATCAGAAATCCGATACGGTGATGGTTGCTAAAGACAGCATTCCATTTGTCTTGAAACATCTGGATGTTGACAAGAAAAAAGTGATGGCATACGTTACTTGTTCAGAACATACGATTGACTCCTTGCTATCCATCGCTGATACAGCGTATAGCAAAACTGGCAGCTACGGTTTGGAAGACTTGGGCATGAACAATGAAGAGTACAACAAGTGGATTATAAAAGACTACAAAGACACCATTTCTATCGTTATTGCCCTGTTCGATTCATACGCAAGTATGGTCAATTCGGGTATGGATGAAGCAAGCGCATCCTTTGTCTGGCATGAGGTAGCACGACTGCAGATGAAGCACTTCTATGAAAAAACAGGTGGCGAATGGCAAGAACCTAACAGTTACGAAAAACTATTTCGGGTGATTGATGGAGTCATGGGAACATACAGCTGTGGTACCCAAGCCGATATGAATATGGCTGCCTGGCGTTCTATCATGCCAGTTGACTATCAGTTGATAGAGGCATATAAGCAACTGGCGGATCTGTGTAATGACATAGAGACAACTAAACTCATTCACGATGACTATATGTACACGCTAACCACCTATCGGGCACATCGTGAAAGCATTGACGAATGGTACTCTGATCTACCTCGTGAGCAAGGTACACTGTTTGAATGGTTGCTAAGAAGCAAACTCGAAAATATCAATCTGCTCATCAAGAACTACAAGAGAGGAAAGATAGACAACAATGCTGTCAAGAAAAACTTGCAGGAACATCTGTGTCTTGCAAACAAAAGACTGGTAAAACTGACCAAAGATTTTCTTGATAGAGAAAGAGATGACTTTCGATGATGTCAAGCCAATGAAGTAATAGATTAGAGGTTACTTTTCTCTCTCTATTATCATAAACAAGATAAAAGGAAAGACTATGTTAGTGATACATCCGACAGATATAACGACCGAAATGCTCTCAATCCTTTATGAAGGGTTGGGAGCACGGTTGATTGAAACTGATTGCTCCAACAAAGAGATGGGGTATCTGCTTCGCCATACGTCGCCAAGTGAGCGTATCATGCTGCTTGGTCACGGTTCGGACAGAGGCTTGTACTTCCGCACAAACGATAGGGAGGAAGGCTTTGACGGTATTATCGTAGGGCATCCGCAAGCCTATTATCTTCGCAAACATTGTGGAGGTATCATCGGTATATGGTGTCATGCCATGGAATTTGCCAAGAAGGAAGGGCTGCATGGCTTGTTCTCTGGTATGATCATATCTGAAATGAGTGAAGCAGAAGAGTATGGTGTGAATGCAGACAAGGAGAGCATGGACCGGACAAACCGCATCATGTTTACGCAACTCAGAAGACTTCTGGACGACGGTACACCACTGCATGAGATACCAGAACGTTTGAAGGCATTGGACACCACGCAAAGTGAGTTGTCACGGTTCAACTACGAGAGGTTTTATTATGTGTAACCAAAATGAGGACTATGAATACAAAAAACATTATACCGGCTATATGGAATCAGTTGACGAGAAAGGGCGCATGGCGAAACATTTTCGTCACGCACAATGCTTTTGGCATATTCAGTCAATACAGCCACATCTCCCGAAGAAGTGGTAAGCCTAAGGTGGCATATCCATCAAGGTCTGTTGCGGAAAAGGCTGCAGAAGCAATGGGAAAGAAACATGGTGTACATTTTTCGGTCTATAAATGCGCATGGTGTGACGGATGGCATATAGGCAAAAACAGCGAGAACAAAATTCCAGCTTTGAGAGTAGAATAATAAACACAGAACGAGCAAAAATACTATGAACATCAACAGAATACTTGCACTCAACATTCCCGACACGCATCCTGCATACGGAGGTGTAAGGGGAAAGACAATGTCATCACGCAGTCTGGGCTATGCCTGGCCAGTTATCAAGGACGCAGGCGTTCATACCATCATTGACCTTCGCAATGACGGAATGAACCAACGTATGCAGAACCTTTGTGAAGAGTACGGTATGGAGTATTTCTACTATCCTGTTGATAACCGTGCCGATGTCGTTGAAAACATGGTGTCGTTGTTTACAGAGTTTTGTGAGCGCATCGACCGAGGCGGTTTCTATATTGCTTGTGCCATGGGTTTGCACCGTACAGACATCGCTCTCAGCACCTATTGGGTGTTCTATGGTGCTGACAAGGGAAAGGAGCCGCCGACTCTGAAAGGCTACCTGAAAGAAAGCGGCCACGGCACCTCAAAGATATTGCGAGTACTTAATGCCTTCTATGACAAGCTCACGGAGAGAGAAGGCAAAGAGCCCTTGCCCATTGAGGAGTTTAAGCGAAGAAAGCAAGTCATCAACGAGCAAAGCAAGAGAAACACTGAGTAACATTGTACAAAGAGTTACTTCTTCTCACTCTATAACATAAACAGTATAACGTAAAAAATTTATGACTATGAATAGAACAAGTTTTATAGATATGTATAGAAACAAACAATTAGATAAGATACGTGGTTCGCTGGTTGGAGGAGCCGTTGGCGATGCGCTCGGTTATCCTGTGGAATTCATAAACTCGTACATGGGTATACAGAAAAGGTATGGTGATAATGGCATCACAAGACTGGACACCACCCAGTGGTGGTTGTCTGATGAAGAAAATAGCGGCAAGGCATTGATTTCTGACGATACTCAGATGACATTGTTCACAGCTTGTGGCTTGCTGAATGCAAAAGCGCAGGGCAAAGCCCTAAAGTATGCTATTTGCGAGGCATATCTTGAATGGTATAACACACAAATAGGCAAGAGATCTGGTCGTCGTAAGGATTGCTGGATTGGCGAATTGCCTGAACTCAACAATCGTCGTGCTCCAGGCAATACCTGTATAACAGCATTACAAAGTATTCTTAGAGGTAAAGACCCATACAACAATAGTAAAGGTTGTGGCGGTATCATGCGTACAGCACCTGTAGCACTCTATGGGGCTGTGTGGCGAGACACTCCCGAAGGTGAGCCTCTTGAAGGACGTATCTCCAACATAAAGGATGTTGATATGTTGGCGACTGATGCAGCTGAGATAACCCACCAGCATCCTCTCGGTTGGCTTCCATCAGCATTAGAGGCACACATTATATACAGGATTATGCAGAAGGACAGTCCCACAGTGGATGACTTCAAGAAATATTTGTCAGATGGTTACGATATGTTGTTGGCTCTCTATCCAAATGAGACTGCATATATCACAGAACTTCGAGCTTTGATCGACAAGGCACTCGGTCTGGTCGATTCGTCTGCATCGGATGTTGAAAACATAGAGGCCATCGGTGAAGGCTGGACGGGTGATGAATCTTTGGCTATGGCAATATATTGTACCGTCAAGTATTTCAACAACTTTGAGCAGGCAATGATTGCCTCTGTAAACCATAGGGGCGACAGCGACTCTGTAGGAGCCGTGACAGGCAACATCCTTGGCGTTGTCGTTGGTTATGATGCAATCCAACAGTCTTTCAAGGACAATCTTGAACTCCACGATGTTATCTTGCATGTTGCAGATGACATTTGGAATGGTGAGACAACAAATGTAAAAAGCAGCCAAAAGAATAGCAAAAGAATATGAATAAGAAATATACCATTTGCTTTGTCTGCACAGGCAATGCTTGCAGAAGTCCATTTGCCGAATGTGTACTCAAATCGATGCTCGAACAAGAGGGGATGGACAATATTGAAGTGTTCTCTCGTGGCACATTGGACTGGGGAGAAAACCCTCGTGACGCTAATATGGTACGAATTGCCAGAGAGTTGGGCTATGACCTAAAAGGCATGACCACACCCATTACTCGTGAGAAGTTGCAGGAGGCAGACTGCATTGTTATCTTTGATGCGGAACACCGTAATGCCATTACCAGAGTGCTTGATTATACGAATTGGGACAGGATTATCATGTTCGACAAACAGGCATTTGGTACAGATACCGCAGTTATGGATCCGCACTATCAAACTGATGCCGTGTATCAGAGTGTGGCCTCGCATATTGTGGAAGGATGCAAGCGGATGATTGAACAGTGGAGGGATAATCCACCGACTCACAAGGTGTAAAGATTGCAGGACAACAAATCTTTCAGTCTCTTTCATCGGACTATGATGGCTATCATACGATGATGAGAGGGATTTTTTTCAGTCAAACAAAAGAATGATGATAGAAGATGCTTGTTCTACCCATCTTTCTTTATAGAAGTACAACTAACGAAACGAGGAGGAATGTACATGAATACGACAGAAACAGAAAAAGATTGGTTGCACCGCATCTGCGGACAGAAACCTTCCGACACAGCAGAAAAGCAGGTCAGAAAGGTTGCCAAAGAAGCCGTAGAGCAGAAACCTACTCTACAAAAGAAGAAAGGCAATGGTTTCGGTGATGTTGCCGGCATGAACGAACTGAAGAAGAGAGTGACGGAAGGATTCATCAACATACTCCAAAACCGTGAATGTGCCGAAGTCTATGGCATCAAGCCTCCGTCCATGCTGTTTTACGGTCCAGCAGGATGTGGAAAAACCTTCTTTGCGGAGAAGATGGCAGAGGAAGTAGGCATCAATTTCATGAAGATCGTTCCCGATGACTTGGCTTGCACTTGGGTTCACGGTACCCAGCAGAAGATTGGCGAGGTTTTCAAGGAAGCAGAGAAGAACGCTCCAACCTTGCTCTTCTTTGATGAGTTTGATGCTATGGTGCCACGACGTTCGGGCGAGGAAGGCAACCAACATTATGACAGCGAGGTAAATGAGTTTCTATGCATGCTCAACAATGCCTCCGACAAAGGTGTTTATGTCCTCGCAGCTACCAATCATCCTGAGCGCATAGACAAGGCGGTGCTGAGAACAGGACGTATAGATGAAATGGTGTATATCGATATGCCTGACATGGAAGCACGCAAGAGTCTGTTTGCCTTGGAACTGTCGAAACTCCCCACAGAAGGCGATATTGACACAACCCATCTTTCTGAATTGACCAACGGCTACAACTGCTCTGACATCAGCTACATCGTCAAGTCGGCAGCTCGCAAGAAGTTCAACGAGACCATCAAGAGCCCTGACGGAAAGAAACATGGTATCACGCAGGAAGTATTGGTAGAAATCATAGCAACCAAAAGTCCTTCTGTTAGCACCAAGTCACTTCGGGAATATGAGCGTGTGAGGAGCGAGTTCTCCCCAAAGGACAAAGGACTCAAACCTGTAACCATAGGCTTTAGATAACAATAGAATTAATCATAAAAATTAAATCAGATGAAAGAAAAGATTTTGGCAGCCTTTGAAAACTTGGGCTTTAACTTGGAAGATATTGAATCGTTGGGGTTTTCCTTCAACTACGAGGGCATCAACTACCTTTATATGTACAACAAAGATGATGAGAATTTCCTCAACATCTCGGTGCCCAGCATTTACGATTTGGAGAAGGACAACAAGGAAAAATATGAAGAATTAAAAGAGAAAATCAACTCCACCCTCAAATATGTCAAGGCATACACCATCAGCGATAGCCTTTGGCTCTTCTACGAACGTGACCTTCTTGGCAACGAAGACATGGAGGAGGTGATTCGTCATATGATCCTTCACCTTGCCGCTGCTCTGATGTTCGCCCGCGACTCTATTGAAAAGATTGATAATGGCGAGAGTAAAGAAGGTTCCGATAACGATAACAACAACTAAACGACAAGTATTATGACAAGACATGAAATGGTAGTCTCAGTACTACAGTCTCTGGGGCTCAAGCCTCAGATTGATGATGACGGTGACATATTTGTCCGCTATCAGATGAAAACATTCTATGTGATGGGAGCAAATTCAGATGATGAAGACTATCTTGTTGTCGTATTCCCCCAAATGTATGAGGTTGACGAAGGGGAAGAGACAAAAGTCCTCGCAGCCTGCAACAAGACAACTCGTGAAATCAAGCTCGCCAAGGTTTATATAGACCAGACTTTGAAGAATGTCTCGGCAAGTTGTGAATTCTATTACAATGGTGAAGAAAGCTTGAAGACCTGCCTTGACAAGGCGATAGAGATACTTGGCATGGTACGATTAACCTTCATCAAGACTATGCGTTCGTTTGATTAACAACAATAATATATGAATGAAATGGAAGTAAAGAATGAAATTCAGAAGACCAAGGTCTTCAATGTAATCATCCTCGACCGTAGCGGTTCGATGGAGTGTATACGCCAAGCTGCCGTTGAAGGCTTCAACGAAACCTTAGCTGGCATAAAAAAGGCGCAAGAGAAGTTTGCCGACACTCAGGATCATTTCGTGTCATTGGTGACATTCTGTAGTTGTGAGACAAAGCATTTGTATGACAAAACTCCTGTGGCAGAAGCCAAGCCTCTGAATATAGAGGATTTCCAGCCATGTTGTACAACCCCACTCTATGACGCTATGGGCATGACGCTAACTGGTATGCACAAGCATGTACAGGGCATGAAGGATGCTTTGGTGGTCGTTACCATTATCACGGACGGTATGGAGAATGCCTCTCGCGAGTATAACGGCAAGACCATTAAGGAACTTATGGAGCGGCTTCGTGGCGAGGGATGGACATTCACTTATATGGGAGCAAACCAAGACTCTGTAGAGGTGGCCATGTCTATGTCTATTCGCAATGCCCGAAACTTTAATTACAGCAATGAGGGTACACGTGCTTCGATGCAGAAAGACAGTAGCACCCGCATGAATCTCTTCGGTCGTCTGGCAAAGTGGAAAACAGCAGAAATGAGAGGTTGTTGTGCGGTTCCTGCATCAGAATCAGAGCGTCGCAACCTATATGCAAACATGGCTGATGAAGCCTTTGATGAGGAGGAAAACAAATGAAATCGACATCCATAAAACGAGCTTTCGTATTGTTTTGGCACGGATTCACAGCCATCCTTGCCGGTATAGCCAACTGGTTTACGACAATATTAGGTATGAAAGACGACTCCAAGTATGGCAAGTTCATACGCCGTGTTGTCGGTTCGTCCTTTGCTGTCATTATGGTGATGTTGACCGCTGCTGTGGTGTATAGTGCTTGTCATGCGTTCTATGAGGAACTCCCTTGGAAGTGCAGAGCTAAAGAATGTGTGTATGATACCATGAAACTCTCCCAAGGAGTCACCTATTTCCATTTGCATGACAACCCTGGCTATGTCAAGAATGCTGACGGCAAGAAGACTGTTACAGATATTGACTGGCTATTCAAGCCGTTGGGTAGGGACACGCTGGCTTGCTACAAGAGTGGAGACAAACGTGGTTATCTATGCCTTCTGACTGGTGAGGTAGCTATCAAACCTCAGTATGCCCATGCGTGGATATTTTCCGACGGTCTGGCTTGTGTCGATGATAATGGATGGCTGAAGTTCATCGATGCGAAAGGAAAAGTAGCCATAGACCTCAAGACTCCATACAATCCAGAGTATGACGGCTATGTGTTTCACAACAATCATTGTGTTATTGCAAATAGCGACCTCAACACTGTAGGTCTGATTGACAAGCAGGGAAACTGGGTGTTGACTGCCCAATATGATGCAATAGAGCCAGTTGATACTTTCTGGATTGTCACTCAGGGCAAAAAGCAAAGTGTGTTGAACGCTTCTATGGGCACAGTTTTCCCATTCACCGAAGCCAAATTCAGTATAATGGATGATATGATTACCGAGATAACTCCCGATCATGTCATTCGCAGATATACCTTGCAGGGCAAGCTCATCAATGACTTCTATATCTACAATGTGGGGCAGTTGACATACGAGACCAACGAGTTGCGTTATGAGTCAACAAAGAACTATGACGATGAAGGCAATGTGACAAGTGAAGAAATGAATTCTGTGCCATCTCCTATACATGCAGTAGCTCGCTGCAAACAGTACGAGACAGAATATGATTGGTACGGTCTGATGTCTCCAGAAGGTAAGATTATCACACCTCCAATATATAGTAGCATCAAAGCTATAGCCTACGACCTCTACCTTTGTGAGGACTCAGAATGCAGAGGTGTTATCATCAATGGCAAGGGTCAAAAGGTTAGGTAATATTATCTTGTATGCTCAATAACGGAGAGGATGGTTGACAATCTGTCAATCATCCTTTTCCGTTTTAGCAATGTGTCATTTCTTATTTTAGCCCAAATCGGTTATTAAAAAAAATGCTTTCATTTTGTCCTGAAATTGAACGAAAGATGCATATTGTGTTAGTGTACAGATGCTATAACGATGGTACCGCCTACTATAATCTGACTTTTTGCACGAAAAATTCTCTAATGACCGATTTGGGTTTAGTGATGGGGTTAAGCGTTCTTGTATTTTTGCATGCAAATATTGTTTGAAGGAAAATCTGTCTTGTAAATATTAAAGATGTGACCATTGACTCATTTTTTTTGCCTTGAAATTTGTAAGAACAAAGGAATAAGAACAGCCTTGTAGTCGCTAATAATGTGTATTTACACAAAATAGACTAATAAGGATATATAGTAATCCGTAAAGATCTTGCATAGAAATAAAGGAACAGAATGAAATTACTGCAAAAATAGTCATATGATGCGACTATTTTTGCAGTAATTCTTACAGCATCGTACCACCCATCTGTTTGTTATATGACGCTATGGCATCATAAGCATTCAAACGCCCACCCGTGCGGTACATCACACCTTTGCACATCGCTGTCAGCCACACAGAGTCTCTGTATTTCTTTTGCAGTTGGCCCGAATAGCCTTTCTTCTTTAGCCAGTCAGCAAACAACAGTCCTGTCGGTGCAGTATTGGCAAACAGTCGGTTTATTTTTGTTCCGTATAATATACTCATAGTTTATTGCAAAGCTAAATATCTAACTACAAAGATATATGTTTTGTTTATTCTCACAAGGATTAGTTAGAATTATCGCCATGAAACATGGCTAAAAGTATAACTGTGTGGCGAATCATGTCTTGTTGGTAAAATAAATTCCGCAGAAGGTAATGAGCTTATATGCTTAATACCAAAATTAAGTTGGTAGCTTACCACTTTATATAGTGGTAGACAAAAGTTGGATCAAATATTATTGTTAAAAACACAACAATAATATTTGATTCCAGAATACTGAATTTCTTCAATGACAAAAGAACTAACGCCAGTGCCGAATCGTTCAACTGCAAGCTAAAAACATTCAGGGCTGAATTCAGAGGAGTGAATGATCTGAAGTTCTATCTTTATAGGGTAAAACAGTTGTTTGTATAAGAAATGCAGATTGTTAAAAACACAACAATATTATTTGATCCCAAAAGTTTTTGATCCCCCAAAAGGAGGACTACCAAAACATAAAAATCAAAAGTCCCGTAAATCTTTCGACTTACAGGACTTTGCGGAGAGAGAGGGATTCGAACCCCCGGTACCTTGCAGTACGCCGGTTTTCAAGACCGGTGCATTCGACCACTCTGCCATCTCTCCTAAGATGCTGTATAGCGGTCTTAACGGGTGCAAAGATACGGAGTGTTTTTGATATGGCCAAGCGTTTTGGCGATTTTTTTTGCCGCGAGGGCGATTTTCTTGGATTTTAGGGGAAAATCGGGGATTATGAATTGGGGATAAGACGCCAAGCGACAAGGGGAAATGAGTTATTGAGCGACAAGGGAAGGGCTCGTCAGGCACAAGAAATGGCATAAGAAATAAAGGCCGGAACGACAGATGACGCGAGGGAATTTCAACAGGCGGCTGGCGTTATGCTTGCCGCGCCGCCAAGTCCATGGCGCGACGGATGACGGGAGCCATGTCGTAATATCTGTATTCGGCCAGGCGGCCGCCGAAGATGACATTTTTCTCTTGCTGGGCCAACTGCTGGTAGCGGGCCAAGAGGACGGAGTTCCGCTCATCGTTGACAGGATAATAAGGCTCCATACCAGGTTTCCACTCCGTTGAATATTCGCGGGAGATAACAGTGAAAGGGTTGTCGTTGACGGCACTACCGAAGGTCTCGAAGTGCTTGTGTTCGATAATCCGCGTGAAGGGTACGTCATGCGCCGTGTAGTTCACCACGGCACATCCCTGATGGTTACTCTCCTGCAATGTCTCATGTTCGAAACGGACGGAACGGTATTCGAGGGCCCCGTAACAATAATTGAAATAGGCGTCGATGGGACCGGTATAGACGATGTGCGCAGCCTCAGCGGTGAGGGCTTCACGATGAAGGAGAAAATCAGTATCAAGACGCACTTCCGTTCCTTCAAGGAGGGCGTCGATGAGGGCGTTATAGCCAGCGGCGGGAATACCCTGGTGGGCATCGTTGAAATAGTTGTTGTCGTAAACGAAGCGCACAGGAAGGCGTTTGATGATAAAGGCCGGTAGCTGGGTACACGGACGTCCCCACTGCTTCTCGGTATATTCCTTCACGAGATATTCATAGAGGTCCCGTCCGATAAGTAGCAGGGCCTGTTCCTCCAAATTCCGAGGTTCGTCAACCCCTTGCGCCTTCATTCGTTCAACAGCCTCCTGCCGTTGACTTTCAATACGCTGGCGTGCCTCTTCGGGAGTGACGACGCCCCACATCTGGTGGAACGTATTCATATTAAACGGAAGATTGAAGAGGCGGCCCTTATAGTTGGCAACGGGCGAATTGGTATAGCGGTTGAACGGCGTGAGGCCAGTGACGAAGCGCCACACCTCCTCGTCGGAAGTATGGAAGATATGCGCACCATATTGGTGTACGTTGATATTGTGTATGCGTTCGCAATGAACATTTCCGCCTGTGTGCTGGCGCTTGTCTATCACGAGGCAGCGTTTCCCACGCTGGCGCATGAGGTGGGCAAAGGTGGCTCCGAAAAGGCCGGCGCCCACGATGAGATAGTCGTAAGGTGTTTTCATGGTTTCTTCTTTCGTTTAACAAGTCCAAGAGCATATTGCCCCATCTCACGCAAAAGAGCGTCGTGCATAAAGGCCAGGGCGCCAACATAGACGATACTTCCAGTGGCGATGCTCAGCAAGAGCTGCATCCACACGTTGGGCATGCAACCGCCAACGGCCCAGAGGGCAATCGCCATGAGAACACCGGCGGCAATATAGTGGAGGTGAACACGTTCAATGATGGGAAAAGGTATGAAGCGGCGTCCCCACGTGATCTGTATGATGAGCACCACCAGTTCGGCGGCAAACGTGGCGATGGCTGCCCCGTCTTGCGCCAACAGGGGGATGAGGGCAAAGTTGATGAGGAAATTAAAGAGGGCGCCGCCGGCCACACTCCAAATCACTATATTCTCCTTGCCTTGCGGATACAGCACTTGCAAGCCGAACATATTGGTCAGACTGATAAAGAGGATGATGGGGGCCGTCCAGCAGAGCACGCTCACCGCCGGCGTAAAGTCGGGACCGCAGAAGATGGCCACAATACCCTCAGACACAGAGAGCAATCCTATCATGCAGGGCAGCGAGAGGGCAACCGTGAGCCTCAGCGTTTTGCGGCAGATGGCAGCAAATTCGTCCATGCGCCCCGTCTCGAAGAGGTTGGCGCAGCGAGGTAGCATCACCGTACTGATGGAGGCCACCACGGAAAGCACAATTTGCGAGAGGCGATTGCCTGCGGTGTAATACCCAACGGCGGCGTCTCCTTTCATGAAACCGAGCATCATAACATTGAGGTTGAGATAGATGCTCGTGATGAGGTTGAACACGAAGATGTGGAGCGAGGGCTTCAGATGCCGCCACACGCGCAGTTCGCGCCACGGGATGGACTTTAGGGGGATGAACTTGCGCAGGTGGATAAAATTGATGATGTTGTTGCCGACGGTGGTGCCGACGATAACGAGGGCATAGATGAGCAAGTCGTCGGGGGTTTTCACAAAAAGGAAAAGGCCAAACACCACCCAGAAACGGAAAATAGTGGTGCGCACCGTCATAAACATGAAGTCTTCTATGGCCTGGTAAAACCAATTGACACCGATGGCGGTGAACACGATTGAGAGACTGAGCACATAGAAGATGCCCAGATTCTGGTTGATCTGCGGCACGAAAGCGCCGAGGGCCCACACCAGAACGTATCCCATGAGACACAGGATGACGCTGAGCAAGAGAATCTCCACCGTTGTCTTGTTGCGCAACGCAATATCGTCGCGGTGGCGGGCCACTTCCCGAACTGCATACATGGGGATGCCGAGACTGGTGAGCAGCACGATGTTGGTGATGATGGAGAGTTGGAAGTTCACGATTCCTATACCCTCCGGCATGAGGATGCGGGCGGCATAAGGAAAGGTCACGATGGGGAAGATGATTCCCGTCATCGTGTTGAACATATTCAGAAGGGTATTGGTTTTCAGAGAGTTTGTTTTCACGTCAGATATGCTTTCTGCTTGAAGGAAAATATTCTAACAGCGGAGCGAAGCGGCTTCCCCTCCCCCACTGGCGGCAACAGTGCCTTTACTTGTCCTCGGATTCTGAGCACCCCGAAGGGTCTCCAGCCGCAGCTACCTCGTTCGTTTTCTTCCAGATGTCTTGCACCACCAGTCCGGCCAACGTAAACCCGAAAATGGCGGTGGTGTGCGCCATCGTGCCATTAATCTGGGCCTTCTGCGGACGCCAGGCATCGCCACCCTCCCCTTGTGCATTTGGCAGGGTGTCTATATCGCAGTTGTTGTCCACCACGGCGTTGGGAACGAGTTCTTCGCTAAACACGCAGCGGAATTTCCGGCGCGGCAGGCGCTTCGACTGCTTGAACTTGCGGCGCAGCGCGGCAGCCAGCGGACAGCCCTTCACCTTCCAAAATTCGGCAACAGAAATCTTCGTCGGGTCCATTTTCAGGGCGGCGCCCATAGAGGAGAAGAAAACGGATTTCGTGTCGGTGGCGCGGCGGATGAGCAGTACTTTGTCTTTCAAACTGTCGATGGCATCAATGATATAGTCATAGGAAGCGAGGTCGAAATCGTCAGCGGTCTCTTCGCAGTAGATTTTCATCAGAGCTTCGATTTCCGCCTCCGGATTAATGTTCAAGAGGCGTTCGCGCAATGCCTCAACCTTCACCTGCCCCACCGTGGAGGTGGTGGCCATGAGCTGCCGGTTGACATTGGTGATGCAGACGCGGTCGGAATCAACAATGGTGAGGTGGCGTATGCCTGAGCGCACCAGGCTCTCGGCACACCAGCTACCAACACCGCCAACACCGAAGATGATGACGCGGGCCGACGAGAGAACGTCCATGACGGAAGGACCGACAAGGAGACGGGTGCGATGGAATATACCTTCTTCTATATTGCTCATTGTTTATATAAGTAGGTTGTCTAAATACTATATATCAAACGTCCTCGGACGCATCCACTTATTGCAATGGAAACTGATTAACCTGCAAAGATAACTGATTTTTCCGTATCCTCCCAAGCAATTCCAGTTTCGTCGGATGATTTTTCCGCATGTCGCTTTGCATTCCAATTAAATTAGTACCTTTGCAAGGAGATACACTGTCGTTGGGTGGAACACACAAAGGCTTTCCGCGCCATGCCGCCGGCAGACATCATTGTTGAAACTTTAAACACCAATAATAATATGAGTACGTTAGAAAAGATTTTTGCAGAAAAACTGCTCGCTGTCAAAGCCATCAAACTTCAGCCTGAACAGCCTTTCACATGGGCCAGCGGCTGGAAATCACCATTTTATTGCGACAACCGCAAAACCTTGGCATTCCCGGCTTTGCGTTCTTTCGTCAAACTGGAATTGAGCCGCATCGTGGCTGAGAAATATCCTGAAGCCGATGCCATTGCCGGTGTTGCAACTGGCGCCATCGCCCAGGGGGCCTTGGTTGCCGACGCTCTCGGTCTGCCATTCGCCTACGTACGTTCAAAACCCAAAGACCACGGCATGACCAACCTCATCGAGGGCGACTTGCAGAAGGGCATGAAGGTGGTGGTCATCGAAGACCTCATCTCAACGGGCGGCAGCAGTCTGAAGGCTGTTGAGGCTTTGCGTCAGCACGGCTGCGAAGTGATTGGCATGGTGGCCAGCTACACCTACGGTTTCCCCGTGGCTGAAGAGGCTTTCAAAGCTGCCAACGTGGAACTCACCACGCTGACCAACTACGAAGCTGTGGTTGAAGTGGCGCTCCAAACTGGCTACATCAAGGAACAGCACGTGGAACTGCTCCACCAGTGGCGCAGCAACCCTTCCGAATGGGGAAAGTAACCTAAAGACATTCTCAACAATTTAAATATTCTACCGGAACGCCCCGTGCGCCCCGACAAAAAAACACACATACATCATGGCACAAGTTCCAGAATTCAAATACGCGCCGATGTTCCAGCTCGGCAAAGACACAACGGAATACCGCCTGCTTTCGAAAGAAGGCGTCAGCACTGCCGAATTTGAAGGCAAAACCATCCTGAAGGTGAGCAAGGAAGCGCTCACGATGGTGGCCCAGCAGGCTTTCCACGACGTGGAGTTTATGCTCCGCCGCGAACACAACCTCCAGGTGGCCAAGATTCTCGAAGACCCTGAAGCTTCTGAAAACGACAAATACGTAGCCCTGCAGTTCCTCCGCAACGCCGAAACAGCAGCGAAGGGCATCCTGCCTTTCTGCCAGGACACGGGCACGGCCATCATCCACGGCGAGAAGGGACAGCGCGTCTGGACAGACTTTGAAGACGAAGAAGCCTTGAGCCTCGGCGTCTACAACACCTTCACGGAAGACAACTTGCGCTATTCGCAAAACGCTCCGCTCAACATGTACGACGAGGTGAACACACGCTGCAACCTCCCGGCACAGATTGACATCGAAGCCACTGAAGGCGACGAATACCGCTTCGTGATGGTTGCCAAGGGTGGCGGTTCGGCCAACAAGACTTACTTCTACCCCATGACGAAGGCCACCATCCAGAACGAAGGCACACTGCTGCCTTTCCTCGTTGAAAAAATGAAGAGCCTCGGAACGGCTGCCTGCCCGCCATACCACATCGCTTTTGTCATCGGCGGAACGAGCGCTGAGAAGAACCTCCTGACGGTGAAGCTCGCCTCTATCAAATACTACGACAGCCTGCCAACAACGGGCGACGAAACGGGACGCGCCTTCCGCGACATCGACCTCGAAGAAAAACTGCTCAAGGAGGCATACAAAATCGGCCTCGGCGCACAGTTTGGCGGTAAATATCTGGCACACGACATCCGCGTCGTACGTCTGCCTCGCCACGGTGCAAGTTGCCCCATCGGCATGGGCGTTAGTTGCTCGGCCGACCGCAACATCAAGGCGAAGATTAACAAAGATGGTATCTGGATTGAAAAGATGGACGCCAATCCTTCTGAACTCATCCCTGAGGAATACCGCAAGCCGGGCGAAGGCGCCAAGGGCATCGAAATCGACCTCGACAAGGGCATCGATGCTGTGCGTGCCGAACTGACGAAATATCCTGTCAGCACGCGCGTGAGCTTGAAGGGCACCATCATCGTGGCTCGCGACATCGCCCACGCCAAACTGAAAGCGCGTTTGGATGCTGGCGAGGAAATGCCGGAATACTTCAAGAACCACCCGATTCTCTACGCCGGACCAGCCAAGACGCCGGAGGGCTATCCTTGCGGCAGCATGGGCCCAACAACGGCCAACCGTATGGACCCGTATGTCGATGAGTTCCAGAGCAAGGGTGCCAGCTTGGTGATGATTGCCAAGGGCAACCGCAGTCAGGTGGTGACCGACGCCTGCCAGAAGCACGGCGGTTTCTACCTCGGCACCATCGGTGGCGTGGCTGCCGTTCTCTCGCAGAGCAGCATCAAGAGCATCGAATGCGTGGAATATCCAGAACTCGGCATGGAGGCCATTTGGAAAATCACGGTTGAAGACTTCCCCGCTTTCATCCTCGTCGACGACAAGGGCAACGACTTCTTCCAGCAACTGAAACCGTGCTGCGCTTGCGCCCACTAATTTCATCCGAACAATACCAGAGGACTTTGTAATATAATGGTAAAGAGAACAACTTGAGCCATTACCTACAACGCCCAACAAACAATAAAAGGAGGCAGACACCGCAATGATGTCTGCCTCCTTTTTGTTGGTTATTTTCAGGGGTGTTCAAAATTCAGAAAAATCAAGGTCGGTAAAAAGGCGCCAGCGCCCCTGAAAGGGGCTCATATTTAGGGTAGGGGCTTGCCCCTACCTCTTGAGGCCGATTTATGAACCTCGCCCCTGTAAGGGGCTCATATCTCGAATCTTACAATCTCGAATAATACAGCGGGCAAGCCCCGTTCCAACGAGATATGCGCCCCTTACAGGGGCAACAGCGAAAATTGATGAGCTGCGACGAGAGATAGGGGCAAGCCCCTATCCTGGAATATGAGCCCCTTTCAGGGGCAGCGGCGCAACCGCCATGCTATTTGGCTCAAAACCGCGCAGAGATTTTTCTGAATTTTGAACACCCTAATTATTTTCAAGGAACGCATCCCCTAAGTCTTTAGCTCAGCGGTAGTTCACTTCTTCTCGAGAATATAAAACTTGGCCGTTTCGCCTTCTGGTTCGTTGCCGAGAGAATCAGTCATGACCAGATGGCTGTCGTCCTTCACCTTATAATAAGAGCGTTCACCGCTTGAGGGGCGTTCAAGCATCAGCAAACGGCCGTCGAGCACATGCAAAACGCCGCTTGCCTCGTCGTGAGCATCCTTGCGGTCGATATAATCCTGGCGCAACTGGTAGGTGCTGTCGGCATTAACGGTGAGCACCGTTTTAATTCCCGGGCAGTCGGCGGCGGGAAGCACACCTTCGTATGTTCCAGCAACAGTTGCCAAATCCAATTCGTTGTTAGCGGCCGAAACACTATCGGCAACTTTTGTTGAGTCGTTTTCAGAAGCCTCCTGCGCCGTCTTGTTGCCAGTGCAAGAGAAAGTCAAGGCAATCGAGGCGACTGCCAAAGCCATCAAATTCTTTTTCATTTGTTTCTATTCTAAAAGGTTTTTGAAACGGCGAACTCCGCCGCAGCCACAAAAGTAGGTAAAAGTTTTTGTACGGGAAGAAGTTGACTGGTTAAGTAATGGTAAAAGAACAACTTAATTAATGGTGAAAGAATAAGGACTCCATTTGTCCGATGCTTACAAAAAAGTTTTGTTGACGACGGACAAATGGTCTGGTGAGGTGACGGCAGAATCATTAAAAAGGCTGAGCAAACAGACACCCCTATTCATTGTCACGCCACCTGAGGCCAATATTTACATTTCAAGGTGTGCTGCACCGCAACAACAAAATAAAAAAGCTGTCTATTTCCCCGTCCCAGCAAAGGAGGTAAAACAGACAGCTTTTATTTTATTCAGATATTTAGGAACTTACTTGATGACCTTCTTTCCACCAACAATCACGGGGAATCCCTTTCGAGGCGTATGGAGGCGGCGGCCACTCATGTCATAGACAATGTCATTGCCTTCAATTCCATCTGCAACGGTTGGCGTCTCTTCAATGCCCGTGGTGGGGAAATCGAAGTTGCCGTTGTCAATTCCTTCAAACACAAAGACGGTGGAGGCAGGCAACGTGAAGGTGATTTCCTTGTCGATGTCAATGGGCACATTCATTTCCACGCCACGCAAACCGCGCTCACCAATCACCTGGTCGGCAAAGGAACTGCTCAGGGTCACTGTGGTCTTGATATACGCTGGAATGTCGAGCGCCTTGCGAAGGGTCGTTTTCAACGTACGCACCTTGGTGTCGGGGTTGCGCAAGGCGAGTGTGGCCTTCTTGCCGTTCCAGGCGCCCCATCCATAAATATTGGCAGTGGTGCCATCCCAAGGATTGCCGCCCACCCAGTGTGCGTCGGGCAAGACATCGGCATTGCGTTCCTGCCAGTCCATGCAGTCGGCAAGTTCCTTCCAGAGTTTGCCCTTCTGTCCCTTGGCATTCTTGATGCTGTTCATCAGCGCATAGTCGTTGTAGAGTTCCACCATGCCCGAACCGCAAGCAAAGGCGCAACGCATCTCGCGCACCACGCCATTGTAGCTCATATCCTTAGACACGTTGCCGAAATTAGAGAGGATGAACCCGTGGGTCATCAACGTGTTGATGGGGCAAAGTGGCGAACGCTGTACATAGTTCTGATAAACAAGGCGGTCACGATAGGTGATCCATTTCTCACGGTCGGAGCCCACACCGATTTCGCCATAGTCATTCTCCTGGCGCCATGTAGCATCGGTGACGTGATACCAGAAAGGCGAAGCCCACGTTCCCACAGTGGTATTGTAGAAGATGTCGGACCGTTTCTTGCGCACGTCGTTCTCAATGCTGATGATGGCCTCGCAGTTTTCAAGTCCGGTGTCGGTCAGGTCGGGACCTACGGCGGAGAACTGGGCGCTGATGCCGTCGAACTTAAAGAAGCGGAAGTCATACTTCTCAATCATGTCGTTGCAACATCTCACAAAGTAGTCATAATATTTGCCGTTGCTGAGCTGCATGCCGCCTTGTCCCTTCCAGTAGTTGCGGCGGTAAGTGCCGCTGGCGCCATAGCCACCAACTGGTCCGAGCCAGGCACCGATGCCTGCGCCCATTTGTTTTGCCAGATTGTCTTCCGCCGTGAATCCGTTGGGGAAATTGCCGTTGAAAGTCCACGTGCCGTATTCGTCCCAACCGTCGTCCCAGACGAAGGCAACGGGTTTCTTGCCGTATTTGTCATAGAAATCGGTTTTCCAATGTTTGACGACGTCGGCACATTGTGCATCGGTCATATTGCCAGTGTAATCGCCCTTGGTGCCATACACACCGCCATTTCCCTTGGCATTGTTGCGGTTGATGTTCAGTTCATACCAGGAAATATAAACTGGCATTGCACGCCAAGGCACTGCACGCTCGCGCTCGCTGTATGCCAAGAACGAACGACGCTGCTGCCCAGGAGCGACCAGGCCGACCACGGAACTGACATTCCATGTTTTTCCCTGCTTCAGCGTGGTGTTGCGCCGCCAATAACCCTGCATGGGCACCTCTGTCGGGGCAAGCATGTGGAGCGTGTCGACCTTGGTATAGTTCAGCGTGATACTGCCAGAGGAAGTCATGGCATCGTTTTTCTTCGACACCAGCATGCGCAAGGTGCATTTGCCCTTCTGCGGAATCCAGAGGCTATAGGTGTTGCTTTCTTTAGACGTGCCAGTGTAGCCCACATGATAGTCTGAAGCTATCACGTTGTTGCTCGCATCCAGCAAATCCACGCCCACGATGTTGAGGCGGTTGGCGCCACTGGCATAAGCGAAGGTGGTGGTCAGCGTTCCGTTGCTCTCGATGAAGTCAACGTCCATCTTCTTCTCCAGAACATTGGGGTATGCCTCATCGAGTTCCTTCACGCGCGAAGGGATGTCGGCATCGGCCACTGCCGTCCAAGTATCTGGCGTCCAGGCGCGGAGCACCTCGTCGTCAACTTCAAATCTGGTCAAGGCGACATCTGCCATCGGGTTGCCGGAGGCCACACGGAACTCAGCAACACAGGCAAAGACGGCACCATTCTGTGAGGATTTGATGACAACCTTCACATAACGGGCATTGATCTTCGCTGGCAATTTAACCCACACTTCACCCAGGGAATAGGTCAGCGTGCCTGCCATCTGCTTCGTCAGTTTGCTGGCATCATCACCAGCCCAAATCTCATAGTCCTTGATGTGTCCGTTCACGCCAACAGCCGCCTGGCGCGTGACGAAGCCCACGTATTCCACAGGTTGCGACCGCTGCATATCCACCATAAACCAGTGGGGCATCGCCTTGTTGGTGTTGTCGTCATAATGCGAATGCCAGTAAGTGTTGGCATCGCCGTCAATAATGGCTTCAGCCTTGCCAGTGCCGTTGTCATTGTTCCATCCGTCAACGCTCACCTTCCAGTCGTTGCGGTCGTAGATGACGGTCTCCTCGCTGCCAGCGGTCTCTCCAGCCAAAGTCTGGGCTTTCACGCTTGCCTTCGGCAGGTCGTCGGCAATCAGGTCGTAGATGACAACCGGCACCGCAATTTTCTGGCTGAAGGTGACTGTGCCGTTGCTGCTGAAATCGCTGCGCTTCGTGCCTGCCACGAAATAGCGCAACACATAAGCGCCCGTCTGCGGAATGTCGAGCGTATAGACGTTGTTGCTCTTCTGCCCGCCGGTGAAGCCGCTATGATAGTCACTTGCAAGCACCTTGCCGGTGCCGTCCACCACGTCGACCCCGACAATGTCAAGACGGTGGCTGCCACTTGTATATTGGAACGTGAGGGTCTGTTTGCCTGTCTTGCGAAACGACACATAGCCGCGTGCGCCCATGACATCGTCGGGCGAGACACTGACGTTGTCCACCTTGAGGTCTGCTTCCCGGATGGCCTGGGGAAGTTCCTCACCGGGAGCCCAAACAAACGAGCCAGAGTTCCACCCCTTGGGATTAAACGAGTCCATGCCCGCATTGGCCACCTGCGTTGAGTTCACGCCCATCGGTGTTTCCAGTCCTGCAAAAATCTTGTCGCTTGCCAACACTGCGCCGCGCGTGTTGCCAACCACCACAGGGACGGATTTGGCTGCATTGTTGTCGACGACGTAGAGCATTGGCGTGATGGACTGCATCGCCTGGTCTTTATCGGCCGTCACTTCAAGCGTGGTGCGTAGATAGTGTGAGCCATCGCGCAAAACGGCGTGCCACGTGACGTTGAGCCAATCTTTCTTGAACACGGCTTTGATGGCTTTGCCGTCGAAGCGGTCGGAACCCTTCACGGCATCGGCCTTGCCAGTCAGCGTTTCCTCTTCAACGCTGACAAGGGTCATGTCTGACGACGTAAATGACGTGCCGTCGCCAAGCACCACCTTGAAAAGATCAGTGCCTGCTTTGAGGTTCATTTCTTCGCAACCGCCAAAAATGAGTTTGTCTCCATCTTTAACGAAGCGGGCGGAGAGCAAATTGTTTTTAAGGATGTATGTGCCATCGCCAACAACGAGCGACGCCGTGCTGGCCTGCTGTTGCTGGGGGAAGATGACTTTCTGCGCAACAAGGCCTTGCCCGCCGCCCACGATGAAGCAGCAGATGGTTGCGCCGATTAACTTCTTACGGATATCAGAGTAAGGTGTCATCATTAAGGTTGGTTTTATTGTTTGTAGATTGAGGTTGATACATATTATATATATAATATATATAGGACTGAGCATGCCAAAAGCCATATTCCAAGCGGCCTATACATTACTGGCATTCAGCCCCATTCCCGACAAAGATAACTATTTTTTATGTGAAATTCCTGATTTCGGATAATTTTCTGATGTGCGCCCAAGCATCATCTGTATTCATCCGTGTTTTGAACATGGCCGCCACGGTGCTCTCTTAAGGTGTTCAAAATTCCATAAAAATCAAGGTTGGTAAAGAGGCGACAGCGCCCCTGAAAGGTAGGGTGTTCAAAATTGAAATATCAAAGGTTAGCGGTAGCGCCCTCGTAGCGGAGATTTGCGCAGACCCACACAATCGTCTGTTGCGGCGCCAGCATTGTAGCTCACTTTGCTCGCAAAGTGAGGGCCACGAACACGTAGCGAACATGACCAACGCTCTGGGGCATGACTTTGTTGGATTTTCAGTGCTTGTCTGCCACAATATTCGCCCCCTCACTTTGCGAGCAAAGTGAGCTACAGTGCTTCGCCCCAGGCCTCCGCCAAATGTTCGCGCGATGCCCCTTGCAGCGATGCCGCACTCGCTTGCTCGGCGAGCAGGAGCTCGCCGTTCCATAAGAGGGCATAACGCAAGCTGCGAGTGTTGGGCTGCAAGCCCAACCAAACTCATGTTCTCATATTTCCCAAGCAGTCTATACCCAGCCCCTTGTCCTCATGTTCTCTTGTCTTAAAATATCAACAAGTACTCTTGTCCAAGCTTCTCCCCGACAAACCGCAACTTACACATCCGCCACTCCATATTCTTTGTGAGCCTTTAGTGTAAGATTAATGATAGATGGCAGCCACGAGCCGCCGCCCATTACTCTTGTATCTTATAATATATCAGCACGTTACAGCTATTCGCCACCCAAATAATGACAGAATGAGTGGTTAAAAAATAAAAACATTAATCATGATAACCATGTAAATAATCATCGTATTTAGGTATTGTATAGAAGTTGAAACCAAGCTAACTTTGCAACAGTTAAGTAGGTGTTCAGAATTAGTTTATATTGAATTGTCGTATTATTTTGTTCCTACAGCTGTCTTGAAGAAGGAGCGTAGCGGGCTACGTGACTGATGAAAGACAGTTGTAGGGGCAAAAGAATGCGGCAAGGCAATATTAAACTGGCTTATCCCTACATGGATAGTATAAACTAATTTTGAACACCTACTTAAAACCAACGGCTTTAACCATACACTTACATAAACAAAAACAACTAAAGATTATGAAAAAAACTGTTATTATCTATGGCTCAAGCACAGGCACTTGTGAAGACCTCGCTGGCAGAATTGGAGCAAAATTGGGTGTGGACAACGTTATCAACGTAACCGACCTTGACGACAGCGTTATCGCCAACAACGACAACCTTATCCTCGGTACATCCACTTGGGGTGCAGGCGAGGTGCAGGACGACTGGTATGACGGCTTGAAGGTTATCAAGAACGCCGACCTTAGCGGCAAGACTGTAGCTCTTTTTGCCTGCGGCGACTCCGAGTCGTATCCTGACACATTCGTAGGCGGAATGTCAGAGATATACAATGCCGTAAAGCAGGCTGGCGCCAACGTTATTGGTGCAGTTGCTACGGATGGCTATACATTCGACGACTCCGAATCGGTTGTTGACGGCAAGTTCGTGGGTCTGGCTCTCGACGAGGTGAACGAGGACAGCAAGACAGACGAGCGCATAGACGACTGGGTAGCCGAAATAAAGCCAAGCCTCTAATCAACATACCCAACAGTTAGTATTAACACATAAAACCAAGTTATCAATCATGCAGCAATCCACAGCAGTACCAGTAGACATGAAGGTTCTGATGAACCATATCTACGAATATAAGAAGGGAGTGCGCCGTATGGTACTCTTCACTTTCAACAAGCAATACGAGGACGTTGCAATCCGCCGACTGAAAAGCCAAAACATCAAATACGTTATCCAGCCGGTTGGCAGCGACCGCCTTAATTTGTATTTCGGTAGAGAGGAGTGTCTTAACGCCATACGCATGATTGTAACACGGCCTCTCAACCTGCTCACGCCTGAGGAGGACTTTATGCTCGGGGCTATGCTTGGATATGATATATGCGCTCAATGCGAGAGGTACTGTGAGCGTAAGGACAGAAAAGGCAGCTAAGAGGGCGTGTCAAAACTCTCTTATTCTTAAATCGAGTAGGAGGTAAACACTAATCATAGGTGTTTATCTCCTATTTTCATGTTTACCGACCTCTCACATAGGGCGCTCCTTTTCGCACTTTGTTCGTTTATCATGTGCGCATGCTTCGCCACTTGCTATTTGGCTCAAAACCGCGCAGAGACTTTTCTTGATTTTTCCCCCGCCCCAACGCCTTTTCCCGAAGTGCCTTACAAGTCATCGATTCGCGGCCGCGAGCAGCGCTACCTTCGGCCGCGAGTAGCACGAACAGCGGCCGCGAGCAGCACGAACAGCGGCCGCGAGTAGACAACTTCTCCTTATCGCACGAAGGGCCCGACCGAGTGGTGGCGGAAATGTGTCGAAGACGCAGCGTCTGCCCGCTGCCAACGCGAGGCGCGAAGACAGGCCAGGATGTCTCATCCCGCCTGTGGCCAAACGCTGCTATCCCCGCCCTTTTCCCCTTCTCCACCACGCTCCCTCAGCCCTTCTTTTTCTGCTATTCATCATTTACAACCAACGAAAAGAAAAATAAATTTTTAAAAAAATGATAAGTTATTCCCCGAAATCAATAACTAATTGTAACTTTGCAAGTAATGAGTTCAACTTGGCTTTGAGCCATCCTGCTTTTCTGCCCACGTCGGAGATTTCCCGGCAGACCGCCCACACAGAACCCGGCGGCCACCTTGCCGCTCCAGACCTCTGAGAGAAAAGCAAGAAGCACACGAGCCACCATTTAACACCATAGAAAAAAACGCCATATTATGCTGGAGACTTTCTATCGAACACATGCCTATCTCATAGAGCATTTCAATGCCCCAGTAAGACGCGCCCTCATGGACAGCATCGACTGGAGTTACCGTCTCATCGGTATAAAAGGACCGCGCGGCGTCGGACGAACGTCTTTCCTTCTGCAATATGCAAAGGAAAACTACGACTTCCGCCTACACCAATGCCTTTACATTAGCTGCAACAACTTCTACTTCCAAGGACGTGGCCTCGTCGACTTCGCAGGCGACTTCGTAAAAGCGGGAGGACAGGTGTTGCTCGTTGACCAGGCTTTCAAATTGCCAGATTGGAGACAGCAATTGTGTGAATGCTACCACAAATATCCGCTCCTGCGCATCGTCTACACCACAACGTCGGTGGACGAGGCTGTGCCAGACACTTCGGAACTTGCAAGCATCTCACACACATACGTGCTGCACGGTTTCTCGTTCAGAGAATATATCAACCTGCAGACGAAAAACATGTTCCAGCCGCTCTCGTTTGAACAACTCATCAGCGACCACGACCACATCATCAAAGGCATCCTCCAGAAAGTGCGCCCTTGGCAGTATTTCCAGGAATATCTCCATCATGGATACTACCCGTTCTTCCTCGAGAACCACAACTTCACGGAGGCTTTGCTCAAGTCGATGAACGTCATGATTGAAGTGGACCTCCTCTTCAACAAGCAAATCGAACTGAAATATCTCTCACGCATCAAGCGACTGCTCTATCTGCTGGCGGTTGAAGGCGGAACAACGCCCAACGTTAGCCGCATGGCAGAAGCCATCGGCACGAGCCGCGCAACGGTGATGAATTATTTCAAATACCTCGAAGAGGCACGCCTGATTAACATGGTGTACCGCGAGGGGGAATCGTTCCCGAAGAAACCGGCGGCCGTGATGCTGCACGACACGAACTTGCTCTATTCCGTCTATTCCCACAACATGAGCGAACAGCTCATCATGGAAACATTCTTTGTTAACACGCTGTGGCGACACCACACGGTGAACAAGGAAAGACGCGACGGATTCTACAAAATCAACAACTCAACGGAAATCTGCGTCTGCGACCGCCTGCGCCGCATCAAGACGGGAACAAACCCCATCTTTGCACGCTACAACATCGAGGTGGCACGCGACAACGAAATCCCTCTCTGGCTCTTCGGATTCCTCTATTGATGCCGAAGAACGGTTGGTTGGGGATGCCGACAAGCATGCGCTTTTCTGCATCCCCAACCAATACCTTTTTTCTGCTTCGCACAAGTTCTTTCACCATTACTTAGGTCGCTCCCAATCTCCATAACGGAACGACCGCTTTCTTGGGCACAAGCACCCAGCCCCATCAGGCTGGAAACAAAAAACATTCTGCCGTTTCCGACGAACGTTTTTTCTCTTTAAAAAAAATTTAGTTTTTACCCCCCCCCCCCCCCGAAGATTTCGGGGGTCGAAGGGAAAATGCCAGGACCACCAAGACGAAAAGGACAGAATTAGAGATCAACAAAACAAACAAGGGGGTCTGAAAAATTTGACGCAACAGACTGCAAGTTGCCAGAAGTCACATGGAGGCATCGAAGGAACATTGCAAAACGATGTGCCTGAAACCATCTGCCGCAGGTGATTTCCCGAGAGAACTCAAGCCATTTGGCCAAACGACCTCGGGATTCTGAAAAGCGTCTCTCAGTTCTCCCCTAAAGAAACACATCACCCTGGTGGACGGCCGCAGGCCATCCGCCCAAACATCATCACATTATGAAATTTATGACAAATTTCTTCAACTGGTATTTTGGTAAGAAAAAACTGCCCTACTGGTGCATCATCATCTTCGACATCATCCTCTGCTTCGTCAGCGGATTCTTTGTCTTTTGGCTCAGGAGCTACGACATCAAGGCGGAGGAACATTTGCCGCTGTTTAGCACCTTCTGTGCCTTCGCCGCCATCAACCTCATCGGCTTTAGACTGTTTCACACTTATTCGGGCATCCTGCGCTATTCGCAGTTTATCGACCTGCTGAAGGTGCTCTACGCCAGTGCCTTTTCTTTCATACTGGCAGAGGTGTTCAACTTCTTCGTCAACCAAGTCGGATGGAACGATTATTTCTTCGTCCTCACGGGCCGCATGATTGTCATCATCTATCTGAGCTCGGCACTCTTCATGTGTATCTCGCGCGTGATGATCAAGTCGATTTTTGAAAGCTTGCGGGTGGGCGGCAATGCGCAACGCGCCCTCATCTACGGCACGCACGCTGGTGCCATTGCCATGACCAACGAGGCACGCAACATCAAACCGATGAAGTTCTCCATCGAAGGCTACATCGGAGACTCCAAGCCACACTATGACGAGCGCCTCATGGGCAAGCGCATCTATTCCACGCAGGAAGACATCGTGAAAATCATCGAGGACAAAGGCATCAAAGCCATTCTCGTGAGCCCGCTCAAACACAAAATGTTTGTCAACAACCGCAAACTGCAAGACGCGCTCATCGGTGCCGGTGTGAAAATCTACATCGCACAAAATGCCGAGCGATGGAGCAAAAACCAGAATATCAACGAGCATGTGCAACTCCGCGAGGTGAAAATCGAAGACCTCCTGCCACGCGACGAAATCGAAGTGGACATGGAAAAGGTTGGCGCACTGCTCAGCGGCAAAAAAGTACTCATCACGGGGTCGGCTGGAAGTATTGGCTCGGAGATGGTGCGACAGATTGCTATTTACAAACCTTCTGAAATGATGCTCATAGACCAGGCAGAGACGCCGCAACACGACATCCGCCTGATGATGAAAAACGAATACCCAGACATCACGGCGCACACCGTGGTGACGAGCATTTGCAAGGAAGACCGCATGGAGGAAATCTTCAGCCAATTCCAGCCCGACTATGTTTTCCACGCCGCTGCCTACAAGCACGTGCCGATGATGGAAGACAACCCGAGCGAAAGCGTGCAAAACAACGTGTGGGGAACGAAGGTGATTGCCGACCTCAGCGTGAAATATGGCGTCAAGAAGTTCGTCATGATTTCCACCGACAAGGCGGTTAACCCAACCAACGTGATGGGCTGCTCCAAACGCATCTGCGAAATCTATGTGCAAAGCCTCGACAAAGCCATCAAAGAGGGCAAAATCAAGGGCATCACGCAGTTTGTCACCACCCGCTTCGGAAACGTGCTCGGCTCCAACGGCTCTGTCATTCCGCTCTTCCGCAAGCAGTTGGCGGCTGGCGGACCACTCACCGTCACGCACCCGAAAATCATCCGCTTCTTCATGCTCATCCCTGAAGCCTGCAAACTGGTGCTCGAAGCTGGCACACACGGTAAGGGCGGCGAAATCTTCGTGTTTGACATGGGAGAACCGATGCGTATCGCCGACCTCGCACGCCGCATGATTGACCTCAGCGGAGTGAAGGGCGTTGAAATCAAATACACCGGACTGCGCGAAGGCGAGAAACTCTTTGAAGAGGTGCTCAACGAAAACGAAAACACACTGCCTTCTTTCCATAAGAAAATACGTATTGCGATGGTGCGCAACTACGAATATGAAGATGCCGAGAAGGACGTGGAAGAACTGCGCGACATCGCCGCACGTTACGACGACATGGAAACCGTGCGCAAGATGAAGGACATCGTTCCAGAATACGTCAGCAAACACTCACGCTATGAGGTGCTCGACAAAAAGGACGATGCTAAACCACAGGAAAAGAATGACGCAGAAGTAGCAACACAAGCATAAGCAACACCCGCAACAGGTGTCCTGCCTTGGCATGGAGAAGCCGACATCAAAGGGCTTTACACGCCAACGCCGGACACCTGTTTGATGTATAAGCAGCTGCTACTTTCCCAAACGACCAACCTTGCCCCTCTCTCTTACTTGTAAAAACACGCCCCTTGACCATGAAAATTATTCTCAACCCCAAATACGAACGCCTGCGCGATTATCTCACCCACATTGACTTCCACTTTGAACAGGAAGGTAAGGAGATTTTTCACGACCGCAACGTGGTGCGAACGCTACGCGTTGACGGACTGACGCTCTGCGTGAAACGCTACGCGCCACTTTCGCTGCGCGGCAATCTGGCCATCCGCCTCTACAAGACATCGAAAGGCAAGAAGGCTTATTTCAAGCCTTTCAAACTACGCGAACGCGGCTTCGAGAGTCCGGAGCCCGTGGCTTTTGTGTGCTACCGAAAAGGCCTGTTCTCTTCGGTCATCTACCTCGTCTGCCTGCAATCGACCTACCGCTATTCGCTCGACCGCATCATGGACTTCTCCGACGAAGAGCGCCGCGAAATCACAAGAAGGTTTGCTGGCTTTGCGGCACGCCTGCACAACAACGGGTTTCTCCACCGCGACTTCTCGGCCAGCAACATCCTCTTCGACAAGGTGGACAACCGCTACCATTTTGCCCTCATCGATACGAACAGTCTGCGCACCGGACATCCCGTGAGCATTGAACGCGGCTGCCGTAATCTCTCACAGCTCATCGGCGACGAGGATTTCTTCAAAGTCCTGGCCGACACGTATGCCAACGCGAGAAATGCCGACGCCGCCACTTGTCTACAACACATTCTGCAGGCGAAAAGATTGGGTGTTCAAAATTGAAATATCAAAGGTTAGCGGCAGCGCCCTCGCAGCGGAGATTTGCACTGGCCCGCACAATCGTCTGTTGCGGCGCCAGCACTGTAGCTCCAGAGCTTCGTTGCACCTTATTATTTAGCAAAAAACACAGATTTTTTTTTGCAACAAACGTAAAAAACAGGGGGCGTAGCATTATATATTTAATACTTTTTACTTACCTTTGCAATATCTGCTTGACTTATATAAAAATACATATTAAAATAATCATCATGGCGGGCAATACTCATCAAACAATTGCCCACCGACTCTAAAAACTCAATCATCATGGAAAATCAGCAAGCCCCCCATCAGCAAGTATTCATCCAGCAGGCCCCAGCCCCCAAGTCAAACGGTATTGGCACCGCCGGTTTCGTTCTCGCCCTCATCGGCCTCATCCTCTGCTGGATTCCAATCCTCGACTGGATTCTCTGGTTGCTCGGCGTCATCTTCTCCTTTATCGGTGTGTTTAGAGCACCTCGCGGTTTGGCCATCGCTGGTCTCGTCATCTCCTTCATCGGCATCATCATCCTCATCGCCTTCATCGGAGCCATTGCAGCGATGCTCTAAGCTTGACTGGAACACCGTTTATCACGATTTCAACAGATTTCCCGTAGGGATGTTCTCTCATGCCCTACAAGCACAATAAAACAGGCGAAGATGCCTGGGAAACGATTTGAGTTTTCGTTTCCCAGGCATCTTCGCTGTTGTTGCTTTTGCTGTATTGAACACCCACTTAGAAGGCTACACCTCTTCCATGCGTTTTAGCGTGTAGCCGTCAAACTGCATAATGATTTTATGAAGCGTGGTGCCTTGACGCAACGCTTCCACGCGTGGAGCTTCGGCATATCGGTTGATTTGCTCAACAGCTTCTTCCCATTGTTTTCGGGCCGCAGCATCCGAAGCGCCTTTCGGCAGCATCTTGAGTTCGAGAATATAGCTGTGCTTCGTCTTGTAGTGCGTGAGGTCTGGAAGAAGGAAGAAATCGCAATAGCCATGATTGAGTTCCAACTCAGGTGCCGTGTAATAATAATTCGTCAGGTTGAGATAGGCCATGAAGAAACCCTGCAAATTGCGCTCTGCCTCAATGCCGTCGCGAACTGACGAGACTTTGGCATAGGCATCAGCCATGAATTGCAGACAGCGATGCCACACTCCTTCATAGGCCATTTCATAGAAGCCCTTACCCAAATCCAGCGTGTTTACCGGACTGACGGCTTGATATTCCTCTAAAAGATAGCCATAATACTGCCGCCGGACATTATTGTTGGGAATGCCCAAAACAACATATTCTCCACGCGTGTCCTTGAAGGTCAACATGCCATAATAAAACAAAAGGCTCGGGAAAATATCTGGGTCGGGAATCTGAAAGGCGGAGAAACTCTCATAGAGCGGCGTGACAATCTGCCCCTTTTCGGCAATTTCACGAATCATGCCCTTGCGGTCGCCATCCAGTTTGTCAAACTGCAAGAGTTGTTTCATCTTGCCATAGTCGGTCATGGTGTTGGGATCTATCATTTGCTTTGGTGCCTGCCCCGTACTCATGACGTTACGCAGGAAGTAGAGCACCATGTCGCTATTGAAGACGCGGTTTTTGTTTTTCAACGAACCTTCAGCAAAACAATAGTTGTCGTACCAAGGCTTCATCTCGTTGATCATGGACTCCACGTCGCAACCAGCAGGCATTTTGCCGATTTCCTTGTAATAATTGAACATGACGCGAACATCCTCCGTGCTGAATCCCAACATCTCGTTGTATTCCGCCTTCACAGAGATGTTCCAACCAATATTAAAACCGCTCGTCACATCGTTGAGCGTGACAGGACTCACGCCCGTCACAAAGATGCGCTGAAACATCCCCTTAAACTTCTTGAAGAAATCACGATAGAACCCGTCTGCGTGCGTAATGGCATGGTAAACGGCTTCGCCTTTTTCATTGAGAATGGTGTTCGTGAAGTTGTCGTATTCATCTATGATAAGGTAAAGCGGCAAGCCTATGGCCTTAGCTTTTTTGTCGAGCATGGCCAATTTCGCACCGGCGCTTTTGCTTTCGTAAAAGTCGCGACGCATGTTTTCGGGATAGGCATCCCCGTAGGAATCCATAAAGTCGTTCAAACAGATGCAACAATATTCATTGAATCTTTCTTCAACGACATCAATGCTTCCACCCACCTGCGAGAAATCAAGATAGAGGACCTGAAAAGCACCTTGCAGCGGAGTGGGATGCTTGCCAATCCAGAGATTTCCGAAAAGGGTTTGGAAATCTTTTTTCTTTGAGCTGTCGTAATAAGCACGAAGCATATTGATGAAGAGGCTCTTCCCAAAGCGGCGCGGACGGGTGAAGAAGAGAAAGCGGGCCTCTTCTTCCAACTGAGGGATATACATGGTTTTGTCCACATAATAGAGATTCTGCGTCACAACCGTTATGAAATCCGACACCCCGTAGGGCACTTGTTTGTATGCTTGCCTCATCATGATGTTCTATATTAATTGTCTGTCGCGAAGATACTAAATTATTTTCAAATTAGTATCACCCCATCGAAAAGCAAATGCAAGAAGGCAAGCGCACATTTAGTAAGTAGGTGTTCAGAATTAGTTTATATTGAATTGTCGTGTTATTTTGTTCCTACAGTTGTCTTGAAGAAGGAGCGTAGCGGGCTACGTGACTGATGAAAGGCAGCTGTAGGGGCAAAAGAATACGGCAAGGCAATATTAAACTGGATTATCCCTGCATGGATAGTATAAACTAATTTTGAACACCTACTTAATGGCACGATTACTTATTCTTCTGTCATGGCGCGGCAGACGCGGTCTTGAAAGTTGCGGCCGGTGGAAGTGTGGCGAATGCCTTGGTTGATGATGGCAAAGCAGAAGGTGTGGCCGTTGGGGGCCGTCAGATAGCCCGCCAGCGAACTGACGCCTTCGACGGTGCCGGTCTTGGCTCGCACGTTGCCGCGTACCGCACCAGAAGTCATGCGGCGCTGGAGGGTGCCGTCTTCGCCTGCAATGGGGAGCGAGGGAAGGAGGTGGCGGTAGATTCTCTCATCACGATAGGCATAACGAAGAGCCGTCACGAGGAGTTGCGGCGTGAGGTAGTTGTAGAGCGAGAGCCCACTGCCGTCGGCCACTTGGTAGGTGGTGCTGCTAATGCCGATGTGACCAAGAAACTGCGAGACAAGGCGGCTACCACGTTTGTGGTCGGCGTATGGGTGGCCACTCTGTGCCGCCATCTGATAGAAGAGGGATTCGGCGAAAAGATTGTCGCTCTTCTTCATCATGGGCAGGAGAATTTGGTCGATGGTGTGCATGCGCTGTGCCAACGAGACGGCGCGGCGCGGTGTCTCTGCGTAGCGTATCTCCGAAGCATCACAGAGGCTGTCTTGGCGCAAGGCCGCAAGAAAATGCTTTTCGAGACCTGCACGGCGCTCATAAAGGAGCGGAGTGAGGGGAGTGGTGTCGTCGTCCCAACACCAACCCCAGCCCATAGCGGTGGTGTCCTTCAAACTGCGGTCGAAATAGACATGACCAGCGATGTGGCGGATGCCGTTGCTGTGTAAGGCATCAACGAGCTGAAGAAGGTCGCTGCGATCGAAAAGCGGGTCGAAACCGCCGCGAAGATAGACATCGCCGTGGAGGACGCTGTCGGTGATTTCGCCATCGATGCTTAGGGTGGTGGCGTAGCGATAGTCGGTGCCGAGATGGTAGAGGGCACTGATGGCGGTGACGAGTTTCTCACACGAGGCGGGGCGCAGCTGCTGGTGCTCGCCGTGGGCAAAGATGGGGGCATCGGCCGTGAGGTCGTAAACATAGATGCCCACCTGCGTGCGGTCGAAGATGGTGTTTTCCATCAACGCTTGCAAACGCTTGACGATGGCGGCCGTGGTGGAGTCGTTGGGGATGGAGGAAAGGGTTGGCGTGATGGCGCTCTGGTCTGACGAGAGCATGTCGGGGAGCGTGTCGGGGGCAATGGTGTCACGCGCGACGAAGGACACGCCTGCCGACATTGACGACGGACCGGCAAGGGCATTGGACGTGGCTGCAGCGGCTTCCGTTGGCAAGAAGGGCCCTGCTGAGGCAATAGCCAGCAACGCAGCAGCAAAAAGTTTCTTGTATGGTTTCATGCAATGTGCAGTATTTTTTGTCGGGCTGAAGGTGGCGAGAAGGGAAGTTGGTCGTAAGTTGGTAGTAACTTAATTCTGACCATCTACTTTATCATACGGAAAGACTGCGCCATCCTTCCACAAGCATTATTCTAAAGAGAATCCGCGATGCCGCATAAAGAAAATTAGGAATTGGTGAGCGAAGAACTTCGCGCCTCAATTCCTAATTCCAAAAGGGATATTTGCGTAAAATTATTTGCGCTGTGCAGGTGCTGCAGCAGGAGTAGCAGCGGCGGCAGGAGCAGCGGTCAAAGCGGCGGCAGAGATGCCGAGCTTGGCAGCGATGCGCTTGGTCACGTCTTCGCTCAAAGCTTCGTTGATGACGATACCAGCCTGCTGAGAAGCGTTCTTGTCAACGATGTAAACATAGTTGCCTTCCTTGGCAATGGCGTTGACAGCGTCCATCACTTTCTGCGTGATCGGCTGGAACTTCTTCTGGCGTGCTTCGTCGAAAGCCTGCTCGTTGTCCTGAGCAGCCTGCTGGTAGCGCTGCTGGAGGTCCTGAATTTCCTGTGCGCGACGGTTGCGGATGTTCTCAGGGGTCTTGTCGGTCACTTCGCTCTGAAACTTTTCAATCTTCGTGTTGATTTCCTTTTCCATGTTCTGGAGCTCTTCACGATATTGCTTGCCGATGGCTTCCATTTCGGTCTGTGCCTTCTTAAATTCTGGCATTGCCTGCATGATGGTGGCGTAGTCGAAATGAGCGAACTTTTGAGCGGCGAGGCTCAGCGGTGCTACGAAAAGCACCATGATAAGGATTTTCTTAAACATTGCTTGTATGATTTTTTATTGTTTTCTTGTGTATGTCTGTCGGCCGCGGCCTGATGCCAGAGGCTTATTGCAGCGGTGCATTCCGTCTCTTTCAAAATAAAAGGGAAAGCGAATGGCGCGGAAGCGGCCGAACAGCTGCAAAGATAGTGCAAACCGAGAGCAGAATATCAAGCTTGCTTGAATATTATGCCGAGGTGCAGCCTATCTTATGCAAAGTTAAGCAAATTAATTGGAATAGCCCAACTTAGTCAACACTTCGTTGCTGATATCAATGGCTGGGGAGGCAAAGATGATGCCCGCCGTCTCCGAAGCGCGGTCGAGGATGAGTTGGAATCCCTTGCTCTGTGCGATGCCCTTGATGGCATTGTAGATTTCGTCCTGAATGGGTTCCACGAGTGCCACACGCTTCTTATAGAGTTCGCCCTGCGGTCCGAAATATTTCTTCTTCAGTTCCGAGGCTTCCTTTTCCTTATTGACGATGGCCTGCTCGCGTTCCTTTTTCTGGGCCTCGCTGAGGAACATCACCTCGTTTTGATAATTCTTGTAGAGCGTCTTGGCCTGGTTGTCGATGGCTTCGACTTCGCTCTGCCATTTCTTCGACACCTGGTTCAACTGTTCGTTGGCGCGTTCGTAAGCTGGTATGTTGCTCATGATGTAACTCATATCCACGAGCGCGAACTTCTGTGCGGAGGCGCTTAGGCAGAGGCCAACAAGCGCCACAAGCAGGAATAATTTTCTTTTCATGACTTTTAATGCTTTTGAAACTGACGCCAAAAACAATGCTGGATGGCTGTTGGCCTGACGCTCTTTTGCGCGGGCCAGACATCCGTTTGCTTTTGGAAGTCGCTATTAAAATTCTTGTCCGATGATGAAGTGGAACTGCGAACCGCCGGCCTTGACGCCGTTGATGTTCTTCTGAAAACCGTAGGCCCAGTCAATACCCATCAAACCGACCATCGGGAGCAAGATGCGCACACCGAAACCGGCCGAACGTTTCATGTCGAAGGGATTGAACTTATTGACATTAGCCCAGGCGTTACCGCCTTCAACGAAGGCCAAAGCATACATACTGGTGGAGGCTTCGAGCATGAGCGGATAACGAAGTTCAAGCGTCATTCTGCTGTAGGCGTAGGCGTTCAAACTGTTGTTTCCGGCCAAAGAACCGTTGTCGTAACCACGCAAACCGATGGTCTCGGTGGCATATCCGCTGGAATAGCCCGACATACCGTCACCACCCACGTAGTAGGTTTCAAACGGCGACTTGTTGTAACGGTTGTAAGCGCCGAGAATGCCAAATTCAGCACGCGTCATGAGCACGGGCGTCTTGACGGCGTTGCTCAGGGCCGTGTAGGTGCGGAACTTCATCTTCCACTTGTGGTATTCAATCCAACGATATTTCTCCTGCGCCTCGCGCTGGTATGACGAAGAATTGTATGTCGTGGCAAGATGTTTGTAATCTTTTCCGTTCCAAAGCGAATAAGGCGGTGTGAGCGTCACAGAGGCCGAGAAGTCGGAACCTGTTCTTGGATAGAACGGGTCGTTGCTCGACGAACGGCTCAGGGTGAAGGAGATATTGAAGTTGTTACAGTTACCATCTGAAATCAGGAAGTAATCCCACGACTTCAGCATATAGCGCGTGTACGACAGTTCCGCCATGAAGGTGAAATAGTCGTCGGGCCAACGAAGACGTTTTCCGAGACCCATTGAAACACCAATCAACTTCACGTATTTGTCGGGGTCGTAATAGTTGCTATAGTTATAGTAGTTGCTATTCGTGCCGTAGCCGTAAATCGTGTTGTAGAGGTTGTTGTAGTTGCTGTAATAGTGAGAGTTCACGTCGCTCTGCTTAGAATAATAGAGCGAGAAAGAGAACTGCGTCGGGCGCTTGCCGCCAAACCAAGGATCGAGGAACGAGAGCGAATAGCTCTGGAAATACGTACCGTTGCTCTGACCGCTCAACGACAAGGTCTGTCCGTCACCCTGCGGGATGAAGCCTGCGCGTTTCTTGCTACCGTTGAAGAGGTTGCGCATGGAGAAATTGGTAAACTTCAAGCCGAGTCGTCCAACGATACCCGTCTGTCCCCAACCAGCCGAAAGTTCCACCTGGTCGCCGCCCTTCGTCTGCAAAGGATAGGTGATGTCCACCGTTCCGCTGACAGGGTCGGGCTTGATGCCCTTACCGATACCGGCCTGCAAGGCTTCAGGGTCGAACTGGTTCATATTGGCCAGCTCCATCACCGTACGCTTGATAGACTCCATAGAGAAAAGGTCGCCCGGCTTGGTGCGGAGTTCGCGGCGGATAACATTTTCATACACGCGCTCATTTCCAGAAATGCGGACGTGGTTGAGCGTGGCTTGGTTGTTCTCAGTGATGCGCATTTCGAGGTCGATGGAGTCGCCGTCGATGTTCACTTCAACAGGGTCGAGGTTGTAGAACACATATCCGTTGTTGTAATACATGTTTCCGATGCAATCGTCGTCCTCGTGCAAACGCTTGTTGAGAAGCATTTGGTCGTAGACATCGCCTTTCTTCATTCTGAGCACGTGGGCCAGAACGGCAGAGTCATAGACCTTGTTGCCCACCCAATCAACATTTCTCAGGTAGTATTTCTGTCCCTGATAAACATCGAGATAGATGTCGACGTGAGCATCGTCAACGGTCGCCACACTGTCGCTCTTGATGAGGGCATCGCGGTAGCCCCAAGAGTTCATCTTGCTGATGACATGGTCTTTGTCTTCGGTATATTTCTCTGGCACGAACTTCTTCGATCTGAAGATATTGACTAAACTCTTCTCGTGCGTTTTCTTCATGGCACGTTTGAGTTTCTTCGCCTCCTTCTCCGTCACGCCAGCGATGTAGATGCGGTGTACCTTGATCTTCTCGTTCTTATCGATATTGATGTCAAGGAGCACACGGTTTTCAGCCGTAACGTCATTGCGCTGGTCGATGGAGACCTGCGCGTTTTTGAAGCCCTTCTCTTCGAAGTAGCGTTTGATATGAATCTTGGCACGGTCGATGATGTCGGGGTTGATATAGCTACCCACCTGAAGTCCGAGGCGCTTTTCGATTTCCTCACGCTCCGACTTCTTCACGCCGCCATAATTGATGCTCGACACCTGCGGCAGTCCTTGCAGATAGATGTGCAGATAAATCTTGCTGCCCACAATACTGTCGGCTTCTATACGAACGTTCGAGAAGCTCTTTTGCTTCATGTATCGGCGTATGGCTTCGCTGATGTCCTCGCCAGGCACGTCGTACATCTGTCCCACGGTGAGTCCGGAGATGCTCATCAGGACATCTTCATCGTAATTCTTGTCTCCTTCAACCACAAGTCCGCCCAAAATATAACGGGCATGGTCTTGCGTGTATGAAATTTCGGGTTTGACATGCACTGGCGTTTGCGCACGTCCTTGAACGGCGGCAATTGCCAATGCGGAGAGAAAGAACAATCTGTTGAGATATTTCATTGTGTATGTTTGTTACTGTTGGAGAGATGTAGGAGAGAAAGCCCCATGAGCCTCAGCGACGAGCGCACGCGCCGACATCAGAACATCACCAGTCCCTCTGTCATTCGGGTTCGTCGTTGCAGGCCACCCCAGCGGTCTCCTCCTTTTTCAACGCGTCATTGCTGCACTTGTTCGCTTGTTTTGCCGTAGCGGCGCTCCCTGTTGCAGTAAGTGTCGATGGCTTTCATGAAATCGGCCTCATGGAAGTCGGGCCAGAACGTATCGCAGAAATACAATTCGGAGTAGGCACACTGCCAAAGCAGATAATTGCTCAGACGCACCTCGCCACCCGTTCGGATGAGGAGGTCAGGGTCGGGCATAAACTCCGTGGCCAGATTGCGGCTGATGTCGTCTTCGCAGATGTCGTCGACATTGATTTCGCCCGCAGCGACCTGTCGCGCCATTTTTTTCACGGCCTCCGTGATTTCCCAGCGTGCCGAATAGCTCAGGGCGATAACCATCGTCATGCCCGTGTTGGCCGCCGTTCGCTGTTCCAGTCCCACGATGGCGTTGCGCACCTCCTCTGGCAAGCGTGAGAGGTCGCCGATGGTTCGCATGCGCACGTTGTTCTTCATGAAGAGTTCCTCTTCCATCGCCGTCAAGATGAGCGACATGAGCGCCGCCACTTCTTGCGGTGGTCGGTTCCAGTTTTCTGTTGAGAACGTGTATAGCGTGAGATATTTAATGCCCAAGTTTGAAGCCACCGTAGTGATTTCGCGAACGGTTTCCACGCCCTGCTGGTGTCCCATGCTGCGGTTCAGTCCGCGTACTTTGGCCCATCGTCCGTTTCCGTCCATGATGATCGCCACGTGTTGCGGCAATTTGCGCCCCGTCGTTTCGCCGCCATTTTCAGCTGCCGTCGAGACGCAATTCCCTGTTTCCCCTTGGGGATTTAGTTTCGTCTGAAGAGAAGACTTTTGACTGTCCATAAGTAGGTAATCAAAATTATTTCGTTCTATAATTATGTTCGCGATGTCGGCAGATCAGCCCCTCCGTTTCAATCCTTGTTGCACGCCGGGCATACGGCAGAGATGTCGTAGGTGATGGTGAACAGCGCCATCCCGTAGTGGTCTTTGTTTCGGAAGCCCGACGACTGTATGCCGAGCGGTGCCGAGAGTCCGTCGAGCTTGTCGCTCAGAGAAAAGTGCATGCGCCATTCCAACCCGAGGTTGAGCCTTGGCGCCGCCTTATATTTCAATCCAACTCCAAACGGCACATTCATCGTGAAAGCCTTTCCGATGTCGGAATAAGAGAAGCCCAGGCCCAACTGGATATACGGCACGAGGCGTTTGTAGCCTTGATAGCCCTCCACATAGCCGTAGGGCAGAAAATGCAGTTCGTAAAGCGCAGAGAGGTCGACGATGCCACCTTTCATGCTATACTCCAAACGGTTTTCCGACGCTCCCGTCTCACTGGCAGGATAAAACGCCTTGAGTCCGTTGGTATTATTGTTCCAAGCATTGTACGTCAGCGCCGTTTTGACCGCCATGCGCGGATTCAAGACAAACCTCAGCATGCCGCCGCCTGTCAGTCCCATCGCTCCGAAGAGTTTGGAATTGAGGTCGTTGACCGCATGGTTAACCCCGATGGCGCCGCCGATTTCCATCTTATACTCCACCTCATCCTGCGCCATGAGCGCCGGATGTGCCACGAGCGCCAGCACCATGAGCAGGGCGACCCGTCTTGAAAGTTGAAGGATATTGGAAATCATGCAGTTGTAAATATCAAAACGTATGGAGAGGGGCGTTTGCCATCTATGAGCAAATCCCTGACACCGTTTATCGGTGTTGCGAGAAAGGCCCTCCAGCTGTATGTCGTGCGGCAACACAACGGCCAGATATATCCGAGCGCCGGCCTCACATATATAAACGGCCTCACACACATATATAATAATAAGCAGGCACTACCGACAGCCTTCCGGCAAATCCGTAGCCCCTACCCTTTTCTTGCTTCAGAAAGCGCCGCCAAGCTGCTGACGGGCACTCTTCTCAAATTTCGTCTGCTCGTCAGTCCATCCCAAGCGATTATAGCGTCCGCGCCAAAGCGCACCAGTGGTGGATTCGAGCACCCATATAAAGTTGTTTGGCGTGGTGGTACCGGAAACGGCCGCCGCTTTTCCAACGAGATGGGCCAACGGATTGCGCACGTGCTTGCCCGGGACGTCCCATGTGCGGCCGTTGTCTTGGCTCACATAGATAGGTGCCAAAGTGTTGTCGGCCTGCTGTCCGAGCAACCAGAGCGTATTGTCGTAAGTGAAGAGTGCGGGATTGCTAACGAACGGCAGGTTGGCATGCTGCTGACCAGTGATTTCCGGCAGGCAATACCAGCCAAAAACGTTGGTGCCCGTCAAGTCGATGTCGCGTTTCCAGACGATGGGCTTGCCTTTCTGGGTCTGTCCGACAACGATGATATGCTCCATGCGACTGTCGGTGCGCGAGACATTGACAGTTCCTGCAAGATTTTTGACGGGAAGGCTGTCTGGCTCGTCGGCCTCATCGGCCTGCCAGGTCTGTCCGCCATCTGCAGAACTACAGAAGGTGCCGTCTTTCATTCCGTAGATACCAGCAGAACCAACGGCCAGAAGAACGTCGGGAGTTGAGGGCGCATTGATGGCATTCCATGTCACACCATCGGAAGAATGAGCCAGTCCAGCGGCAGTTAAGGCGTAGAAATTACGGCGTTCTGGATCGGCCACCACCGAAGCTATCTGAAAACCTGCGGGCAAAGCGCTTGCCTGCACATTTCCAAGCGGATCGACAACAAGCACCTGTTCCCCGCTCTCGGCGTGTCCGAAAACGAGCAACGCATTGTCGGCGCGTCCCAGGGTGCGGTGTCCGCCCTGCAAGGCGGCAAACTGGCTGTTGGCATTCACCACGTTTTTCCATACGAAGCTATCGGCCTCTTCCTTATGTACGTTGATTTTCACCTCATAGTGTTTCTTGGCCAAACCATCGTAGGCATTCACCGTGAGCATACGCGGCACGGTGAAGTCAGTGCTATCGGTGGTTGCGAAGAGCGTGTCCCGGCCCGTTGTCAGCGATTTGATGGTTGTCACGCCCGAAGAAGTGAGCGTGGCGAAGGTCACGTGCGCCACATCGGTGCCCACAGGCAACGAGTCGACATTATAGATGCGGTTGTTCACCTGGTCGATTGTCAACGGGTAATATCCTCCATTGAGGGTGATGGTATAGGTGCTGTCGGCCGTGACTTGCAGCGTACGCTTGAGCGTTCCGAGCGTAATCTTCGTCAAAGCACAGTCGTGCGTGTCTACGTTAGAGGTATATTCCATATCGGAACTGCACGCTCCGAAACCCATTGTCAGCATTGCCAGCAGAACCGGCAGCAGAGCCAATTTCAAATTCTTCATATTTATATATAGGAGTGCCGTCTGCATAGCAGCACGGCGATTTGTAAGATTCATTCTGAATGGCCAGAGCCTTCCTTCCCACTCACATTCCACGGTGGAAACGGCGGCAGGCGTTGGCAAATCAAGAGATTGACGGAAGGAAACGAGGCAGAGCTGAGAAGATACGTTTGTCCAGCTGGGCAACACTTAGTAATGTTGAAAAAATAACTTCCGCAATTTTGCTGTTGGCAAGAAATATTTTATATACTCCCCTGCCTTTTCGGCTCTTTTCGAACTTATCCTCAGTCACAATGCCCGCATTGCTCCTTCGAATAAGCTCAAAAATAGCTCAAAAATGCAGGTGCAAAATTGCGGAACTTATTCTTTCAACATTACTTACCTCTGTTTTACTGTCGCTTTTTTCCGCTAATCGCCACCATAATGTCTGCAAAAATACGGATAAATTTTCCAGTAGAGAAATAACCTCCCCTGTTTTGCATTTTTTATTACCTCTTTTGTCTGCGATTTTCGACGAACCAGGCATTTTCTCTGATAAGTAATGGTAAGGAGTTATATCTTTGCCCACAACGCCGTTGCTTCGCGCCAAGGAAAAGGCACATTCCCCGTGCCTACCGCTCCCCCACGCAATCATCAATCCCCCAGACGCAAAACGAACTTCACACCGATTCCCGTTTGGCTGTGGCCTGCAAGGGCGATGAAGCCAGCGACGTCGACAATGGGGGTGGAAAGGCCGTAGCCCCACTCACTATAATAGCCCAAGGTGCCGACGTTGAGGAGGTTGATATAGAGGCGTTCCTTTTGCACCACCCGCGTCAGCCAACGCAGGCGGGAGAAAAGCATCATGGGGCTCTCGTAGGCAGCGGAGAGGCGCACGTAATGGCGCGACTCGTTGTACCAGCGGGCATCGAGGAGCTGAAACTGGCCAGAGAGTTCGTCGTGCCAGTTGCCGAAGAGATGGTTATTGCGGAAATAGTCGTAATCAAGGAAGCAGTCGGGCCCACGGCGCGTAAAGAATCCGCAGCCTCCTCTGAAATAGAGGGCACGCAGGGCATAGAGCGGCAGCGTGTATTGCACGTCGGTCTCTATGCGCTCGTAACTCGTTGAAGCATTGAAGGTGGAGAGGCCGCGCTCATAGTCGACCATAAAGGTGGGCCACTTTGAACGCAGCGGCACAGCGTGGCCGTTGCCGTCGCGATAATGATAGAGCGCGGGCGTCCAACTGACGGAGAGGCGCGGCGCAAAGCCAGTCAGCGTGCGTGCCATGCCATTGGTCGCCGCCACTTCGTTCCATTGCAAGAGGTTGCGGCGATGGAGACGCCAGCCCGCACTGAGACGCAGGCCGACGACGGGCGAGAAGGCGAAGGTGGCCAAAAGACGGTTGTCGCGATAATAAGAGAAATCGCAGGTGTCGAACACCTTCGTCAGCGAATCGTAATTGGTGATACCATGCAGACGTTGGCGCACCTCATCGGCCTGCCGGGCGTTATAGATGTGGTCTCCGCCGGAAGCCTCGAGCGTGAAGCAACCATCATGGCGAGGCAAGACGTTGAGCCTCAACGGCAGATGCCAATAAACTTGCCGCTCCTTGAAGTTATAGCCCACGCGCGGCGCAAACTCAAGACTGCGCTGGCGCGTAAAGTCGGCATGGAGGTTCAGGCGTGTCTGTAAAGTCATTCCGCGCGAGCGCGACCACTGAAGCATCGAGGGCGTGAGCATGGCGGGGAGTTTGAGACGCGTTGAAGGAGCAATGGAAAGCGTGTGGCTGTCGAACAAGAGGTTTTCCGTGGCATCCGACATCCTGAACACATGGCGCCTGCCGGCCTTTTCGCCGGAAACGGAATCGACTGGCTGCACGTTGGCATGCAAGGAGTCGCGCGAAGCGGCCCTGTCGTAGATGGCTTGCTGGTGCGGCTGCAAAGGGAATGGACGGTTTTGGTCGAAATAAGCCTTGTCGCGGCGCATGCTGGTGGTGTCGGTGTGGAGCTGATAAAGCCTTGTCAAATCAAAGCGGTTTTGCTTTTCCACTTCCACCCGCTCCGTGTATTTCTCCATCTGATAGTTGGCCTTCGCCTCATAAGCCTCGTCAATGCGGTTGCCGAGAAATCGCAGGCGCGAAGTGAGCAGAATGCGGTTGGGCATCAGGGCGCTCTGTCCGTCGCGCCCCATCTCCCCCACCACCTGGATGTGGCTCCATCCGTAGCTAAAGTTGAGAGAGAAGGCCACCACGCGCCCCGTCTGCTCCTCAATGGAAAGTGTTCCCCTGACGAGCTGCGTGTTGGAAATGCGGGGTTTGACCTGCACACAAACAACGCGCTGACCGTTAGCGATGTAGCACGACTGATAGCGGTAGCGATAGTATTTGCGGTTGCGACGGTTGACGGGCGAGAGGATGCGATCGGTGAAAATGTTCGGCTCGTAGATGGAAAGGCTGTACCGCCCGATCCATCCGTCTCTCTCCTGGCGGAGATAGGGCATGGTGGAAAACGAGGCGATGTCTTTCTTGTAGACCTCTGCCGGCGGCCGAAACTGATATTGCGACATCTGCTCGCCAAAATATTCATGGCTGCCGCGCTCAAGACGCAACATATCGGGCATATAACGCGTGAAAATGTTGCGGCGCTTGGTGGCCAGCGTGTGCCGCACATAAACGCTGGAACGGAAGGCGGCGGCCCGCAGGCCGTAGCGCTGCGTAAAAGTGAAGACGCGGGCCATCACGCTGTCGGCATTGATGCTGTCGCGTCGGCGTGCCGAGGTGGCGGCAATGGTTTCGTTTCTGTCTGTTTCCGCTGCGATGGAGAGAGCCGAGGCAAGGGTGTCGACTTCTGTCGATGCCTTCCTCCCAGTGGCGGCAGAGGCCGCCGCGTGTATCAAGCTCAGCAAAACGCACAAAAAAATCCCCAGACATTCCCCCTTCAAAACAGGCGCAACAAAGGCGCCCCGACAGAAAAGGATATGTCTGGAGATGAATTGGCTCATTTATGGACGTTCTGAAAATTCCAGTGGCGCCACTGGGATTCATCGTTCCCGCATGCTGCCGAGAGGCGCCGATGGCCTGTCGGGGGAGCACACATTTTATTACTTACTATAAAGCAACCACGCGCCGGCGTAAGTTTCCTTCAACTGGTTGCGCGACTGAACGGCAGAAGCCTTGTCATCGTAAGAAGAAGCAATCACGCGGAACCAGCCAGTGTGGCCGTTGATGGTCTCGTTGGTCTTCACCACACGTGAAGCATACCCCTGATTCTTCAGGCGCGTCATCAAACCTTCAGCGTTGGCCTGAGTCAAGAAACTGCCGACAACAACACTGTAAGTGCGGAGCGCTTCGCCATTAACAACGGTGAAACCGCCGCTGATGGTGCGCACGTCGCTATTGTCAACGGCCTGAGAGGGAGTTGTCGTAACCGGCGTGACAGCCACATCGTTCTGAGTCGGAGTGGTCGTTACGCTAACAGTGGTGGCCTCGTCAGTTGTGCTTGCCGACTGCTGCGCCTTGGCTTTTTCAAAAGCCTGACGGTAGGCGCTTTCCTGAGACTTACAGCTGCCCAACAGCATAATAGAGCAGAGAGAGATTCCAAAGATGAGAGTTTTCTTCATGGGAATGAATCGTATTTTTTAATGTTATGTTTCAGTTATATTTCAGTTTAGTTTCAGCACGCTTTGCTGCTTGGCCATTTCCAAATATTTTCAACGCTGACCGTGCTTGTTTGCAAAGTTACCCTATATATTTTAGTCTCTGCTACGTTCAATGGTTAAACATTTTTAAAGAACAGGCATTTAACCGATGTTGTCCTAAAAATATGCCCTTTCTTTTTGGATATTCGGAAGCAAACACATATATTTGCGGTATGGATTGAGACAACGGGCGCTGACTGACAACGCCCCTTTATCACAACCTGAGAACAGAACAAGCGGGCAGCGCGAAAGCGCGAAGCCGCAGATGTGTAACCTCTAAAAAAATCGAATGTCATGAAAGGTTTGAATCTCGTTGCTGCATTCCTCGGCGGAGCTGTCGTCGGCGCAGCATGTGGTGTGCTCTTCGCACCAGAAAGTGGTAAAGATACACGTGCAAAAATAGCAGAGGCCCTTCGTAAAAAAGGCATCAAACTGAGCAGTCAAGAATTAGACAACTTGGCGGACGAAATCAAAGAATGAGCCTGACGCATTTGACTTATTAACAACAATTAGAAAGGGGAACGGCTGCAAAAGCCTTTCCCTTTTTTCATAAGCAGGCAGTCAGAAAAAACTTTGACTACCGATTAAAACGACAAGAACCATGTTTTCTAACGACCAAAAGATTGACGCCGCCAACGATCTTCTGCGCGAGGCGAAGCAATATGCCGACCTGCGACTGCAACGGCTGAAACTCGATTTCGTAAGCAAACTGACGCTGCTGCTCTCGGCCCTGGTGGTCAGCATCGTCCTGCTGGTGGTCTTCGCCGTGGTGTTTCTGTTCGTGGCCTACACCTTAGCGCTGGCTATGGCGCCGCATGTCGGCGGCCTGCACTGGGCCTGCGCCATCATCGCTGCGGGCGGCATCGTGTTGGGAACGCTGTTCTACGCCTTCCGCCGCCCGCTCATCGTGCAACCGCTGACCAACTTCGTCGCACGCCTCTTCCTCGAAAAGGACACGGAGGATGACGACGACAACGAAGAGGAGGACTGATTTATGGCAAGAAGAAAAGAATATACCCTCGAAGAAATCCACCGCCAAAGGCAGAAGCTCTCCAAACGCATCGACAAAAAGGAGCAGGAGATACGCCGAAAATGGCGCGACCTCGTGGCGCCGCCAGAAGTCGACGACACACTCCACCTCTGGACAAACCGAGCCGAAGCGGCCTTCTCGCTCTACGACGGTTTCATGACGGGCTACAAACTCCTACGCTCGTTCGGCTTCTCGTTCGGACGGAAAAAGAAGAAATAAGTACAGGTCAAAAAACTATCAACTTATTCTTTCACCATCACCAAGCGGCCGCCAGGCCGCCGGCAGAGCGCACGCGCCACGCCCGCATCTCCACGACAACCCAAAAAGAAATCGCATTTGGAAACCCGAAATTTCCAAATGCGATTTCTTTTTTTGGCCGAACATGGCAACAAACGGGCCGCGAGCGCATCCCCAACTGGGGACACACGGCAGAGGCCGCCCCACCCCGGCCTTCATCAAAACTCAAGCTGGAAGCCCTTCGATTTCAATTCCGCATATTTCTCAGCATTGAAGCTGAAGAGATTAGCCTCCCTTCGCTGCGAAGGGTTGGCAGTGTCGCCCGTCAGCTCGAGCATACCCAGGCGTCTCATCTTGTTATAGAAATTGCGGCGGTCGAAGCGCATATCGAGGATGGCCTCATAGAGGTTTTGCAATTGCTTGATGGTGAACTTCTCCGGCAGCAGTTCAAACCCCACTGGTTCGAAATGAATCTGCTGGCGCAGCGTCTTTTCCGCCTTACGGAGAATCTGGTCGTGGTCGAAAGCCAACGGCGGCACTTCGTCAAGGGCAAACCATCGCGCGTCGGACGCATCGTCGCCTCCCTTCACCTCCTGCATCCTCACCAGCGCATAATAGGCAATGGTGATGACCCGTTCGCGCGGATCGCGCTGCGGAGCGGAAAACGTGTGAAACTGACGGATGTAAGCCCCTTCCAATCCAGTCTCCTCCTTCAGTTCGCGCAACGCCCCTTCTTCGGCGCTCTCGTCCATATTAAGGAAACCGCCCGGAAAGGCCCACCGTCCCTTGTAAGGCGCCATGCCACGCTCAACCAGCAGCACCTTTAGTTTGACACCATCGAAACCGAAGATGACGCAGTCGGTCGTCACGCTCGGATGCGGATACTTGTAGCTATATTTCAGCCCTTCGTTTGCTTTGTTTTCTTCGCTCATACACTATTTGCGTTATATCTACGCCACAAAGTTAGGTACTTAATTTCGATTCACAAAATAATTGGGGTGTTCAAAATTGAAATATCAAAGGCTTCCTGAAAAGCTTGACAAGTTGTCGATTCGCGGCCGAAGGTAGCGCTACTCGCGACCGAAGGTAGCACGACTCGCGGCCGCGAATCGATAAGGTGCAAGTATGAAAGGATAGCGAAAAATCTACATGTTATACCTGCAATCTTCGTTCTCGTTGGTAATCAAGTAAGTTCCAGCATCCGTAAAGACCACCTTATCTGGCCAAAAATTGAGCGACTTCATGGCCATCTCTAACGTTGTCGGAATGTTGTGATAGTAAATACCTTTCTTACATACAACGACGACGCCTAAATTGGTCACACAAGCATATTTTAGGTGTCCGTACATTTTTCCAGCCTTTTCAAGAACGGCAATAACGTTTGTATCAGAGCCCGTCAAGTGCCTGTCTGTAATGATAAGATACCGACCATTTTCAGAAATGGAGACGCAATAAATTTGCTCATTATTTCTTTCATATTGAAGGAGTTCTTTCTTCATGGCCGCAGGAATATTCCCGCGCCAGCTGTTTCGTCCGAAAACAACACAATGGTATCCAGAACGCGTCATACAAATAGAAGCTATCTTATTTCCATTTGTCCTCAGTTCTCTCAAATTGGCAGCAAACTCAGACCAAGCCTGTTTATAGGCACAATCGTTCATGCCGTGAACGACAACGCCAGCACCTCCATCAGTCAAAGTGCCCAACCGGCATTTTCCATTCCATTTCTTGATATAATTCGTCAATAATGAGAGTCCGATGGCGCTGTCTGCATACGTTCTCGTTGTGCCACAAAGCGGAATTCTAATGGCATTGCGAGCCGATTGTGTGATGGTGATTTTCTTTTCCACCGTGCCGTTGGAGAGCTTGAAATAGTCTGCACGAGCATTTCCTGTTTTGTTTTCGTCAACAGATATGATCAGTACATTTCCACTACGGCTCAGGTGTCCCCACGATGCTGTCCCGACAGAAATGCGCCAATCTGCCGACGAAGAAACCGTTATGGTTACAGTTCCGCTATCAGCAGAAAATCTTAGGGAGGATGCCGAAACGCTCAGACTGTTCTCTTCGGATGAAGGCTCTTTTCCACCGTGCCGTTGGAGAGCTTGAAATAGTCTGCACGAGCATTTCCTGTTTTGTTTTCGTCAACAGATATGATCAGTACATTTCCACTACGGCTCAGGTGTCCCCACGATGCTGTCCCGACAGAAATGCGCCAATCTGCCGACGAAGAAACCGTTATGGTTACAGTTCCGCTATCAGCAGAAAATCTTAGGGAGGATGCCGAAACGCTCAGACTGTTCTCTTCGGATGAAGGCTCATCGGCTCCTTTCTGAGTGATGTCAACTCTGATTTCTTGATTCCCGGATTTTAGGCAGAAATAATCTTTTCTGGAATTTACTGAAGTGTTGGCATCAACCTGAAGTGTCAGATAGTTTTCTTCCTTGCTTAAATGCCCCCACGAATTAGGCCAAGTCGAAATATACCATGACTTTTCCGACGAAACATAAAACACCTTTTTTCCGCCAGCGGCGTCTAAAACAGCCAGCGTTGGGGATATGGTAAAGGTTGTAGTTGTCGGTTTCGCCACTGTGGCGTTTCTTTTTCTTTTGGCAACTGGCTCTCGCCAATTGGCTTAACAAAAGAAACCACTTGTTCCAGGCTACCCATTGAAAAGGAACTATCGTAATGTTCTGTCCGGGTTTTTCCTGCTGTGAAGATGTTGGGCAAATTCGTTTTCAGCCAATCCACATCATTTGGCCTTTCCTCGAATTTCCGTATAGTATATTCCAACACACCTTCTTCATTTTGTTTTATCACACTGTGCTCAGTGACAAAGCGTTCGAAAAGATATTCGAAATATTCCAGCACAATCTTGAAATCCGGACAATAAGTTCCATTCTCCATGACCATCGACATGCCGAAAAAAGCATGCTGCGGTTGGCGACACACTTCCTTCATACCATATCGAAGATAGGTATAAATGGTTTCTCCGTTTTCCTTCCGGTTGATTAAGAATCGGCGTCCACGGCGTGAGGATATGTAGAAGCTCTTGAAATAGTCGGTAAATTGTACGTCCTTTTCATAGAAATCAAATCCTTGCGGAACACCATAAATATATGTTCTCATAATTCGTTCAATCGATCTTTATTAATTTCGACAAAACAAATATCGCTCTGTCTTTGTAAGTAAGCATAGCAAATTCACCTTCACCATTAAAAACATATGAAATGCCCAAGATCACGTTTCCATCGTCAAAGGAAGCCATTTTTTCTGAGGGTTTATCACTATCCATACCGCGAGAAACTCGTGGATATTTTCTTACGATGTTTTCTAAGATTGTGTCATAAATGCGCGTTGCTTCTTCTTTGTCACATTCATTTGCAAATGTGACCCAATATAGTCTGTTCTTATAAAATTTGAAGTAACAAGCTGTCCATTCATATCCAGCATAGATAACATCCTCTATATAATAGAGATCATTGATGTCTTTATCTTCTTTGCATTTCAAACCATGACTTTGCAGTTTGCTGATAAGCTGCGCCTTCGTGGTCGTACCCAGTTTGCACCCCCAAAATTCATCTTTTATCTGTGCACTGGCTATGATGAAAAAGGTGAATGCAAACAACAGCGAAATAATACGTTTCATCTTATTTTATTTTTTCGGGGAGAGTGGTTAAACTTCTAAGTAGGTAGTCAAAAGGATTTTTACATTTTGTCAGTATGTGTTCAAGAATATCCCGAACACATATTTATTATATCAGGCTTGATAGTCCGCCACAAAGGTATGAAATATTTTTATGAAACGCTCTTTTTCTAAAAAAAATCGAAATGAGTTTCAATAAATGTATGCTGCACACTCTCCATTACTCCCTTCATTCCCCTGTAATTTCCAATTTGATACGCCACAAGCACTCCGCATATGGCATAAAATTTGTAATTTTGCCGTAACTTACGTTTGGTAGGCCCAAGGTGAGGAATCGCATTTCATCACACCGGGACATTTGCCAGAAGAATGCCGGCCATACGGCAGGATTTTCTGTAAATCCAAACGGATTCCACAGGGGATTCCTGCTCCATAAAACTTTTTGATCATCTACCCAACAACCACATGAGCGACGATATTAAGGATTTCAACGAGACAACAACAGAGGCACACAGCTCCTACCAACCAGGAGATGCCAAGACCGAAACGGCCAAACACCAATTGACGGGCATGTACCAAAACTGGTTTTTGGATTATGCCTCGTATGTGATTCTGGAACGCGCCGTACCTCATTTGGTTGACGGACTGAAGCCGGTGCAGAGGCGCATCCTCCACACGATGAAGACGCTCGACGACGGACGCTACTCGAAGGTGGCGAACATCGTGGGGCAGGCCATGCAATACCACCCACACGGCGACGCTTCCATCAGCGACGCCTTAGTGCAGTTGGGACAGAAGGATTATCTCATCGACACGCAGGGCAACTGGGGTAACATCCTCACGGGCGACTCGGCGGCGGCCTCGCGATATATCGAGGCGCGTCTTTCGAAGTTTGCGCTCGACGTGCTTTTCAATCCTAAGACCACGGAATGGAAACTCTCTTACGACGGACGCAAGAAGGAACCTGTGGCCCTGCCGGTGAAATTTCCGCTGCTGCTGGCGCAAGGGGCTGAGGGCATTGCCGTGGGATTGTCGGCCAAGATTCTGCCACACAATTTCGGAGAGATATGCGACGCAGCTGTCAGCTATCTCCACGGAGAGGAGTTCCACCTTTATCCCGACTTCCTGACGGGCGGCTCCATCGACGTGTCGCGCTACAACGATGGTCTTCGCGGTGGCGTGGTGAAGGTGCGTGCCACGATTGAAAAGCTCGACAACAAGACGCTCGTCATCCGCGAAATTCCTTACGGCAAGACCACTTCCACGGTCATCGACAGCATTCTGCGTGCCAACGAAAAGGGAAAAATCAAGATACGAAAGGTGGAGGACAACACGGCGGCGCATGCCGAAATCCTCGTGCACCTCTCGCCCGGAACGAGCTCCGACAAGGCCATCGACGCGCTCTTTGCCTTCACCGACTGCGAAGTGAATATTTCGCCAAACTGCTGCGTGATTGACGACAAGAAGCCGAAGTTCCTGACGGTGTCTGACGTGTTGCGCCGCTCGGTCGACAACACACGCGAACTTCTGCGCCGCGAACTCCTCATCCGCCGCGGCGAACTCTTCGAGAGCCTGCATTTTGCCTCTCTGGAACGCATCTTCATCGAGGAGCGCATCTATAAGGACAAGGGCTTCGAACAGGCGCCAAACATGGATGCCGCTTGCGAGCACATCGACAAGAGACTGACGCCATTCTATCCGCAGTTTGTGCGCGAAGTGACGAAGGACGACATTCTCCGACTGATGGACATCAAGATGGCCCGCATCCTGAAATTCAACAAGGACAAGGCCGATGAGCTCATTGCACGCATGAAAGACGAGATTGCACGCATTGATGCCGACCTGAACAACATGACGGAGGTGACGGTCAACTGGTTCCGACTCCTCCATGAGAAATATGCCCACGAACATCCGCGCCGCACGGAAATCAGAAGTTTCGACACGATTGAAGCGACAAAGGTGATTGAGGCCAACGAGAAGCTCTTCATCAACCGCGCCGATGGGTTCATGGGAACGGGCCTGAAGAAGGACGAGTTTGTTGACAACTGCTCGCCCATCGACGACGTGATTATTTTCTACCGCGACGGCACCTACAAGGTGACGCGCGTGCAGGAGAAGGTTTTCATCGGCGAAACGGAACGCTCGAAAGCCGAGAAGCGCAAGGCGGAAGTGATACACATCGCCGTGTTCAAGAAAAACGACAAACGCACTATATATAATGTGGTCTATCGCGATGGCAAGGCTGGAGCGTGCTATATCAAGCGCTTCAACGTGACGTCTATCACGCACGACCGCGAATACGACTTGACAACGGGCGAAGCGGGCAGCCGCGTGCTCTATTTCACCGCCAACCCGAACGGCGAGGCCGAAGTGGTGAAGGTCACGCTGAGACCCAACCCGAAACTGCGCCGCATCTTCTTTGAAAAGGACTTTGGCGAAATCCTCGTCAAAGGACGCCAGAGCCGTGGCAATCTTCTCACGCGACTGGACGTTCACAAAGTGACGCTCAAGGCACATGGTGCCTCAACGCTGGGCGGTCGCAAGGTGTGGTTTGATGCCGACGTTCAGCGCCTCAACTATGACGAGCGCGGCCAGTATCTCGGAGAGTTCCATTCTGACGACCTCGTGCTCGTTGTGCTCAAAAACGGGGATTTCTACACCACCAACTTTGACCTCAACAACCACTACGAACCGACGGGCATCCTGCGCGTGGAGAAGTTCGACGAAGAGAAAGTGTGGACGGCCGTGCTCTTTGATGCCGACCAGCAGGGCTTTGCCTATGTGAAACGCTTCACGCTGGAACGCACCGCGCAAACGCGCCATTTGAACTTCCTCGGCGAAAACCCCAATTCGCAGTTTGTTTTGCTCACCGACACGGTTTATCCACGCCTGAAAGTGGTTTACGGCGGCGCCGATGCCTTCCGCGATGCCCTGGAAGTGGACGTGGAGAGCTACATCGGCGTGAAGAGTTTCAAGGCCAAGGGAAAGCGCCTCACCACGTGTGCCGTTGACCACATTGAAGAACTCGAACCGCTGCGCCTGCCCGAACCGGAACCGCAAGAGGGTGCCGAAGAGGAGGAGGGCGACGAGGAAACGCCAGACAAGGAGACCTCTGCTAAAACAACAGGCAACGAGGAAACGCGCGGAGACGTCCTGGACGAAGTTACGGGACAAGGACGCTTGTTCTGAGCGCCAATCGGTTCGCCGAGATTTCCAGGCGGCACAAGAATTTGCCGAGCAGGAGAACTCCTGCCGAAAACATAAAACAAGTACTGACCATTACTTTGATGGGCCATTACGAAATTCGAACACCAACTTATCAATATGAGTCAAACAACATGCAGAGTATGCGGCCAGGTCTATCCTGACAGCCAAAAGAGTTGTCCGCGCTGCGGATGCCAGCAAGGGGCAGCCATTCCTGCATACCTGCGGTGTAAACGTTGCGGAACGGTGTTGCCGTCAAGCCTGCGCAACTGTCCCCAATGCGGACAGGACATCTCGCCAAAAACGGCGAGCGTGGTGCTTTTCCGGGAACTGGCCAACGGACAAGGCGGACAGACCGAAGGCCGCACGCCAAGCGGCGCTACCAACAGCCAGAAAACCACCAAGAGCAACGCTCCCAAACGCGCTGCACAACTGGCCGACAAGCGCCGCAAGACACTGCTGTGGGCCGCAAGCATCGCGGCGGTCGCATTGCTACTGACGGGCGAGACTTTCTTAGTGAAGAGCATCTACGCCAATGTCACCTATCGCGAATGTCTCGCCCTCTGGAACTGCGGCGGTTCGGTGGCGGCCAACAAGCGCACGCCCGACCCTGTTTATGAAGGCACCATTGAGGAAACGCCCGTCGACTCGCTGAATGACATCGACATCAGACGCGCCGCACAAACGGATTCCATCGACCGCATTGAAGCCATAGATGAATCCACCCCCGACAGTCTGGCGTTCTAAGTTATGCTCTCCAATACATGCTGAATATGTCAAACAACCATTCCACCGACACGGCGTCTGTTTCACACACCACCGTCCAACACAACAGAATACAGAGGGCCGAGGAGCGCATTGAGGCCATACAGCGCCGCATTCCCCTACGCACTCTCTTCGTGACGCTGGCCGTTTTGCTGGCCATCATCGTGTTTTTCTGCGCCCGCAGCGAAGGAGTCAAGCAAGGGCAACGCGATGCACGCGAGAAAATTGAAGCTGAAAACGATTTGACGGCAGGGCCAAACAGCCTGCTGCAATAAACACTATATATAATGAATAATACGAACAACCCAAATAGCGAAGCAACTGTCATCGATGGCAAAAAGCTCTCCATCGAGGAATATCTTGACCAAGACGAGAAGAAGGATCTCCTGCGCTTTCTAACCGCAGGCTCTGTTGACGACGGCAAATCAACGCTCATCGGTCGCCTGCTCTTCGATTCGAAAAAGCTCTATGAAGACCAGTTGGCAGCGCTCGAACGCGACTCGAAGCGCGTTGGCAACGCCGGCGAACACATCGACTATGCCCTGCTCTGCGATGGTCTGAAAGCTGAACGCGAACAAGGCATCACCATCGACGTGGCCTACCGTTATTTCTCAACCAACAAGCGCAAGTTCATCATCGCCGACACGCCGGGACATGAACAATACACGCGCAACATGATCACGGGCGGATCGACGGCCAACTTGGCGGTCATCCTCGTGGATGCTCGCACGGGCGTCATCACGCAGACGCGCCGCCACACGTTCCTCGTTTCGCTCCTCGGCATCAAACACATCATTTTGGCGGTCAACAAGATGGACCTCGTTGACTACTCTCAAGAGGTGTTCAACAACATCGTGAGCGACTTCCAAACTTTCATCGCGCCCTTCCAGGTGCCCGACGTGAAGTGTATCCCGCTTTCAGCCCTCGAAGGCGACAATGTCGTGACCCACTCTAAGCGCACGCCGTGGTATAAAGGGCCGAGCATCCTGCAATATCTCGAAGAAGTGGAAATCGGCAACGACCACAATCTCCAGGACTTTCGCTTTCCAGTGCAATACGTGTTGCGCCCCAACCTCGACTTCCGCGGATTCTGCGGAAAGGTGGCTTCGGGCGTGGTGCGCAAAGGCGACCGCATCATGGCGCTACCCAGCGGAAAGACGAGTTGCGTGAAGCGCATCGTGACTTACGACGGCGACCTCGACTATGCTTTCCCGCCCCAGAGCGTAACCTTGCAACTGGAGGATGAAATCGACATTTCGCGCGGCGAGATGATCATTAAATGCCCGGAAGACATGGCGGAGAACGCCGGAACGCCCAAGGCGTTGCCCAACGGTCCGCACATCGGCCGACATTTCGAAGCCACCATCGTCTGGATGGACGAGGAACCGATGGACCCCAACAAGTCGTTTTATCTCAAACACACCACCAACACCACACGCTGCCGCTTTGACCACTTCAAATATAAAGTGGACGTCAACACGCTGGAACGCTCGCAGGTTGACCGCCTGACGCTCAACGAAATCGGACGCGCCGTGATGGTCACGTCGAAGGAACTCTTCTTTGATGCCTACAAGGACAACAAACCGACGAGTGCCTTTATCATCATCGACCCCATCACCAACAACACTTCGGCCGTCGGCATGATTGCAGCCCCCGTGGAGGAAAATGAATTGCACGCTGATGAAGCCCTGCCAACCATTGATCTCAAAGCGCTCGGCATCGCACCAGAACACTACGAGGCCATCGAGAAAGCCGTGAAGGCGCTCGAGAAGCAGGGACTGGCCATCGTGGTGAAGAAATAAGTAATGGTAAAAAAATAACTTGACCAATTTTCTGGAGTAAGGAGTTATTTCCTATGCCCTGTATTTTTGCCGTTTTTGAAATTTGTCATCGGTCACATAGCCCGCTATGCTCCCTCTTCCAAATTCCAAAACCAACAAAAATACAGGTCAAAATTGCCCAACTTATTCTTTCACCATTACTAAACCCGACTTCTGTCTTGAAACATAAAAAACGGCAGGTCAACTCCAAGCATGAGTTGGCCTGCCGCTTTTGTTAAGTAACGGCGAAGGTTCAATGAAGGTAAATCTTGTAACTGTCGCTGGATGCCTTGACAATGTAGAAGCCGTTTGGCACAGCGTTGACATTCTTCATGCGTCTGCCCTTGGTGTCATACAATTTCACACCGACGACACTTGCCAACTCCTGCCGCGTCATGTGGCGGACATCGGCTTCAAGCGTTTCAATTCCTGTCACGGGATTCGACACACTGGTGAACTTGTAGATGCTTCCCGGGTCTGTGATGTTGTTGCCTGAATAGGTGGAAATCACCCACTTCATATTGGCTGCCGCACCGTTTCCTGTACCGCGGTCGTTCATCAAGATGCCGTCACTGGCAAAACTGTAATATCCCTCTGTTCCAGTCATAATGACCTGAAACTCTCCTGCCTTTTCTGTGGCGTATTGCAGAAAAGGCATTTCCACAATGGGCGACGGATTGCCTTTGTTCCACGAAGAGCCCGCCTTGCCTTTTACATAGTCAACTGGCTCCCCCTGGTAGGTGTACAGACGAAAGTGCATATCGTCTGAGCCTGGCATCATGTAAAAGAGCTGCTTATATTGCGTGGTGTCTTTGTAGGCTTTCGTGGCGCATTGCAGGGCGTTGTAACCATTGTATTTTCCTTGGGTCCAATAGAAAGCCCCTGCGGGACGCTTGTCGCTGATGGTGTAATAATGGCGCTTATCGGCCGTGCTGTATTCAAACACCTTTGAAGGTTCAACGGGGTCGCCTGCGCTCACGATTTGCTGGCCGTCGACTGGCCACGGCACCAGTTCTCCAGTTGCTATGATGGTCGGGCGCTGCGCCCCATAGCTGATGAGCGAGTCGGTGAGTTCCTGCGCCAGGCTCATCGTGAGTTCCGGCATCGCCTTGGCGAGGTTGTTGCGTTCGCCGATGTCCTCCTTCACGTTATAAAGCCGACGCTCCTGATTTGCCCAGAAATAAATGAGGTGGTAGTCGCCCTTCATGATGGCAGAATATGTGCCATATCCTTCCGCTCTGTCCTGGCTCTCGCCCCAACGGTTGGGATAGTGCCACACCAACGTGCGTTCGCGGCGAAGCTGCGGATTGCGGAGCACGTCAACAAAGCTCTTGCCGTCAACAGTCTGCGAGCATTTGTAGTCCTTAGCCCCCGCCATTTCCAAAATCGTTGGGAAGAAATCCTCAATGCCCACGCGGTTGGGGTTTTCCGTACCGCCCTGCGTCACGCCTGGCCAATACACCATCATCGGTTCGTGGATGCCGCCTTCGTAAGCCGAGCCCTTACCGGCACGTGCCGGATAGCTTTGGTCGTAGTTGACACGTCCCTGCCGCACACTGACCGCCTGGCCGCCGTTGTCCGACATGAAAAGCAAGATGGTGTTTTTCGCCACCTCTGGACGTGCTTCCAAATAGTCCATAATCTTTCCAAGACTCTCATCCATGCCTTCAATCAAAGCGGCATGGTTGATTTCTTGTTTATTGAGATTGGCTTGCAACTGCTCGTCGTAAACACCCCGTCCGTCGGCCTGCATATAGTTGGACGTGAAGCGAGAATCGGGATTGTATGGCGTGTGGATAGCATAGTGGGACATGTAGAGATAAAACGGCTGCTTCTTTTCAATGGGCACATCCATCGCCAGCATGGCCTCTTGCGTCAGGGCATCGGTCAGGAAGGTTCCTTTCGCATAATATTTCTCCAAGCCCTGCACATGAGAAAGTCCGGAACCATAGTTATCCTGGGCCAGATAACTGGCAGGGGATCCATTGGCACCGCCTGCAATGTTCACGTCAAAGCCGAATGCCCTCGGGTTCTCGCCCGCTGTGCCGATAGCGCCCCAATGGGCCTTTCCGCAATGGATAGTGTAATAACCGTTGTTCTTGAGCAACTGCGGCAGCGCCGTTGCCAATGCCGTGTTCTTAAGGTCACGGGCCGATGTCACGGTGTCGGGCTGCAAACCGTTGTAGTTCCAGTCGGGCATTTTCAGGCGACCGCCAGAGGCATCATTTGTGTTGTCGTATTGAAGTGTCCAGTTGGTCACGCGGTGGCGGGCCGGGTTCATGCCCGTCATCAGGCTGCATCTAGAAGGCGAAGAAATCGCACTGGCATAAGCCTGCGTGAACTTCACGCCCATCTTGGCCATGCGCTCCATGTTGGGCGTGCGATAGCGATGGTTGAGCGCCGTTGTGTCTTTATAGAAAGGCACTGATGTTTCCTGCCATCCCATATCGTCCACCAAGAAGAGAATGATGTTTGGCTTCTCACTCGTTTGGGCGATTGCGGCCATAGTCCCGGCCAAAGCGGCTCCTGAAGCAAGTAAAAACTTTTTCATGTGATTTATTGGTTAATGGTTGAATATTGCTGGGAAGCATGTCGCAAAAAAGAAAGGCATAAATCCATACTTCCCAAACTGAGGAACACCAACAAAGTTAGCGTAAATATATTATATATCAAAGTCCTGCACTGATTTCCATCCTTCTGGAAAGGCCGAAAACACTGCAACACGCGCCAAGAATAAGACTAATTAACCGGATTGAGGATGTGAAACTGCTCTTTTTTTTCTAACTTCGCAGCATAAGCGTGCAAGGGAGGTGAAGGCGGTATAATTATCCGTAAATCCGCCTGACTTCCAAACCTGGGGTTGCTGCCCGGCAGGCTGAATTTCTAATTACAAACAATTGAAGATGAACAATATCGGACGACTTCTATGGGTGGACGATGAGATTGATTTACTCAAAGGGCATATCGTTTTTCTGGAAAAGAAGGGATATGCCGTGCAGACGTGCTCTAACGGGCCAGATGCCATCGACCTCTGCCGAGAAAACAATTACGACCTCATCCTTCTCGACGAGAATATGCCGGGACTCAGCGGACTTGAGACGCTGGCGGCCATCAAGGAGACTACGCCCAACGTGCCAATCGTGATGGTGACAAAGAATGAGGCGGAAGACCTGATGGACCAGGCCATTGGCTCGAAGATTGCCGATTACCTGCTCAAACCTGTCAATCCGAAGCAGATTCTGCTGACGCTCAAGAAGAACATCCACCGCACTGAAATTCAGCAGGAGGTGGTGCAGACCAACTATCGGCAGGAATTTGCTCGCATCAGTATGCAAATCGGTGACGACCTCAATGCTGAACAGTGGAAGGAGCTATACAAGAAGCTTGTTCATTGGGAACTGGAACTGGACGAGGCCGACGAATCGATGCGCGAAATGCTGGGCATGCAGAAAACGGAGGCCAACCTTGCCTTTGCCAAGTTCATCAAAAAGAACTACGAAAACTGGATTGCCAATCCCGATGAACGCCCGCTCATCAGTCCGGATTTGTTTAAGAAGGTGGTGTTTCCCAAGCTCTCCGCAGGCCGCAAAGTGTTTCTGCTCGTGCTCGACAACCTACGTTTCGACCAATGGCGGGCCTTGAGCAGTGAGCTCGCCGAGCAGTTTGACATTGAGGAGAACCTTTATTTCAGCATCCTCCCGACGGCCACACAATATGCCCGCAACGCCATCTTTGCAGGCCTGATGCCAGAGAAGATACGCCAGATGTATCCCGACCTCTGGGTGGACGAGGATGAAGACGAAGGGAAAAACCTGCAAGAGGAGGCCCTCATACGCCATCAACTGGAGCGCTACCGCCGAAAGGAGCATTTCACCTACAACAAAATCAACGATTCGCAGGCGGCCGACCATATTCTCTCGACATTGCCGCAGCTAACGCAATCGCCTTTCAACGTGCTCGTCATCAATTTCATCGACATCCTCTCGCATGCCAGAACGGAATCGCGCATGGTGCGCGAACTGGCGGGCGGGGAGGCGGCTTTCCGCAGCATCACGCTCTCATGGTTTCGCCACACGGCCATCAAGGAACTTTTCCGTGCTCTGTCGCTACTCGACTATGAAATCGTGATTACCACCGACCACGGAAGCATACGCGCCACGTCGCCCATCAAAGTGGTTGGCGACCGCAACGTGAATACCAATCTGCGCTACAAACTGGGTAAGAACCTAAGCTACAATCCGAAGGAGGTGATAGAAGTGAAACGCCCAGACCGATTCGGACTGCCAGCGCCCAACCTCTCAACGACCTATATCTTTGCACAGGGCGACAAATTCTTCGCCTATCCCAACAACTACAACTATTACGTGACCTACTACCGCAACACTTTCCAACACGGCGGCGTCTCGATGGAGGAAATGATTGTGCCGCTCGTGGTGTTGCACCCCAAAAAGCGCGGCTAAGAAAGCGCAAAGCGTAGCAAGGACACCTTTATATATAAGGAGTAACGGGAAACTAACGCCTGACAATGGTGTATTAATCTCCAATCATCCATCCAACAAATGAAACCAGAAACTCTTCTTCAAATAGCACTGTCCGCCGCTGTGGAAGCTGGCGAGGCCATCATGAAAATATACACCCATCCCGACCTGGACTGGGAAGTTGAACGCAAAGCCGACAATTCGCCGCTCACCCTGGCCGACCGTCGCTCACACGCTGTCATCGCGCAGGCTCTCGACATGACGCCCTATCCTCTGCTCAGTGAGGAAGGCTGTCACGAGGACTATGCCGTTCGCAAACAATGGGAAACGCTGTGGATTTGCGACCCACTCGATGGCACGAAGGAGTTCATCAAGCGCAACGGGGAGTTCACTGTCAACATCGCCCTCGTCAAAGGCGGTGTGCCTGTCATGGGCGTTATCTATGTGCCCGTGTCGCGCACGCTTTTCTGGGGACACACGGAGGCATTCAACGGACAAATCGCGGCCTGGCGCTGCGAAGTGGACGAAACGGGCAGCCTCGTCGGACAAACGGCCCTGCCGCTCAACGATGACGCCGAGCGGCCCTACATCGTGGTGGCTTCACGCTCCCACCTCTCTCCGGAAACGGAAGCTTTCGTGGCCCGTGAGCGTGAAGCCCACCCTGGCCTCGAACTACATTCTGCGGGCAGTTCGCTAAAAATCTGCCTCGTGGCTGAAGGCCGCGCCGACATCTATCCGCGCCTCGCCCCCACCATGGAATGGGACACGGCTGCCGGACACGCCATTGCCCTCGGTGCTGGCTGCGAAGTAGTGAAGGCTGAAGACGGCAAACCAGTGGTCTACAACAAAGAGGACCTCCTCAACCCGTTCTTCATCGTTCGCCCAGCTACACAGAAGGGGTAAACCCCAAAATATACCGTATCTTAAAACACGCTACGTTCACCTCCTCTTTTAAACAACCACCGTGGGATTCCAAGCCATATTTGTCATCATCATATTGTCGGTGCTCATCATCGCGCTCATCAAAGACCGCATGCGCCCTGGCCTCATTCTGCTTTCGGGTGCCGTGGCCTTCATGTGTGCCGGCATCTTGAGTCCGAAGGAACTTCTTGAGGGTTTCTCCAACAAGGGCATGATCACCGTGGCAATGCTCTTTCTTGTGAGCGAAGGCGTGCGGCGCTCCGGACTGCTCAGCACGCTCCTTGAGCACCTGTTGCCCAAACGCCGCGCCACCATACGGGGCGTACAGGCTCGCATGCTGCCCGCCGTGGCCTTCATCTCAGCTTTTCTCAACAATACGCCAGTGGTGGTTATCTTCGCCCCGATGATCAAACGCTGGGCGGAGCGCCACCGACTTTCGCCAACGAAGTTCCTCATCCCTTTGTCATACGCCACCATCCTTGGCGGCGTGTGTACGCTCATCGGAACAAGCACAAACCTCGTTGTCCACGGCATGGTCATTGATGCTGGATATACCGGCTTCTCCATGTTTGAACTTGGAAAAGTGGGCATCGTCATTGCCGTTGTCGGACTCCTTTATATATACATCGCCTCGCCGCGCCTGCTCCCCGACCGTCGGGAAGACCGCGAAGAGCAAGTCACGAGCGAAGAGCGGCGCGAAGGTCTGCAACGCATTGAAGTGGTGCTTGCGGCCCGCTTCCCAGCCATCAACCGTCGCGTGCGCGACTTCGACTTCAAGCGGAAATATGGTGCCACCATCCTGGAGATACGACGCGGCGGCGACACCATCATCATCCACGATATGCGTAAGGAGCGCTTTCGCGAAGGCGACACGCTTGTTTTGCTGGCCGACAAGTCTTTCATGGAAAACTGGGGCGACTCCTCGTTCTTCCTCATGGTGTCGGACGGCCGAAAAGAAGAAGCGCCGATGAACAAATCGAAACGCTGGCTGGCCGTCGGCCTCATGGTACTGATGGTGTTGGGGGCCACCATTGGCGAACTGCCCGCCGTGAAGCAGGCTTGTCCTGGCATGACGCTCGACATGTTTTTCTTCGTGAGCATAACGACCATCATCATGGCATGGCTGGGCATGTTCCCCGCACGGAAATACACGAAATATGTCTCCTGGGACATCCTCATCACCATTGCCTCGGCCTTTGCCATCAGCCGCGCCATGCAAAATTCCGGCATGGCCGACGCCGTGGCGTCCTTCGCCACGGGTCTGAGCAGCAGCCACGGACCGCTGGTGTTGCTCGCCGTTGTGTTTGTCATCACCAACGTGTTCACCGAACTGATGACGAACAACGCCGCGGCGGCCCTGGCCTTCCCCATCTCTCTATCAATGGCGCAACACCTCGGCGTCAGCCCCATGCCTTTCTTCGTGACCATCTGCATGGCGGCATCGGCAAGTTTCTCCACGCCCATCGGTTACCAAACCAACCTCATCGTGCAGGGTATCGGCAACTACCGCTTTGCCGACTTCGTGAAAGTGGGGCTTCCCCTCAACCTCATCGCCCTCATCCTAACGGTGTTGCTCGTGCCGCTCATCTGGCCGTTTTGAGAAGGGCCGCCAGCTCTGCCAAACCGCAGGAGGAAGAAGCGGCAAAGCCATGCCGCTTCACGTTTGCGGCAAGACAAACAGGGAATCAAAATACTAATTAAGTAGGTGGTCAGAATTATTTTTACATTTGAAATGTTCTATCGGGATGCAGATACGCCACCTTGGTTGAAGGAGCAATGCGGGCATTGCGACTGAAAACAAGGTAAGTAGATGCGCCCGAGAGGACGTTTCAAATGTAAGAATAATGCTCTTGGCATATATTATAAAAATAATTTTGATTACCTACTTATCCGCTCGAAAGGACCTCCCGCCACACTTCCATATCGTAAAATTTACTTCCAAATGATACGAAATCAGGCATTTTTTACCATTTGAACGAAACCGGACACCTTTTTGGTTGCCCGGTTTCATTCGTTTTTACTTAATTTGCACATCGGACAACGGCAAAGGTGCCGCTGTTCAAGACGAAAACCTCTCAGAATGTATTAGCGAAGGAAGGCTATATGAGGGCAACGAGCAAGTCAAGAATGCCCCCACAAATTAAAAGAACAAGAAAGGGATGCGGCAGCCGCCGCTGCAATGCTCCCGCCAGAAGCCTTTTATTCTTGAGGAACATTTATTCATATATTATCTCGTGTGCCACACACAGAACAATGGGATGAACGGCACACTCAGCGTTTTCATGGAACAAAAGCGGGTGCCCACCAAACTTGTGACAAGCAAGGGACGGTGCCCGCTTTTAATTGCACCACCCAGTGCAAAGTTCACGCTCTCCCGTTTGCCCCGCCTCGTTTTCCAAAGCATCCCCAAAAAATCGGCCCACCATTCGCCCATTTCAAGCCTTTTCCTTAAATTTGCCTGTTCATAGATTCGGGAGAAAATACTGACGGAACGACAAGGGATGCCCATCATCAATTCTCACAGCATTTCTGTTGTCTCCTGCCAAGAAGCCATTCTCCCTTTCCATTTATTGTCCTACATCATCAAGGCGCCGACCTAAGTAATGGTAAAAAAGAAATAAATCCTTACTCCACAAAATTGGTCAACTTATTCTTTCACCATTACTAAAGCATTGCATACCCCAACCGAAAGCAACTGCCGCCGCGCCTGCCATCTAAAAAACAAAAAACATCATGAAGACTTGTTCTATATGCGGTCATCAGTTTCCCGACGATCTGAAGGAATGCCCCGTGTGTGGCGCACCGGCCCCTAACGCCGATGCCAACACCAACACCACCATTAACACGAACAACGGCACAACGCCGCCCCCCGTGCCCGACGACATCCCGCCGGTGCCGGAAGTCGATGCTTCACCAAAAACGCGCATCGTCAGCAACGGCACCGTGCCGCCCTCCAATCCTGGCGCCGTTCCGCCGTCAAATCCCGGAGCCGTGCCGCCCTCTGGCCCTGCAACCGTGGCCTCTGGTGCCGTTCCGCCCTCCAATCCTGGAACTGTGCCGCCTTCCAATCCTGGCACTGTGCCGCCCTCTGGTTCTTTCAACCAGCCGCCGCGCCGCAACAACACGGTGCTCTGGGTCGTCATCGGCATTCTGAGCGCCATCATCCTCATCGGGGCCACATGGTTTATCGCCACCAAGGTGTTGGGCGATGATTCTAAATCAAACGACAACAGCGAAGACAGCATCGGCAGCGATGTGGAAGTAGTGGATTATGAAACCGACGACACGCCGACACAATCGGACACCTACGATGCCGACACGCTGGCTGAGCCCGACGTTGAAGAAGTGTACAACACCGACGACGCGTCAAACGGCCATTCGTCCAGCACTTCCAGCGACGACAACACCAACGTCATCACGGGCTATCTCCACCACAGCGACGGCGACAAATCGTGCTACGTACGCCTCGTGTTCACCGTTGACAACGACAGCGAAGTGAGCGGAACGGCCAGTTTCAACAACACCACACTGGACATCTCGGGCAACTATTATGACGGTTCGAAGAAACTGCTCATCTACGAGAATGGCGGCGGTCGCTATGAAGGCTACGTCAACGGCAGCACCTACTCTGGCAAATATTACGACAACGACGGCACATGGTCGTTCAGCATGAACGTCAACTAACCCTCCCTCTCGGAGGCCAACCCTCCCCCATTGCCTATGCACAACCATTTGAAACTCCTTCCGAGCGTCTGCCGCATTATGGCGTTGCTGCTCTTTGCGGGCTGCAGCCTGTCGGTCTGTGCCCAACAACGCAAGGTGCAAAACAAACCGTTTATTGATGAGCGCCGCTTCCATTACGGATTCACCGTCGGCCTGCACGACCAGGGGCTCTCTCTGACCAACAACGGTTTCATCGACCCCGCAACGGGAGCACAGTGGGTTGCCGCCAACGACCGCCACAATTTCGGGTTTTCTGTCGGCGTGCTCGGCGAATGGAAACTCAATCCGACGTTCTCCCTGCGCCTCATCCCCTCGCTCCACTTCGGCAGCAAGCACATACGCTTCCGCAATCTGGCCGACGAAGGACGCAACTCGCAAGACATGAAGTCGACCTACGTGGCACTGCCCATAGACCTCAAAGTGAGTGCGCCGCGCTTCAACAACTATCGGCCCTACGTTGTGGCAGGACTCTCGCCGATGTACGACCTGACGGCCAACAAACACACGCTCCTGCGCACCAAAGCCTTCAACCTCATGCTTGAAACGGGAATCGGATGCGACCTCTACCTTCCTTTCTTCAAACTCATCCCAGAAATCAAATTCTGCTTCGGGCTGGGAAACGTTTTGGAGAAAAACCGCAAGGACCTCACCGACCCCACGCAATTTGTCTATACACAGAGCATCGACCGCGCCACGACCTCAATGGTGGTGCTCTCCTTCTATTTTGAGTAGGTGGTTTTACGCAATGTTGAAAGCATTATTCTTTCACCACCACTAAATTTTCGACAATGGGGGTGTTCCGAACCGCATGGTTTGGAGCGCCCCCTTGTCTTTTTTTTCTCGGCCATCCTTCAAAAAACAATATTTTTGACCACCGGCTAAAAAAACTTTCTTTTTCTTGTCACAAAATCCATCCCTCCGTGTTATAACAATAGAAACACGCCACAGAAGGCAGTCTCCTCCAGTCTACACTTCGGCTCTAACCTCAACGGCATGAACACGCAAAGCTTCGAACAGAAATATCTCCAACTGACTCCGCGCCTCTACAGCGTGGCCTTTTCTGTTCTTGGCAATGCGGAAGATGCGGAAGATGCCGTGCAAGACACATTTGCCCGCCTGTGGGAAAAGCGAAATGAACTTGAACGCATGGAAAATGCCGAGGGCTATTTCATGACCACGCTGCGCCACATCAGTCTCAACATGCTGCGCAACCGCCACGCCGCCGCCGACATCGCTGAAGCGCACAACGCGCCCACGGACATCGACGCCGCCACAGCACAGGCTGAAATGGAACACCGCGAAACGCACGGCCTGCTAAAGCGCCTCCTGGCGCGGCTCTCCCCGCGGTCGCGCCGCGTTGTGGCCCTGCGCCACGTTGGAGAATGCAGTTTCCACGACATGGCAGAGATTACGGGGGAAACGGAGGTGAACCTGAGAATGATTCTCTCCCGCGCCCGCCGACAATTGCGGGCGGCCTACGAAGAGGAAATGAAACACGGATAATCCAACGGCCCCATCATTAACCAACACAAAAACCCAATACAAAATGATGACATCTGAAGACATACGCCAACTTTTGCAACGCTTCTACGACGGAGAAACGACGCACGCCGAGGAACACTCGCTGCGGGAGTGGTTTCGCACGAACGATTGCCCCGAAGACCTGCAGCCCGACCGCCAGATGGTGATGGCCCTGTCGGAAACGGCCGACGTGCCTATGCCTGTGGGCTTGCAGATGCGCATCTCAAACCGCCTCCGAAAGCGTGAACGCCGCCGCCATCAGCGTGCCACGCGATGGCTGACCATGACGGGCATCGCCGCCAGTGTCGCTGCCCTCGCCGTCGGCGTGTGGTGCTGGATGATACCGCAACAGACGGTCTACACCGACACATGCCAAACACCACAAGAGGCCATCGAAGAAGTACACCAAACGCTCAACATCATCTCGCGCGACCTCTGCCAGGGACTCTCTGGCGAAGAGGATTTGGGAGGCCCGATGCCTTGACAAATTGGTGGCAGATTAACTTATGACCACCAACCTACGCCCCATCCATTGCCCAGAACAAACATTATCATAACCGTTTGGAAGTGTTCCAAGCCGAATATTTTCAAGACACTTCCCCTTAAGTAAGGGTGAAAGAATAAGTTGAGCAAGTTTGACCTGTATTTTTGTTGGTTTTGGAATTTGGAAGAGGGAGCATAGCGGGCTATGTGACCGATGACAAATTTCAAAAACGGCAAAAAGATAGGGCATAAGAAATAATTCCTTATTCCACAAAATTGGTCAAGTTATTTTTTTACCATTACTAAAGCGTGGGGCACGACAGGCGGCGGGCATAGAAACCTGCCGATATTTTCTGTTTTGCACAGGTCGCTCGCGACCACCCAAAGGTAACAAAGTAGGTTTTCTTTACATAGATTTCATACGCCGTTTCACTTGCCCAACCGCCCTGCCGTCCCCACGCCTCTTTAGTAATTACTTATTCTCATCAAACCAACTCCACCATGAAACGATTCATCCTTTCCTCCATCTTTCTGCTCTGCGGTGCGCTCCCCCTTCCCCATGCGCTCCACGCTGAAGAAGTGCCGGTGGTTTTGACCATCACGGCCGACAGCAATGTCAGAGTTTTCTATTCCTTCGACCATTATGCCAACAACAGCAAAATGGCCCGCACCTACGTGTCGGAAGAAATGCTGCAAGCGGCCAAAAACAGCAACATGCTGCAAAGCAACGTGTGGGACGTGTCGGGGGTCATATCGCGGCTGACAAGTCTTTTGGCGCTCCACACGCATTCGCGTTCCACCACGACTTCCGTGCGGAAGGACATGGAACGCGTGACAGCGAAAAAGGAATACGAGCGCGTGATGCACTCTCAATGGGACGACAAGGAGATTGCTGTGTACGTTCACCGCACCCACGGCAAAAACATCAGCGAACTGCTCATCTTCAAGTTCCGCAGCAACTATTGTTCACGCATCATCCAGCTCACGGGAAAACTCCGCACCACCGACATCGCGGCCATCATCCGCATGAATGAAAACAAATACTAAGTAATGGTCGACCATTAATTAGCAAATGGTCCCTCCGCTTCACTAACCCACCATCCTTACACGACCTTTATGAAAACCTTTTCCAAGGCATCCATCAAAACGCTCCTGCTCGCCCTCCTCGCCGCCTGCACGCTCTCGCTGCACGCCGACAAGGTGAAATTCGTTTCGGGCGGGCTTTACCAAATCCGAACGGTTTGCCGAACCGACGGTTGTATCATGCCATCGAGCTACATCGAACAGGCCATCACATACAACATTGAATGCGAGGGCAATCAGGTCCAATCGGTGATGTATCTCAACAACGGCGAAAACATGATGCGCAGCGTCGCCGTCGACAAAAGCGCATGGTGGGTTATCACGAAAGACAAAGATGGGAACTACACCATCTGAAACGCCGCCACCAACCGTTACTTCACCTTCGACGGACAGCGCACCGCCAACCGACGCTACATCTATCTCAGCACAGGCGACCACGGCGACAAATCGCGCTGGACGATTTATGCCGCCAGCATCGGCCTCGGCATCAAAAACGTTCACATCCCCTACCACTATCTCGATGTGCGCCTCAACAACCACATCGTTGGCACCTACGGCAACACGAGCACCACGCTACACGACAACGAGCGCTTTTTCCTCATCGATCAGAAGGGGCGCGTGGTAACGGAATTTGACGGCGAAAAGGTCAACCTGCCGAAAAACTGTTTCAGCGGCAACGCCAAGACGCGCACCTACACCGGAAAGACCGTCCGACAAAAGGCCCCCTCCGTGGCCGTCACCACAGAGGTGCGCCGCATCCAGGGCAACACGCAACAGCTCTCGTTCACCATCAACGGCATCCGCCCGGTGTTCAACAGCCTTTCGTCTTCCCATCTCTTCGCCATCAGCGAAAGCAAAAACGCCAAGGAATTTACGGGACGCATCGCCACGACTGAGAAGAAGGGAACGCTCTTCGTCGACGGCAAGAAGGTGGGAACGGGCGGCACGTTCCGCTTCACGAAGCCCACCGACGGCCACACCTACCGTCTTGCCCTCGTGCAAAACAACGACACGGTGCAGGGGGCATGGCTGACGTTTACCTTTCTGCCCGTCATCGAACTCACCACGAGCCGCGCGGTCTCGAAATCCAGTTTCAGTCCGGCCACCTTCCGCCTTCTCGACCCGCAACACCGCGACACCGACTCCACGCTCACTGCCGCCGTGCGCCACCGCGGCGACTATGCCACGTTATTCCCGAAGAAGGCCTACGCCGTGAAGTTCGTCGACGCCACTGGCAAGAAGCAAGACCGCCATTTCCTCGACCTCCGCACCGACAACTATTGGATTCTCGACGCTATGGCCGTTGACCACGCCCGCATGAGAAACCGCGTGGCGATGGACCTCTGGAACGACATGGACGTGCGCCCTTATTATGCGAAGGGGAAGGTAAAGACGGGGGCCGGCGGCCGCCTGGTGGAAGTGTTTGTCAACGGCAGCTACCAGGGCATCTATAATTTCTCAGAACGCATCGACCGTAAGCAGCTCGACCTGGCGAAAACGGAGAAAAACGGGCCGCGCGGCCTGCTCTATAAGTCGAAACAATGGAGCACATGGACGCTCTTGGGCTACGACCGCAGGACAAACAGAACCGTCGGCAGCCAGCCGCCTTCGTTCGACAACGCCAGCGGCGTTTGGGACCACTGGGAATGCAAATACCCAAAAGTGGAAAACAACCACAAAACCGACTGGACACCGCTCCACGACGGGGCGGCACTCGCCGCCTCGGCAAGCGACGAGGAATTTGTTGCCAACGTGGGAAAATACTTTGACCTCTCTGCCGTTTGCAACTATTATCTCTTCATCGAACTGCTTCACGCAACAGACAACAGCGGCAAGAATATGTATTGGGCGGTGGGCGACGTGACGAAATCGAAGAAGCTCACGCCGATTCCCTGGGACCTCGACGGCGTCTTTGGCCGCGACTGGGGAGGACGGCAATATGGCTGCGACGCCACCGACAACTATCGCAACTTCCTCCGTAACTCCAACACGCAAAATGCGCTCTTCGAGCGACTGACGCACCTGAATGCCAACAATTGGAACGAGATGCGGGCTAAACGCTATTGCGAACTGCGCCGCACGGTTTTCGCCCCCGACAACCTCAACCAACGTTTCTCTGCCTACTGGCAACTCATGAGAATCAGCGGCGCCATGAAGCGGGAGGCCAAGAAATGGCGTAGCGCAGGCAACGCAGGCCTCAGTTTTGAAGCGGAAGCCGACTACATCAAAAATTGGATTGAAACTCGCGTGGCCACGCTCGACGCGCAATATGGCTACAAATAACTAAACACCTGCTTGCAACAATTAGTGAATCATACCCCAAGGGGCAATACGGAAGAACCTGTTCGGAGGTATTGCCCCTTTCTCTTTCCTTCGAGAATTTATGCCGTCGCATTTCTTGACGCCGAAGAAAATATTTACTTTTGTACTTACAAGAAACAACTCCACCGTATGAACAAAATCCTCTCTCTCATCTGCTGCCTGTATGTCTGCGCCGCGAGCGCACTGGCGGGCGGCAAAAACGTAAAAATCAAAGTCGTGACGCCTGGCACACTGACGGAACTGCTGAAAGGCTATGCCGACAACGACATAAAGGACCTCTCTGTCGCAGGAATGCTCAACGCCAACGACGTGCAAAGCCTGAAACGCTTTGCCGGACGCAACAACTCGGAGAAGAAGCATGAAGGCGGCCTGTTGGAAGTGCTCAACTTGGGAAAAACCACGCTGACCGATATGGAAAGCGGATTGAATCTGGCCGCGGTCATCGCAGGCTCAACAACGCTCCGCAAGGTGATGCTGGGCAACGTTTTCTACGTCAGCGCCCACACGTTCTCCGCGCTTCCCAACCTCGAAAGCGTGGATTTCATCGGAAATGTCGGTCACATCGATGGCTACGTCTTCAACAACCTTCCCAAACTTTCCCGCATCACCTTCCATCAAAGCGTGCTGAGCACGGGCGGCGCACAGTTTGTCAAAAACTGCCCCGTGCTGACAAGCGTTATCTTCAAAGGCCCTATTCTCACAACATACTACGGACAGCCCATTGAATGCCCGCAACTGAAGGGCTACACGCTGAAGGCCCCTGTGCTGCAAAGCAATTTTGCAGCGTTTTTCCCGCAGACCACCGACGCCAAGGCGCTCAAAGCCTGCAATTGGAAGGGCTGCATGGCGTATGTTGAGACGTGGGGAAAACTCTGCCTGACGGGCACCTCGGATTTCTTTGTTGATTCTCCGGGAACCATTGTCAACCTGCTCTTCGACATGGCGAAGAAAACGGGCAACGCCTCAATGACGAAGCAACTGGAGGCTGTTTCAAAGAAATTCCAAGAGGCCGCTGCGGCGCGACCGAAGAAAGAAACCAAACTGGAGATTCTTAAGCAATCGGCGCCCTACAAACGCACGGGACAGACAATGCCAGCCTTCACCTACGCTTCGCCCAACGATTCGCTGCTCACGCGCACCCGCGATTTCTTCCGTCTCGATGATGTGGCTGGAACGGGCGACGACCTCTCACGCATCAAACGTCTGCTCTATTGGCTGCACGATCTCGTGCGCCACGACGGCAGTTCAAGCTGGCCGAAATGCCGCTACAACTGTGTGGACCTCTACCAACTCTGCCAAACGGAAAAGCGCGGCCTCAACTGCCGCTTCATGGCGGAAATGCTCTGCGAAGCGCTCTTGGCGGAAAACATTCCGGCACGCTACATCACCTGCCAGTCGAGGGAATACGACACAGACAACGACTGCCATGTCATCACTATTGCCTGGAGCCGCCAGCTAAACAAATGGGTGTGGGTCGACCCCACTTTCTGCGCCTATGTGACGGACGAAAATGGCCTTTGGCTGCATCCGGGAGAGGTGCGCGAACGCCTGCAGGCTGGAAAGAAACTCATTCTCAACGAAGATGCCAACTGGAACCACGAAAGCAAACAGACTGTGGAAGGCTACCTGGAAGAATATATGGCCAAGAACCTTTACATCTTAGCATCGAACCTCCATTCAAGGAGCGAAGCCGAATCGCACGACCGCACCCAGAAATCGGAAAGCATCACGCTCGTTCCGGAAGGATTCAAATACAAATGGGGGCAAACAACCAGCGACGACGAATATTTCTGGCAAGCACCGCCAAAAGAACTGGTTGAATAATAAGAAAGCAGGTGGTCAGAAAGACAAAACCTTTCTGGCCACCTGCTTGGCTTATAGGGGGCTAATAGGTTGGGGGCAAGAAACGGAAAAACTTACCTTTCATATCCCTCATAATAATAGCTCTGCTCAATTCCCTTGAATATCACTTCGCGGTTCTCCGTATCGGAGGTTAGATTCTGCGAGAGGAGAAAGCGGAGTTCAAGGTCGTTGACGGGTGAGCGTTCCATGGCGGAGAGATATTGGTCTTTGTCCACATACTGCCAGTTGACCACTTTTCCGAGCGAGCGTTTCAGCATCATGTCGAGCCAGATGCGGGTGGAACGGCCATTACCTTCCATGAAGGGATGACACACGTTCATCTCAACATATTTCTCTATGATATGTTCAAAGGTATCTTCTGGCATCCGCTCCACGGCAGCCAAAGCAGCATCGAGATAGAGCGTATTGGCAAAACGGAAGCCACCCTTGGCAATATTCTTGTCCCGAATGACGCCTGCAAAAGCATACAAACCTTCAAACAGATATTGGTGTATCTGCTGAAGACCAGCCACAGTGCCGACAGGAATCTTATCTAAATCGCCAGACTCAAAGAGACGGCATGCGTAACCAAACGACTTTTCATCTATTTCATTTGTGGTCATAACTCAAATGTCATCTACTCGCGGCCGCAGGGCCGACGCATTACTCTATCAGGGCCGACGCATTACTCTATGGTATCAATTTGGCAAGGAAAGAACTGTCCCATCCTGCTCTCTTT